>Ga0315913_1000772_pt1 | contig 31223 bp, 26 predicted proteins | sample MpolsnodulesMG_FD_207736 | JGI IMG/M metagenome (GOLD analysis project Ga0315913, IMG submission 207736) | Medicago polymorpha root nodule microbial communities from Los Angeles, California, United States - small nodules | ecosystem: Host-associated > Plants > Roots > Nodule | place: USA...
TTTCAATAACATCCTCCGTAAGAAGCTCAACCCCTTTATTCTTTGATGTCTGATATGCTGACCTTGTCCTTATATAAGTCAAGAAATCATCAAAATCCATCACAGTCTCTGCCACAAACTCAAATGGTCCTGTATGATCAACTCCTTCAACAGGCCCAAATGGAAAATCAATGGTTTCATAATTATCCTCAACTAATTCACGTCTTGGATCCCAATGAGGTTTTGCATCAAAAGAATATAGCTTATCATGCAAAACATCAACTGCATCATTAACTCTTGGTGAATTGTAACACCAAGTAGCAATGACACCATGAGGTTTCTTGAGGACCCAATTGACTTGTTTGTAGAAGGTTGAGAGGTCAAACCAGTGAAGAGCTTGAGCAATGGTCACAAGGTCTATGGTTCCTTGAGATGACACCATTTGTTCAAGCTCAGTCATGGACATGGTTGATGGGGTGTGTTGGTATCGCACATTATGAAGCATGGTTGCAAATTCAAGTTGTTTCTCATTAGCATCGGTAGCTATTACATTCTTGTATATTGTAGCTAGCTGAAATCACAGATTAATTTTTTGTCAGAATATAAACAATTGTTAGAACAAAAGTTGTATAGTACGAAATCACGAATATGCTTTTAATATTTGCAAATATATTATTTTTGAGTAATGCTGAATCTCGCGAGACGGAGGATCACGAATTTGTCCCGAATTTATATGCAACCATCCACTTGCATTATTTTATTGGTGAAAACTTGCATAATTATTTGTTTTCGGTGAAAATTTGCATTACCTGAAAACTGGACTCACCACTTGTGCATTTAGTTGGGTTAAAATTATTATATAGCTTCGTATGCTTTCAGTTGGATTGAGGCATTGAGCTATACACTTGAAATGACAGTTTGAAGGTGAACTTTTAACGTGAAAAAGTTTTTCATGAAAACATTTCTTTGAATTGTTATTTTTTTTTTTAAAGATTTTACTATCTCTTTTTATCTCCTCTCTCCCTCCTCTCTCTCGAAGAAAAATAAAAAAATAAAATAATAAATGTGTTATGAATCGGCTAGAAGCCAAATAATACAAGACCCAATGAGTCAAAGCCCAAGATGAACAAGGCCATATACGATGAAGAAACACGACAAGCCCTGTGCGGGTTACTGCACAAGAGCACACTCGGACTCTATCTCCACCGTCCACACCATCACCAATGGCCTCCTAGGACGATGACGCCACATTTCACGAGAGCAATTACTGTTCTCTGCGTCTATATAAGGGTGATTCAGCATCACCCTCAAGGTACACGTCACCTTTATCATATTTTCACACATAATCACCTCTCTTAGATATTGTCTCGAGCGTTGAAGTGATAATGTGCGTGTCTGCAGACACATTTTTCCTCCACTGTGACGACTCAATCTCCGCGACATCAGAGCACCATGAACAACCATTCAAGATCCTCGATCGTCACTGGACATATAAAGAAGAGTCTGTATCGAGAATATTGTGAAAGATAATGTCTTATAATAATTTCTCAACAGTATTTTTTGAAATTCATAAAATCTTTAGAAATCTTATAAATTATAAATCCATAAAGTCATTTCAAATCCTTTAAAATCTTATGATGTAAATCCATTGAAATCAAAATTATAAGTTTTTAGAATCTCTAAAGCCATTAAAATCTTGCAAAGTCTTTTAAAATTCATGAGACTTTTAGTAGTGCTAATATATGTGACTGCAACTTTTTTTACCAAAAATATAAATATATTATGGGTCTTGCTAACCATTGCCCTTAGTAGCATGTTTGTATTGGTTTCAACAATATTTTGACTTTTAATAAGTTAAATTTATCACTTTTCACCATTTTTCAATACTATATTTCTATTTTTATCCCCTTATCCAATGCCCCAAGGGCAATGGTTAGCATTCTCCATATATTATATATAGAGATATATCTACAGCTATCATAATATATTAAAAGAAGATGAAGATATTAGTTCTCAAAAAGAAAAAGAAGCAAAAGAATAGAGTTATTTGACAAGAGACGCACAGATTTGGCAGCTTGTCCACTTCCGGTAGCAACGTCCCAAGCGAGGTTGTGAGAGGGAGTTTTAGAAGCTATGAATTGGAAGAGTTGTGGTGGATAACTTGGCCTTGCATTTGAATATTCCTTTGCCTGATTCACATAAAGTTCTGCCATCTCTATAATCTCTCTTTTTTTTCTTCTGAAAGAATCTCTATTCTCTTCTTAATTAGCTATAATTATTTTTTAGATCAGACTCGAATTTGTATCTTTCATTGCCAATTGCATTTGCACTATATATAGTAATTCATGATGATCGGACCTTAGTTTGAATACGCATAATAAAGACAAATGTGTGCATTAAAGACACATATTAAGATGCTCAACATAAAAATATTAATTTTAAAAGTTAAAATATTGCCTTATCAATGTAATTTTTTTATAGTTTTTTGAATCCTTAACATAAGACACAAGTTATCAAGATTCAAGACCCATTAAAAAAAATTGGTGCAGCTTTTTTTTTAAAGAGAATTGGTGCAGCTTCTATATATATATTTTTTGACACGTTTTTTTGTGTATTAATTTCAAACATATACTATATTATGTACATATACACCAACAAAAAAAAAATACATGATGTACAGCTAAACATGTTAATGAATCGAACCAATTATCTGGCAAACAATCTTCGTTGAGATTCGCAAGACATTGCCTGGCAATACCAAGTTCCCAACTGTATTTGAAAAAAAAAAAAGGGTAGTACGTACACACACCCATGTTCACGATTTCCATTTATGAAAGTTGAAGCTCATGCCAAGTCGTTATCTTTGTGTGGTAGAAAATTACACGATAGTTCTTTAACGTGTTAGAAATATTCACACAACTCTCAAACATGGGGGTATTGCAGAATCCTTTACTTAGTTGAATCAGAACGGTGGATACGGTAAAAACGTGGAGACGGTGGTAAAAGTGTAGAAAGTATTATTATGGCCATCTATCTTGCTTTTGATAAAAACAGTGGAGATGGTTGATAAAAAAGTAAATATTTGAAGCATGAAGATAGAATTATGGTTAAACACATGCATGGTTGAATTATGCAATTTTTTTATTTTGAGTGTTGTGAATTGGACACTCCAAACCTCACATCAATAAAATTTAGATTCGCGCGACAAGTATCAATAACAACCAATAATCAAAATAACCACAAGCAACATCTAAAAACCAAGTGTAAAGCAAAAGTACAATCGAACCAAATAATAAGCAAGATAAAAAGAACAACACCAAGAAATGTTTACCCAGTTCGGTCCAATGATGACCTACTCTAGGGGAGAGATTGATCTCTCAAATCCACTGTCAACGAGTTCTTAACAAAGAGATACAAAAGGGTTACAAGAAATTAGTTTCAACAAACTCTCCAAAAACAAACCTAATTTCTATCTTTTTCCCAATCTCTTATGTTTTTATATTGAGAGATCTCGACGTGCCATATTAGTGTCGTGTCAGATAAGTTGTGCTACATAGCTCACGATTGCATACACCGGAAATGTTGTTTTGAAGTGCACCAACTTTGATATTATTCTGTAATATAATGACGATAAATTGTCTTTTATTTCTACAATTATTTATCCTCTTAAAATTATCTTGTTATGGTTAATACTTTATTGTTAAAAATATTATTTATTTCTTTTTGTACAAAATAATAATAATAATAATAATAATAATAATAATTATTCATCATCATCATCATCATCATCATTAGTAATACTACTACTACTACTCCTCCTGCTGCGACAAACACATACAAAAACATAATATTTAACAACACATAATAAAATTAAGAATGGAAAAATGTACGAGTTTATTATTTTGAAATAGGAAAAACGTACGAGTCTGAGCCTACATTTTGATTTTATAACACACTAACGAAAAGTGGGTATGTTAGTGTCCGTCTGTCCACTTTATTATTGTGCTTAATTGCATAAGTTTATGGTGAGAGGATGATGCCTCAGTCCAAGACAAAGAAGACCTTCGAACTTAAATAACATTTAAAAAGATATTTACATTTACCTTCTTGTAAATACGCCGATGGGACTTGAATTTGGGACCTCTTGAATTGAAGATCTTTCTTTTACCACTAGACGAAACATTTGGAGTTTGCATATCTTTTACTTTTACAACAATAATAGTAGTTCACTCAAAAATATCTTTTTTGATATTTTATATTAATGTAACTATATCTCAGATTTTTTAAATTTGTTGTATTTAGAACCGGTACCCGTACCTAAGCATCTAAGCCACATAACTATGATTTTCTTATCATGCAACAATATAAGGGCCAAGGGGGAGGGATAAGTTGTAAGATAAAGGAGTATTATGATTTATGACTTAGAACACATTTACTTTTAAGTTATGATCACAATTTTTGAATAATTGAGATGTGAAACTAAGTCTTTCTTTTGTTTCTTTGATTCCAACATGGATGCGGTGACGTGCATGAAGGATTTTCGCCCTATAAGCTTGTGCAATGTATCTTACAAAACTGTTACTAAGATCATTGCTCAATGCTTAAGGATTTGTATGAACAAATTGATTGGTCCCTGTCAAACTGATGACAATAGTGGCTCATGAGATTTTCCATTCTATGAGAAATAATAAATGTTAAGTAGGATGGATGAGTGTCGAAATTGATCTTGAGAAGACATGACAGACATAATTGAGATTTTATCAGAGATACCCTCAATGATTTTATAAGAGCTCCATCTTATTTTGTAAATGGATGAAATAGAGTAACTGAAAGCGGTATCAATTGCAATGCTCAGGCAAGAGCTGACAAATTTACAATTGCAGAGTACTTAAATGAAACTTTCAAATTGACAGTATCACATAACCTGTTTAATTTTGTAGCATTTTTATGAGAGAATTGTTGAAACATTGAAACATAAAAAAGTCATACCAAGTTACAATAGAAAGGCTCAATCAATTATCTACAAGTACACATCAGGGATTTTAAACTAGTTTTTCTCCTCTGGAATTTCTGCTTTTAATCATTCTCAAAAGCCAGCTTAATTATTTAAGTAGTAACAACGAAGCAAACTTATTTCATCATTAAAGAAAAGATGTTTCTTATCACACCACCCTTAAAGGGATAAGAAAAAAAGTACAATCATTTGCATGTTTTCAAGTATCCCTTACTCTTCCAATCCTCAAATATACTTGAAACTTGGCAATCTTTTTTCCATCTTCTCCCCAAGCAAGTTTGAATTTTTCAATAACATCCTCCGTAAGAAGCTCAACCCCTTTATTCTTTGATGACTGATAAGCCGACCTTGATCTTATATAATTCAAGAAGTCATCCAAATCCATCACAGTCTCGGCTTCAAACTCAAACGGTCCTGTATGATCAACTCCTTCCACAGGATCAAATGGAAAATCAATGTCTCTATAATTATTCTCAAGTAACTCACGTCTTGAGTCCCAATAAGGTTTTGCATCAAACGAATACAACTTATCATGTAAAGCACCAACCGCATCATTAACTCTTGGTGAAGTGTAACACCAAATAGCTACGACACCATGAGGTTTCTTGAGAACCCAATTAACTTGTTTGTAGAAGGTTGAGAGGTCAAGCCAATGAAGGGCTTGAGCAATGGTCACAAGGTCTATGGTTCCTTGAGGTGAAACCATTTGTTCAAGATCGGTCATGGACATGGTTGATGGGGTGTGTTGGTATCGTACATTAGGAAGCTTGGTAGCAAATTCAAGTTGTTTCTCACTAGCATCTGTGGCTATGACATTCTTGTACAGTGTACTTAACTGAAATCACAAACTATTTTTTGTCAAAGCAAAAACAATTTAAAAACAAAATGGTATCATATATTTGTGGAAATGGACAAATTCAGAAGCATTCCTTGTAGCTGGTGAGAAGGTAGTATAACATGAAAACACACATATGCAAATTCAATATTAATTTGAGCATTGCTATATTTCACGAGAGGAAACCTCACGAGAGCATCACGAATACAAGCTTAGCCAATGAAAATGCACTGCCTAGCGGAAAACACGGAAGCCAAAGCCATTAAAATGAGCCAACTGTCTTGTGAACTCATTCGCTTAGGCATTCCTTCGCTACACATAGCATTATTGTATTAGTTTTTACTAATTGACTCAAAGAGTTGAAATAGTTGCGGCCAAAGATCTAGTGATTACAAAAAAAATGAAATTATGAAATAAATTCATTTTTTACATCATATCATACTATTAGGGGTAAAAGTAGGGGATGCAAAACATGTTTAGGTCGTAGGGGCAAACCCGTTTAATCCACTATTTTTTATGGGTTGAGTTGAGGTTTTGATCTCGACCTCTTAAGTTGCCTCGTTCCGCTTAAACCATTGAAAAAGTGAGGTGGGACGGACCGGCCCACAAGTTAGTTTAAAAAAAAAATCATTTTGTATTGTTTTTACTAGAAATCATGTGAATCAAAACACAACTATTTGTCCGGCGTTTGTTATGTTCATGAAGAGATTTTTTTTAATAATAACAACACCAAATCATGTGTATAACTCAAAACATTATTATTTTTTGGTAATAACGATTCATATGAATGGAAATAATTAAAATTTGTTTGACATATCAGTCCACCAACTCGCAAAGGGACAGAGTGATGGTTTGAACCTGACCACCTAAGTTGGTTCGCCTCGCCCCACCTGTTTTTGACGGGTTAAAAGCAGGACATTCCTAAACGAGGAGGGCCAACCTGCTTTGCAGAGAAGTAGGTCGGACCCCACATGATTTTCTTAAATATGTAGGGCATATTCTTAAAATTTAAAGTCTGAGTTTGGTCTCTTAGTTATACAACTTGTGTTAACATATCTCTAAGTAACTTAACGAACTTATTTGTTTACAATAGCAAAGACAAACTCCTGTCCGTGCAAATCAATGTCTTTGCAACTACCAATAGTCTAGTGACTATTACAAATTACTATTAATGAAAATCACAACAACTTGGGTAAATAAGAAAAAAGCAAAAGAGATATATGATGTAGAAGGAAAAGAAAAAGAAGATACGCACAGATTTGGCAGCTTGGCCGGTTCCTGTGGCAACGTCCCAAGCAAGGTCGTGAGAGGGAGTTTTAGAAGCTATGAATTGGAAGAGTTGTGGTGGATAACTTGGCCTTGAATCTGCATATTCCTTTCCCTGTTTCGCAAAATGCTCTGCCATTTCTATTCTATTTTTGATGTAATAGTGATATATAGATAGGATAACAGTGGGCTACTTTAGGATAACAAAGTTGGGCCTTCTATGATTACAACCCGGACCAAGCACATTGCCACGTCATAATGGGAAACCATGCAGAGTCAACAAAAGTCAAATGCCACGTCAACATTAATCATGCATTATATTATTCAAACTTGGTGAGCTGCTTACATAACTGAGCTTTGTGCTGTTTCTTCTGACAATGATAATGTATTTGTTCCCTTCTTCATGAATATAATAAGTTGGTAGAATATTGGCTATTCTTGTTACTTGATCATAATAAGGCATCTGCTACCACTATTTCTGCTAACATTGACATGGCTGAATCATTTGTGTTTAATATTGCTGATTCACTTCTTGGAAAGCTAGCTTCATATATTTATGAAGATGCTTCACGATCCTATGGTGGATGCTGATGAGAAGAAGGTACCAAAAGCATGGTTTGCGTGAATGGCTTGAGCCTATGATGCTGAAGATGTATTGTATGGATTAAGCAAGTTGTTTCTCATTTCTTATTTGCTCTGACTCTGAAATGTGGAATTTAAAACAAAACAAAGACAACATTTTACCTGCCCTTAAGTTAAGCTCTGACTCTGACATTGTTTCACTTGCTTTTCTCTTTATCCAAAGGATTTTGGCGTCACTACTGTTCAAATCATTAAACAAAGATGGAAATTATGTCGAAGAACTACAGTCGAGGTCATTTCTTCAAGATTTTTAGGATTTTGGCCATTTCTAATATTTCAAAGTACACGATTTCGTGCATGATCTCGCACTCTATGTTGCAAAAGATGAGTGTGTGTAGTAGTAAACTCCCATACTGGGAATATATCTCGGAAAATAAGACATTTCTCAATTGTTGAAAATGGTTTACTCGATATTGCTTTATCCCCTAAGTCCAAAAGTGTGAGAACTATACTATTCTCCATCAAAGGAGTGGGTATTGGCAGTGAATCAATGTTAGATGCATGGATATTAGGATACAAATGCTTACGAAGTTTAGATTTAAGTGATTCTCTGTTTGTGACTTTACCTAATTCAATTGTCAAATTGAAGTATCTGCATATTCTCAACCTGCATGTCAAACATTCGCTTATAACCATGCACGTGATAGAAACTGGTATATTCAATTCAGAAAATTAATGAATAAACATGAACTGACTTCAAATACTTCAAACAGGGCACTAACTGTGACAGAATATGGTTTTCCCAAGATCAAAGGAGAACCTTTACCTTCGCCGATGTCTATAACAATAAATTCCACCTAAAAGATGACCTTGTACACTTTTCAACCATGTCTTCAACTACTTTCTTTGAGTAGGCTAATGATTCATTGATAGCATTTGTCACCGAGGAACCAAGCTTTATTTTCCTATTGAACTTAGCTCTGTCCTAATGAATCTATCTTATTTTTATCTTGTCCCACACATATCATCCCAACAATTCCTCGATGCAATAGTGTTTCACCCTTCATTGCAGCAGCTCATTGTTAAATGGAGAAAACACACTAAACATTATCACTTCATACCATTTGTGCAGAAAATATGTACTATGTGTACTTCATGAGGAGCGTTCTCAAAAATAAATGTTAAAATTTAATCAAGAGATGATTTTACAATGATATAACCAATAAATACATCTTTTGTGAGATAACACTACTTGTAAAGCCCAACAAAAGAAAAACTAAACTGAAAGCACCCACCAAGAGCTCCAGCAGCACCAAATAACAAGATTAAACAGCAGGCCACAATCTTCATTTGGAGAATAGAATGGACAGTTGGACAAATATCTTACCCATAGTAAACAGCATAGATAAAATCTTCCTGAAGAATAATGAGATGGCAAAGATTCTACACATATTGAATGAGATGGTTAATTTCCACCTGCTAATTATGTTTGAGCATATATTTCATTTTCTTGACCAAATTGTAAGTTTCTTTTCCCCCTTAAAGCATTTAGATCAGGGCTTCAGAATGAAATCCAACACCAATTAGAGTAGCATCCAATCTACGCACATAAAACCTGCAGTTCTGTCCGACACTAAAATTGATCAATCAACCAACCCGCATTCATTTTCACCAATCACCATCACAACAAACAGTAACATTCTTATCTGTTTGTTCATGACTTTGCTCCATGGTTTCGCTGATTGGTTCATCATAAATGAGATAAATCGCTGTCTTCTTCACAATGAAATTGTTCTCAAAAACAACAACCTCCATTTTATCACCAGGTTCTATACTCGATACTAATCTCTGCCCCTCCTCATCTTCAAATGAGACCAATGCCTCTCTCTTGTAGAGCTGAATGGTAGCCTTTGTGTGATTTTTTACCATCACGTTTTTAAGGCCATCTGATGCTATGTTTTCTGGAGTTGAAGAATAAACAATACACATTATTGTCTTTAAGTTACGTCCATCCACTCGAGGGACTTCAAAAATTACAGAAGAACCTTTGCAGTTGAAGGTTAACCAATCAGGATAACAATCACCAGGGAGCAAACAACCACCAAACTCATCGACGGTCATATTCTGTACAAGGGAAGATAGAATAAAATTTTAATTGAATAGTATATTAAAATTAACATTGAAGTACATACAATGGAGAATGAGTAAAACCTGAACAATTTTCTCTTTCAAAATATTGGCAAGTTGGCAATTCATTTCCATTTGAATGAAAAAAGATTTCAAGGAATTTCTTGATATTTGCGATGTAGTTGCACCTAGTTCCAATTCCTTATAATTGGTGGCATATAAGGCATCCAAAATTATTTCTGCATCATGAGAAAGTTGAAGTTCTAAGCTGCACTCCACCCAAAGACTTTGAAGACTCGGAAGGTACGTCAAAATTGATGATAGTGCATGGGAGCTGCTATGTGATACATCTAGAGGAACAAGAGATGACATGATAGTAGATGTTTGAAATTGGGACGGGAGAATATTTGTTGGTGACATCCAAGACCAAATGATAGATGGAAACACATCACGTGAGAATCCTTCATAGCCGCACAAAGATATATATCCAATGCTTTTAGATCTTACTACTGAAAATGGAACTCTTGTTATTGCTGTGTTATTTGCAATCAAGGTGGTTAAAGATTCCATCTGTTCGATGTCCTCTTCCAATTTGTCAATCTTTGAACATCCAGAAAGAATGAGAGTTTTAAGTGATTTTAACTTATAGATACCTTTAGGAAGGCTTTGAAGGCTAATACAATCTTCCAAATTTATTAGAAGAACTTTATTGAGATGTCCAACACTGTGGGAAACCTCGGACAATCTTGGACAATCTGTGAGTACTAGTTTTTCAAGGTTAGGCTTGTTTGAAAAGTCTGGAGTCTTTGTCAGATAATGAGAATGACTAAGATTGAGAATTTTCAGCTTTTCCAGCCTCTGCAAGAACATAAATGTTATAAAGAAAACTTAGAGAAGAAAAATAAAAAATAAATGGAAGAAATTACAATGTATCACTAACCTTGAGAATGGATACTAAAATATTTACTTTATTGCAACATCATTTGTATTTAACACCGATATACATTGGTTTGGATTTACCTTTGCGAAAAATTGAAACAAGATTATGTTTATGTATATAATGCATAAATTATTAAAACCCATGTCTGAGCATTCTGCAAAGAGGTCAAAAATTTGACATGATATATTTGTTTCCTTTCTTTTAACTATATCAAAGTTTTTGCCCAAGATTTAGGTGGTAATTAGTACCTGGGGCTCTTCCCACACATGTTTGACATTGCTGTTTTCTGACTCAAGGGAAACTAAATTTTCTTGATAAAAGCTTGAAGGAATGCATGTTAAAGGAAAACCATTCCAAGAAAGCCATGTCATTTTTTTCTAAAGATACTCAAAATCCCCCAGCAAGTTGTACACCAGCAAGTTGAAGCAATCTGAGTCTTTTCATCTTCTTAAATGCTTTAGTACTAAAGCGTTTTCTATTTGTTCTTGGCAATTTCAAAGCCAAACCCTCAACAAATTTTGTTCCCTATAAAATATAATGAAGAAAAAAGTAAAATATGCAAGGATTAAAGATACAAGACAGATAAGAAAACTTGTGATGAAACTGATTATGTCAGTAGAAACCAAAAAGCATATAATAATTCATAAACCAAACTAATTTTCGAAGGTCTTGCGATAATCAACAACACTTAAATGTAAAAAATTGACACAAATGTTTGTTTTACTTCCCTAAGCTTTATATATTTTGAAAAAAAAAAAAAAAAAAAAAAAAAAAAGCATATGAATTCTTACAGTTTGTTCTGATAATACATCAACCACATCCTGCTACGCTCCTCAAGCTCCTTTGGTGATTTCTCACGAATGATTTCTCTTCCCATATCTCGCAGCAAATCATGCATTCCAAGCCTGTTCCCATCATCAACAGTTACAAGGCTTCGCTCTACAAGGACACTTACTCCAATTTCTGCAAAAAGTTCACTTCCATTTAATATATGTATAACATCATTTCTGTCCATCCCAATAAAGAAACAAGCCATGTAAAGGAATATTTCTTTCTCCGTGTCATCATTTAGACCTTCATAGCTTATTTTTAACTTCTTTTGTACTTGGTCATTGGGAATTCTTTTGAGTTTGTCCAATACACACTTCCACTCTATTATCCCCCTATCAAACAAATATGACCCAAGGACTTCCAGAGCTAACGGTAGTCGCCCAGAATACTCAACTACATTGCTGGAAATTCCAGCAAAATCTTCTCTAGGCCTCGCTTGCTTGAATGCATGCCAACTAAAAAGCTCAATTGATTCACTTTCATCCATTTCTTTCAATGCGTATACTTGGTCAACTCTATTCCCTCTAAGTATATGCCTATCTCTAGTTGTGATAATTATTCTACTCCCCGCACCAAACCATTGACGACTTCCACACAAAGCATTAAGTTGATCCAATGTACTCACGTCATCAAGTACAAGAAGTACTCTTTTACCACATAGTCTATCAAAGAGAAGTTGTTGTTGTAAAGACACTTGTCCAACATTTTTCTCCCAAACCTCCCTAGTATTTGCTAGGAAACTCCTAGCTTCAAAATTGCGGCCAATTTTGTTGTAGATGGCTTTTGCAATGGTGGTTTTGCCAATTCCTCCCATGCCCCACATTCCTAGTAGCAGAACATCATTTTGATTTTTGGATGTCTAGCAGCTGAATGATATCTCGTACTCGAGTTTCAACTCCCGCTGGATTATTAGCAACGAACAAGTCTGTTTTGTCTAGCAAACATGTAATTTTTGCAACAATATCCTTGATAGCTTCATTTTTGTTCCTATTGAAAAACACAAATAGAGGTTTATGCATATATGTACACGCATACATACATCCTATATGTAGCTATTCATTCACCCATATGTCAAAATTATATTGGAGAAATGATATAAAAAATCCAAAAAATCAAAATATAACTCAATTGGTTATTTTTTATAGGGAAAAATACAATGACCTCCCCTAAGGTTTGGTTAAATGACACATACCTCCCCTCTAGTTTCAATAATAAAGCAGCCTCCTCTCAATCTAACTCTGTTAACTATCTGTTTAATTCAGAAAAGAAAGCCTCGCAAACTAACGATACGGTAGAGCATGGATATCCTTGCTGCTATGAATTACAATCTCGAAGTGATTGAATGAATTAGCGCCGCTGCAACCAATTACGCCTAGCATTATTAAGCAAAATTCTTCATCAATGGCAACAAGCAGTTGCGTAGTGGCAGTGTATTCCCCTTCAACATGTTTTTGGTTTATACTGATTAGTCATAACACTAGAAAGCTAATATATATGTATGTACCTTCCCTCAAAATACATATACCTTCCTATATTTTTCCTTGTCCTGGAGTTCATTCTCATTTTATCTTTAAATTCTGGTAATTAACATCAACTTTCACACTAAAAATATCAAATTTGAAGTCCATCTAACCCCTTTTTTCCAAACACTCCAGAGGCTCCCAACCCAGCTAGGGATTTGTAAAGCATAAAACCAAAAATAAAATAAAATTTCATATGCAAAGTTTGTTTTTGATGTGTTTAAGTTTTTTTTTTGTTTGTTTAAACTGTCTTCTATGCTTCTAATGCAGTGTGCAGCTTTGTCTAAGACTCACGAAAATTTAAAGTATCTTGTCATGATGAAGAGGGTATTTGGTCATTACCGCAACAGATGTTGAAAAGAGCTAAGTAAATAATTCACTGGTTCTATGGGATGAGGATATTGTAATAGGAAAATCAATTGAATGGCCAAAGATGGTGAGAACTTCATTTTCATGTTTGTTTGTATTTTAAGGGAGAGATAACAGTGTCAAAAGAGAAAGGAGGTATTTGTTTATTCATTGAGAATTTAAGGGAGGTCATTGTCTATTTTAAAAATAGAGGGGGTGTATAAGTCATTTAAAGAAAACTTAGTTAAAAATAGAGGAGGTGAATGTATTTTTCCCTTTTTTATATGGAAAATCAATAGCCCAGAAGAATGTTTGATTAGTGGAATTCCCTTACCTGGAATTTAGTACTACAAATCCTGCAAGCCCTGCTGCCTCACAAAGCACCGCTCTCCAGCTCCATCTCAGCACCTGTTTGGGAGACTCTTCTTTATAGATTGACAAACTGTAGAAAAGATATCGAACTGCTTTTCCAAACCTATCATAAATTCCTTCCTAGTTTGAAAGTCTAGTCAATAGACTTTCAAACGATTTGCCAAACTCGCCTGTTTGGTGACGTACTTCAGATGGATCTACATCATAGAAAACTGGGAGAACGATTTGACCTATGGTTCTGTAACACTCCATTATTTTCACCAACTCTTCAAGACACCATACAGATTCGGCGTAATTTCTTGAGAAAACGATAATAGAAATTTGAGACTCTTCAATTGATCAAAGTAGTGATGTTGAAATGTGATCTCCTCTTTGAAGCGAATCATCGTCCCTAAAAACATTAATTCCAGCATTTTGAAGAGAAGCATAGAGATGTGAAATGAATGATGCACGAGTATCTTCCCCTCTAAAACTTAAGAACACTTCAATCTTTTTTCTTTTCACGTCACCAAATTCTTGCTTGAGATATGTTTCCATTTCATCCAATCACAAGAGAAAAAATTAATAACTAAACAATTTAACTCAAGTGGTTAATAAGCTCCACAAAAAAAAAATGAACTATTTAGTAAAACCGGAGTTCGATTCCTGAGTGAAATAATTCTTGGTTAGACTTTATCACGCTACTTTAACAATCTTTCAACTCAACTCCAGATTAACAAAGTTCTTTTCCCTGAGAACTGGAGGGTAAAAAATAAAATAAGAGTCAATGGTTTAAACTAAAATCATGTAATATAGTAAAGTAAGTGCAACACTTCTTCCATTTTAAGCTTACCTATTGTGAGTTGATCTGTGTGCGAGGGATGGAGGACATTGGATGGATGAGATATTAATGAATTAATTAATTTACGCGTTGAATCTAGAAACGGAAGAAAAATTACGATCGGCAAACGAAATAGAAGAGGAGATATGAAGGTCAATGAAACAGTGGCAGTGTGGTCAAGGTAAGAAAGAAGACGAAGTTGAAAAAAAAAGCACGAAGGGGAAAATAATCACATGTCAATATCTCTTCTAAATACACAAATGGATAAAAGTTGAAAGATAAAAAATCACTTACTGTATTATTGAAAACATTCTGACAATGTAAGAATTATCCATTCAGATCGGAGTACTTCCTCCTGTTTTTATTACAAAAACAAAAATATAAAAACATCAAAATCAATTCAATCATTTTCTACTTTAACTTTAGTCCTTGTGACACATCAAATGCCATGTTATCGTAAAGCATGTGTCACATCATCACTTAACATAATTATTTAACATCAGGACTAAAGTGATAATGGAAGTGCAGAGTAGACTTCTTTGTATTTAATCCCGAGTCAGACTTTGAGACAACGAGGTGCAGAGTCAGGGACTAAAGTGACCGTTTGCTCATTAATTTTTTTAAATATATATTTATATAAAATTGTTTCTTTAAAAGAATAATGGGAAAAACAATGTAGTCCAACACATGATAGCATGCAGACGCAACAAAAGCCAAATGCCACATTAACCTTAACGATATTATATATGCTGGTGGCCCTTCCTGTTGCTATTATTATATATATGCTGATTGGAGGTTGGCATGACATTCTAAATTATTCAGACATGTTGGGCTGCTTAATTCTTATTTTACATAGGTGAGCTTGTGCTGCTTCTCTTTCTTTAGAAAAAAATATTATATTGTGTAAACCACTTATTTGATTCCTTTAACAATGATAATATAAACAAATAATCACAGCTTTTAATGTATTTGTTCCCTTCCTTCATGAATAGAATAAATTTGTAGAATATTGGCTATTCTTGTTGGTTGATCTGAAGGCACAATTACTAATTTACGACCACAACTTCATTTCTGCTATTTACTAGTTAATATGGACATGGTCGAATCATTTGTGTTTGATGTTGCTAATTCACTTTTAGGGAAACTTGCTTCTTATGCTTATGAAGAGGCTTCTCGTGCCTACGGTGTATATGAAGATCTCCAACGGATCAAAGATACTCTATCAATTGTCAGAGGTCTACTGCTGGATGCTGAGGAGAAGAAGAACCGGCAACATGCCTTGTGTGAATGGTTAAGGCAGATTCAAAACATCTGCTATGACGCTGAAGACGTATTTGATGGATTTGAGTTGCAAGACAGGAGAAAGCAATTTGTCGAAGCTTCTGGAAGCACACGGGTGAAGGTATGCCACTTCTTTTCTTCCTCTAATCCACTTGCTTTCCGTTTTAGGATGTCACGTCAAATCAAAGAGATTAGAGATAGATTGGATAAAGTGGCAGCTGATGGGAGCAAGTTTGGACTTGTGAGAATTCATGTTGAGCCCGGACTTTCTGTGCACAGGAGAGAAATCACATATTCCCATATTGATGCATCGAGTGTAATAGGAAGGGAGGATGACAAGGAAGCAATTATCCAGCTTTTGATGGATTCTGATCCTCATGGTTATGGCAATGGTCATAGAAGTTTATGTGTTATTCCCATAGTGGGAATTGGAGGATTGGGGAAGACCACACTTGCAAAATTGGTGTACAATGATAAGAGGATAGATGAAGTTTTTCAATTGAAGATGTGGGCGTGTGTCTCTGTTGATTTTGATATAAGACAGATCGTTATCAAAATTATCAACTCCGTTTTTGCTTCAGCTGCACCAAGCGTTCCTATTGCTCCCCAAGAAGATAGTAACCACTGTGACATTGAGCAACTACAAATTCATCTAAGAAGTAAACTTTCTGGCCAAAAGTTTATCCTCGTGCTAGATGATGTATGGAATGATGATCGTTCAAAATGGATTGAGTTGGAAGATTTGATCAAAGTTGGTGCAGTAGGAAGTAAAATTATAGTGACCACACGTAGCAACTCAGTTGCTTCCATGATGGGTACTGTTCCATCGTATGTTTTGGAAGGTCTTTCACAAGAGGATTGTTTGTCTCTGTTTGTGAAATGGGCATTCAAGGATGGAGAAGAAGAAAAATATCCAAATCTAGTAGAGATTGGAAAAGAAATTGTGAAAAAATGTGCTGGAGTTCCGCTGGCTGTGAGAACGGTAGGAAGTTCTCTGTTCTCAAAATTTGATTTAGATAAGTGGTTATTCGTAAGAGACCATGAGATATGGAATTTAGAACAGAAGAAAGATGATATTTTACCTGCATTAAAATTAAGTTATGATCAAATGCCATCTTATTTGAGACAATGCTTTGCTTGTTTTTCCTTGTATCCCAAAGACTATACGTTTAATGTCGTTGAAATGACTATTTTGTGGATACCCCTTGGATTAGTTCAACCCATAAATGGAAGTGAAAAGCTAGAGCATATTGCCAGAGAATATATACATGAGTTACATTCAAGATCACTGCTTCAGGATTTCAAGGACTTTGGGTACATTTGTGAGTTTAGAGTGCATGATTTGATACATGATCTTGCAATGTATGTTGCAAAAGAGGAGTTTGTAATGGTAGTGTCTCGTACTCGAAATATATCTGATCAAGCAAAGCATTTATCAATTGTTGAAAAGGATTCTCTTGACAAAGTTTTGTTCCCCAAGTCCAAAAGTGTAAGAACTATTTTATTTCCCGTCGAAGGAGTAGGCCTTGTCAATGAAACATTGCTGCATACATGGGTATCAAATTATAAATACCTGCGATATGTAGATTTTAATGATTCTTTGTTTGAGACTCTACCTAAATCAATAGCTAAATTGGAGCACCTGCGTGTTCTCGGTCTCAAGAATAACAGCAAAATCAAAAGACTTCCTCATTCTATTTTTAATCTCTATAACTTGGAAGTCTTGATACTCAGTGGATGCACAGAGCTTGAAACATTGCCAAGAGGATTAGGCAAGATGGTCAGTCTTCAACATTTGTTTATAACCACCAAACAGTTAGTTCTGTCATTGACTGAATTTATTAACTTGAAGCATCTTCAGGTTTTGGCATTTAATCATTGTAAAAATATGAAGTTTTTATTCAGTAGGGCACACCAACTCATTTCCCTGGAAACATTGTCTTTGTATAAATGTGGGAGCCTGGAATCCTTACCTCTTTATATTTTTCCAAATTTACAAACTCTAATAATTATAGACTGCAAGATGTTAAATTTGTCGTTGAACAATGAAAGCCCAATCCAAAAATTGAGGTTGAAACATTTATTTATAAGAGATTTTCCAGGGCTTTTGACATTGCCTGGTTGGATTGAAGGTGCTGCAGAAACTTTAGAGACCTTGTTGATTTATGAACTTCCTAATCTCAAGACGCTTTCTCAGTTTCTGACAACATTGACTCATCTTAAAAGGCTACATATTGTTGGTTGTCCTCAACTAATTAGTCTTCCAAGTGACATGCATCGCCTCACAGCCCTTGAAGATTTGGTCATAGAAGATTGTCCTGAGTTGTGCCGAAAATTTAAGCCACAATCAGGTGAGTACTGGCCCATGATTTCTCACATCAAAAGTGTTTTTATTGGAAAATCAAGAGAGCAGGAAGAGGAATGAAGACATCGACCTTGAAGGTAAACATATCATTTTGTATCAAATAACTGTAAATTGCACCTCCTAAACTATTTTCCGCTTGAAAACTTAAGGCTTGAGCTGAAATTAGAATTTTGTATATAAATGATGAAATCATGATGTATGAATTTAGAAAAACTTAACTGGAATTGACTGTCAACCTTGATGATGCCTGGCATCACCTAGTTCAATGAGCTCTACAAGGTTTTCTACGTAAGATGATAGGTTATGCATTAGTTATTTCCATGAGTTGTTGGTAGTAATGTTTGTTATGTTAAAGCTTCATGCAACACAACATCTTCTATGTAAAAATGTCATTTTTACCAATAGAATGAGATCACAGAATTCTAAAAGTAACATTATGTGAATTTTCAAAATGTAGTTTCGTAAAAAGCAATTAAGTATATGTTTGGTATATCAATAAGACAAGTTTTTTTGAGTGATGTTTGCTCCATTTACTCGATTAGGTATGATGAAGCTGGAGTTGAAAAAGGATAAGCAAATTTAAAGGGACATAAGCAGTATAAGATTCATGAATTGAGAAGGTCCAGCATTCAACAAGATTCTCAAGATGTTTCCATCAGCACATTTGATGTAACCAAATAATTGAAAATTATTATTTTCTTTCATCCTATTTTTCCAGTTGAAAGATATACTTGTATGAAAACCTATCATTTGTTGAATTTGAAGGTGATTTAATGGACCATGCATTTTATTTGTTTCAATCAGTGATAGATAAACGTTATCTTTCCCACTGACAACTACTTTGGTTTTTTGAAAAATTGTTTTAACATACCACTAATTTTACAAGAATGGTTAGATTTGTAAACTATAATATTAGTATTCTCTTAGACATTCAATGAACCATAGACATATTCATGCATTGTTTGCCAGACTGTCAAGGGAAGGACAGTGCTTTGGTGAAAAATTACCACTGGAGTCTGCCAACTTGTAATTCCGGTCCCTTTCTGAAGTAAAGATTGTGAGATTGACATGAGAATATAATAACTATTAAATTGTTACTGTTTTGATTTTTTTTTTATGGGTAACTATCATTCTGAATAATCACAAGAATTAAATATGAATAAAATATTTATGTGAGGTAAAATTGTAAGACCCAATATGAGTTATTTAGATTTACACCATTGGAGTAAATAATGAGTGAATTGTGAGATCATGATTGAAGTTGCTCTAAAGGTCAAGTCTACTTTCTTGACTCTCCATTATTTGCTTGACTTACCAAGTCTAAAGTTGACCACAGCCACAACTTTATATCCTTCTGTTAAAAGTATCCACAACGACAAACTTATATGATTGTATTCTTCTGGCAATTACAAACATAATTTACATCCCAACTCCATTAATTTCTACTATTTCCTGATTAACATTGACATGGCTGAATCATTTGTGTTTGATATTGCTGATTCACTGCTTGGAAAGCTTGCTTCTTATGCTTATGAACAAGCTTCTCGAGCCTATGGTGTGCATGAAAATCTGCGAGGGGTCAAAGACACTTTGTCAATCATCAGAGGTATGCTATCGGATGCTGAGGAGAAGAAGAACCAACAACATGCTCTGTGTGAATGGTTGAGGCAGATTCAAAACATCTGCCATGATGCTGAAGATGTGTTTGATGGATTTGAGTTGCAAGACAAGAAAAAACAATTTGTGAAAGCTTCTGGCAGCAGTCGAATGAAGGTATGCCACTTGTTTTCTTCCTCAAATCCACTAGCTTTCCGTTTTAGGATGTCACATAAAATCAAAGAGATTAGAGATAGATTGAATAAGGTGGCAGCTGATGGGACCAGTTTTGGACTTGTGAGAATCGATGTTGCACCTGGACCTGTTGTGCAAAGGAGAGAATTGACTCATTCCCATGTTGATGCTTCAAGTGTTATTGGAAGGGAGAATGATAGGGAAGAAATTATCAAGCTTTTGATGCAACCACATCATCATGGTGATGGTGAGGGTGATAAAAGTTTATGTGTTATTCCCATAGTGGGAATTGGTGGCTTGGGGAAGACCACACTTGCAAAGTTGGTGTTCAACGATAAGAGGGTTGATGATCTTTTCCAGTTGAAGATGTGGGTGTGTATCTCTGATGATTTTGATATTAGGCAGATAATAATAAAAATTATCAACTCTGCTTCAGCTTCAACTCCAACACTTGATATTCCTCACCAAGAGAACATTAACAACTTAGACATTGAGCAATTACAAAGTCGTCTTCGATATAAGCTTTCTAATCAAAAGTTTTTACTTGTATTGGACGATATATGGAATGATAATCGTACAAAATGGATTCAATTGAAAGACATAATAAAAAGTGGTGCAGTAGGAAGCAAAGTCATTGCGACAACATGCAGTAACTCAATTACTTTCTCCAGATAATTGTTTATCTTTGTTTGTCAAATGGGCATTTAAGGAAGGTGAAGAAGAAAAATATCCAAATTTAGTGGCAATCGGAAAATAAATTGTAAAAAAATGCCACGGAGTTCCACTCGCTGTTAGAACATTGGGAAGTTCCTTATTCTCAAAATTTGATTTAAATAAGTGGATATTTGTTAGAGACTCTGAGATATGGAATTTAAAACAAAACAAAGATGACATTTTACCCGCGCTTAAGTTAAGCTATGATCAATTGCCATCTTATTTGAGCCATTGTTTCACTTACTTTTCTCTTTATCCGAAAGATTTTGGCTTCACTAGTGTGCAAATCACCAAACTCTGGGTGGCACTAGGATTGGTACAATCTCAAGATGGGAATCAAAGGCCGGAGAATATTGCACGAGATTATATAGATGAGTTACATTCAAGGTCATTTCTTCAAGATTTTGAGGACTTTGGCCACTTCTACTATTTCAAAGTACACGATTTGGTGCACGATCTTGCATTATATGTTGCGAAAGACGAATGTGTAGTAGTGGACTCCCATACCCAGAATATATCTCAAGAAGCAAGGCATTTCTCAATTGTAAAAAATGGTTCACTTTGCAGCACTTTGTTCTCCAAGTCCAAAAGGGTGAGAACTATATTATTTCCCACCGAAGGAGTGGGTCTTGACAATGAAGTTATGTTGGATACATGGGTATCAAGATACAAATACTTACGTATTTTAGATTTAAGTGATTCTTCATTGGAGACTCTGCCTCATTCAATTGCTAAATTGCAGCACCTGCGTGTTCTCAACCTTTCTAATAACCACAAAATCAAAGGACTCCCCCATTCTTTTTACAAACTCCAAAGTTTACAAGTTTTGTCATTAAGTGGTTGCATGAATTTAGAAACATTGCCCGAAGGATTAGGTAAACTAATCAGCCTTCGACAACTGTATATAACCACAAACCAATCAGTCATGTCATTAAATGAATTTGCAAGCTTGAGCAATCTTCAAACTTTGAGCTTTGAGTATTGTGACAATTTGGAGGTTTTGCTCGGAGAGGTAAAGCTCGCTTCCCTTGAAGCATTGATTGTTCGTTCTTGTGGAAGTCTTATATCCTTACCTCTTTGTAGTCTATCGGAACTAGAGGCGCTGTTAGTCATAGATTGCAAGAGGCTTGAGCTCAACCTGCCAGAGAATCTTCAAAATGCAACGAAAAGATGGAGGATTAATTTTCTTCATGTTGAGAATTTTCCAAGGCTACAAAGATTGCCTAAGTGGATTGAAAATGCTGCAGTAACTTTACAAACCTTGATAATTACCAATATTCCTATGCTTGCGATGCTTCCCGAGTGTTTGACAAGAATGACTCATCTTAAAATGCTCCATATTTCTGGTTGTCCTGGTTTGAATTTTCTACCAAGTGACATGCAATGCCTCACTTCCCTTGAAGCTTTGACCATTGATGGTTGTCCTGTATTATGTCAAAAATGTCAGCCGCATTCTGGTGAGTACTGGCCCATGATTTCTCATATTAAGCGTTTTTCCATTGGAGAACCAAAAGAAGAAGCCTCGGGAGGGACAAGGATCACTGATTAGCAACGATGATATACGATACTTTACGGAACCAGAAGAAGAGCCGCTGCGATCTCTCTTTATCAACGCTGATCTACTACCATACCTTTGGTAAAATCATTATTATTTATTTAACTTATCTTTGGCCTTTGAGACATTTTTTAATTCTTCTATTTATAACATATTTGGTATGAAACAAGGCAAATTACTATATCTTCCGTAACTAGTGTTCCAGACTCTGTATTTATATTTCTGTATATATCATTTCAAACAAATCTGCTTGTTGATATGTGATGGCAATCAAATTTAAAATCTTGCACAGCTATCTGCCTTTCCCTATAATTTTATAGTTTCAAATAGTAAGATAGTGTTTTGATATGGATAATGTTGAACACTTAAGTGTTTCAAATAGTAAAATAGAATTTTTTTTTTGAGATACATGTTTTTCATTTATAGGTATGAGCTTGTGATTGAGGAAGGATGGAGTTATGAGGCTAGAGTCCGCTATGATATAAACAAAGGCTGACCGTGATTTAAGTAGGTAGCCAAACCAAACAAGTTGGAAGTTGGCAGCATAATCTAACCGTCAAACCTTTACAAGTAGCATCAATCTATAGATGCATGAAGCTTGAAAGATTAACAAAAATTATTGATCTTGATTAGTGTCAGACAAGTTGAGAACAGCCGCAACAGAATGTGTTCTTGAGACTAGAAAAGCATATTATTTGAATATCTTTAAATTATGAAAACTGGTTGTGTTAAGCCCTGACCAAAATAGTTTAAAAATGATACATTGAAGCATTTCCAAATTTTTTTCCTTCCAACTGTAGTCTAAAAGGCTCTTTTGAAGCTATTTTCCACATTGAGGCTAAAATTCCAGCATTTTGGCATTGCCACGGTTGGTTAGCATGCCTCGGTCCAAATGCAGCTCGTAAAATTTGAAGTTTTTCCTATACCACTGGTGTTCATTCAATCAAGTGTTTCTTTAAGTGAGGAATTTATATACTTGGAAGATTCACTGGTTTTCAAACTAGTCATTTGGTCGCTAGCAGATGGTCTAGATTTTCGAGCAGTTTTTTTAATTTATTTTTTAAACTTTAAAACTGAGTTTAAAATCTACATTGTCCAATCTCAGTCCAACTATCACCAATGTGTATGATTACACAAATGTGGGAAACCTGCCGATGCAGAGAATCCAGGTTGGTGGCTTATAGTGATGGGATGTTCACAGCATATTAGAATTGTAAATGATCAAATAGAAGGACCAGTTTAATCCTAATGTTGCTAACATAAATGCATGACCTACCAAATTGAAACTTTTAAAATGTAGACGACGAAAGTGAAACTTAAAATATATGTGAGGGGCCAAATATGAAATTAAACTCTTATAATAATAGCAACATTGAATTCCTGTTGGATGCATCACAGCTTTTTCACGTTGTTAAGTAAATACTTAACAGAAGAAACCATTTAATCGTATGTTATGTTACCACCAACATAAGTGATCAAATTAAGATTTTTTTTAGTTACACCCTTTAAACATCAGGTTAAACCCTTGATCATGAGAATAGAGTAAGAATACAAGCATTCTAACTGCCATCTGAATATTAAATTTCAGGCATTTTCTTTTTGTAAGAAAATAAAGGACATCCGACAAAGGAATAAGTTAAGCATGATGATTGAGTAGGGAGGACCAAACCCACTCATTCGCAAGGATGAAATTTCATGGTTATAGTCGTAAAAATTGAATAATCAAGATCTTTTCCTTGCAATTGCCTGTGAGAAATTCTACACATTTGGTCCCATGATTTTCCATAAACAAAGATAAAACTCAAATTAATTTCATAATGGATGTGGTGTTTACTTAAAGGTGATAACTTCTGCAGTTGGTGTGAATGGATCATTGTTTCATGAGGCAGTTGTGATTTTGTGCTGCAGTAGGACAGTCCTCATGGTTGGATGAATTAAGGGGTGTGGAGGTTGAAGAATTTATTAGTTTTTCAGTTGTGAATTTAATCTGTTTGTGTGCTATTTATTTTTCTGCAGAAAGTTAGTGTCCTATAGGTAATTAGATTAGAATCTGGTGTTAAAGATAATGCCTTGTCTCCAACAATTGTGACTTTTTGGTTTACTGCAGATGACAGGGTTCTGTCTTATTTTTAGATTTAAATTTGAAGGTTTCAACTTTATGCCGTGGTATATAGAGTGGAAGGTAACATAATATACATTTCTTTTGATGCATAATACTTTTACTATGTAAATGTCAATCTATCTTTTTAATCACTAAAATAAGAATCAATTTCTCATATATCCAAAGTTTGCAAGTTTTGTCACTCAAGTGGATGAATGAATTTTGAAACGTTGCCTAGAGGATTAGGCAAGTTGACCAGTCTTCGACAACTGTATATAACTACGAAGAGTCTGTGCTATCGCAGAATGTATTTGCTAACTTGACAAATCTTCAAACTTTAAGCTTTGAATAAATATTGTGACTGTTAGGAGTTCTTGTTCAATGGGGTACAACTCACTTCTCTTGAAACATTGATTGTTCGTTCTTGTGGAAGCCTTAAATCCTTACATACCTGCATGGATTGAAGGAGCTGTAGGGACTTCATAGACCTTGATACTTATAAATTTTTGTGCGCTTGGGAAGCTTCTAGACTGTTTGACACTAATGCCTCATCTTAAAATGCTTCATATTTCTGACTGTCCTTTAGTGTTTGAACTACCATTTGGCATGCAAACACCTCACTTCTCTTGAAGCTTTGACCATTAAAGACTGTCCTGAATTGTGTCGAAAATGTGAGGAGTCTCAGGAGGGAGAGGGATCACTCATTATCAAGGATATTGAACCAAGAAATAAGGAGTCTCCCTCTATACCAAAAAATATAGAAGAGGATCCTCAAGAGGGAGAGGGATCACTCATTATCAACGATGATCGACCGTACCTTGGTTAAAAACATACTATTTGTTTCACTTAGCTTTGAAGGTAAAATTCAATTCTGTTATTTCGTTTTAGAATGAACATTTTTAGACTAAAATTATAATTAGAACATGTTTTTTTAGTCGTTTAGAAACATGTTTGGTATGAAGCAAGAGAATTTAATAAATCTTCCTTAACTAGTGTTGGAAGCTGTGTTTACGTTTCTTTTTATGTCATTTCAAACAAATAGGTCCATGCATTTACGAGGAAACATCAGAGCTGCAATTGAAAGTTATATATGATAATATGATATGATATGATATATTATGTTGTTACGATATGGTTTAATAATGTGATTATTATAATTGATTTTGTAATTTTATTAGGATATACATTAGACTTCATGTGTAATTGGTTTTCTTATCTCCTATCCTACTGTCTAACTACTAACTACGAGCACCTTCCCATGCAGAAAGTGATTTCGATGTAGGAGAGAGCAGGAGGATTTATATTTCAATGCAGAAGAGATGCAAACTTTCATGTCAAGAGAGATTTTGACAATGGTTTATAGTGTTGCCGAAGATGAAAGCCAGAAGGAAGTTTTAGGTTCTCAGGAATCAGTGACGGGAAAAGAAAATAATTGTTTCCATGATCAATGTGTGTTGCCATGTTACAAGTAGTTGAGTAACTTAAAATGGATATTCACTGTTTCATTCCATTCCTATACTCAACTGTCTTCAACTATTCTTGTTGATGCAATGGGAGTTAGTTTCTTGAGAGCTTAGTTGTTTGTTTTTGGTTTCTTTGCATTCCCACTGATCAAAAAAATCCCATTTCCCATACTCCCTCCATTCTTTATATAAGCAAATATAACAAACTTCACACATATTAAGGAAATTAGTTAAAGTCAATTAATTATTTTGATTTAATAAAAAACATACAAACATTTACAAAAATACCCTTGATGACTTTCCCACTATCCAACTACCAGTATTCTGGAGGATAAAATTTCATGGTTATGCAACACAAATTGAATGATCGAAATCTTTTCCCTGCATGGCTCGTTCTTTGAGAAGCATTTGGCTGCCGGACACCGTTTTATTGTTGTCATTTTCACTCCTTGCAATTGTACTTCATAGTGACCAAAGTTAATCTTCCATGATTTAGTTATTCTATAGTTTGTTGCACACAATTGATTCGGTATGATGGATCAATGTTGGGAGTGAGAGTTCAATCGCTTGGAGATTATTCCCATGTTGGATGCCTTTTTGTAATTTCTGTTTATTTTTTCGATCATGTTTTCGCATTGGAGAATATGCTCCAAGACTTTGATCCTCTCTCATCATAAAGGTAGTTAAAATGAGATTCACATTTTATGCTCGTAAATAAATAACTGCCCCAATCATTCAAATCCAAATATATCGAACTTATCATTCGGAGAACTTAAAAGGAAACGTTTCGTTCAAACTGACTGATATTACAGGTACTCTTTCATTCAAATGTTTCTATAAGCTGAAGAAGTTTACAAACCTAAAGGATCCACCAGCTACAATTTCATCTGCCCATTAAGACCTTTAAATGAACCATAAAGAGACTGTGATTTTCTAAAACTGAAAATATCATCAATTCTAGCCAATTGTGGTTCTGAGGCTTCTGATTTGTATTCAGAAGAATGGAGGTTTCCATGAACTCGAACACTTAAAGTCTTCCGAGGAGCACCAACTTTGACATATTCATTGAAGAAATCTATCAACTCTTGAAGAGTGAGCTTCCTTAATTCTTCAATCTGTTCCAAAGCCACATAATAGAATCACTAATCTTGTTCAAGTATATGCTATAGCTAAAAACTCATTATTAACTCATATTCTGTGTTTCAGTATTCATCACAAGCCAAATCACCCGCCCAAATAGATATATGAAAATAAGAACTAGAAGTTTGCAGTCATACCTCAAAGTCTCTCCTATCAAATCTCAAAGTACCATCACTAATCTCTCGCCAGAAAAAGGTTGATTCTTCCCTCAAGTTCTTGTGCTTCTCTAATTTCATATCAATCAAAGCATTTACGTTACTCTGCATACAATCAAATCAGAAGTCAGATGAATAGCTGATATTTAGAACACAATTATCAACACAGACTATGGTAATGTTTGTAAAAACATATTTGGTTATCTCATTACATAAACTTTGCATAAACTTAAACAAATAAAGTGACATGCTTCACAGCTTATTTAACTATTTTGTTCATTCTTTTATCTGCTTGCTTATTTAACATAAACACTTGTATTTTGTTCATACTTCAACATCCTCCATGACTTGTACTGTCACTATTCCGTTGTCGAGCTCCTAACCTCTGGAATACTAGAAACAATGACATCTATAATTCTGTCTAAATTTTGGTCGTCCTATTTCTCCCAAACCCTCTCTTTATATTTGACTTTCAAACTCCTCGGCCATGCACTTTTTTCCCTACCTCAAATTCCATCCATGACGGCAAGTCTCAGGTCTGCCTTGTCGTGTGTAGCCATTGCAGCACAATATGAACCAAACTGCTACCACCAACAGAAAAAATGTCTAACAAGTTTTCAAACAAAGCACCTGCCAATCTACTAACTAGTGAAGTTTGACCCTCACCTGACATTGCAAGCTCACTCACCTGCTATTATACAACTTTCATACATTCGGTTTTCATGCGCGCTTCAAGACGTGCATCAAGGCCCATTAAGCCTCTTTACATGCTGCAACTTGCACTGGTGTGGTTACCTTCCTCTCCCTATCCTGATTTGGACTTGTTCAATGTTTTTCGTCTTTGATGACAAGCTATCATCCTATAACAGCACCTATTCAGTGAGCTTCATAGCTTTTTCTGATGACTTGTAGTAGACGCTCTGAGTCGCCCCAATGTACACTTTCTGTTTGGCTTAGATTTGTATCTTTAATCTTAGGAATGATAGCACCGTCCCAAAGAATTGTTTGACACCACCGTCCCAAAGAATCATTGTGGGCCCGCAGGTTTGAAGTCTTCAACTATAATTTTTTATTACATTTCTTTTTCCTAAAAGGTGTATTTGTAACAAGCTTTTAACCTTGGTAAAGCTATAACTTGAGGGGGAGTAATAAAATATACGAAGAATATCTTATAATGTCCTGAAATTATCTTATAAGTATCTTCGATTATTCTCAGGATTGGTGTCCAAAAAAATTATGAACCCCTTATTTGATAAGGATTAGGATGATTGTCATATTAGTTTCCATATTTGATTACAATTTAGAGTCTTGTATTAGTGTAAAACATCAGTGAACTAAATGACGTGAGAATGTTGTTGTCCCTTATACAGGATAATGTGTATGAATTCCTAAATTCCAAGACTTGAACAATGAACACATTTGTATGAATACCAAAATTATAAGTACATGAACAGGCACAAATAAATTCATGGTAATGGTTGTGTTACGCCTCGACAACAAACGTAAAACTTTGTCGAATCTATGACATGGACCAAATATGTAAAACTGAGAAGTTAATTCAAAACACAAACACGGGGAGTAGCTCTGGCTCATCTACCAAAAATATGGCGAAGAAGTATTCAATCATGATTGAAGTGCAACAGATCTAGAAAACAACTAACTAAAGCATCATAAAACTGCCAATCAAACCTTGAATTCTTCAATTGTCATCTCATTAAGTTTAGTCTCAAACATCCTGAGAAAAGCCTCAACTCTCTGTTCGATGCTTCCAGGAGCCTAAAAAGTGAGTAATAAGATTAAGCAACAAGGTAGTAGAATGTAAATTACAAAATATCTATACTCCAAATAGGTAAATACCTTTGCTGTGGACTGAATGATAAACTGTAGTCCACGTACACCACAATCATTCCTAGACAAGTTAAAAAACCGGAGTTAAAAACAAGTGTTATTCTTTCATGCTGAATATCGAGTTTTCAAAAGAAAAAAAAGGCTGCTACATATCGACAGACCTCTGCATGAGCACAGTAATGTAGCCCAGCTGCTCAACTGATCGAAGCTGGTGAAAGGTTGGTTGCTTTGCAACAAGGGCAAAAAGCTGAAGTTTGGCGTTCAGCTTAAAGTCATCTCGACCAACCTACAAATTTCTCGTGAGGGTTACAAGCAACGGTAACTTCAAAATACAATGATGAACAATTTGCCCAAACAAATGATTAGGCCAGAAGGTAGGAGAAAAATTAGTCTAACATGCCATTGTTTGTGGACATGGAGGAATAAGGAGTTGCATGAAAATAACTTTGTTAGACCAATTAATCATGTGGATCATGTTTTGAAGCTATCAGAAGATTATTATCAAGCAAGAATGGCTAACCAAATTACTTCCAATAGTCAACGTGTGATAGATTTCATTAGGTGGAGGCCTCCACCAGTTAATTGGGCGAAGTTAAATACGGATGGCGCGTGCAAGGGTGGAAATATAGCTGGTTGTGGTGGTATTACTAGAGGGAGTGATGGAGAATGGATTGGTGGTTTTGCTAAATTCAGTGGTGATTGTAGTGCGTTTGTGGCTGAGCTTTGGGGAGTGTTGGAGGGTTTGAGATATGCGAGACGGATGGGATATAGAGCAGTTGAATTGAATGTAGATTCTTAGTGTGGAGAAGACTATAAAGGAAGGTGTGACAAATAGTCGCTTGGGTAGAGCATTGGTTAATAAAATTCATCACTTATTGGAGATGGATTGGAATGTTGATATTTCTCGTTCATATCGAGAGGCTAATCGGTCTGCAGATGCTTTAGCCAATATTGCTTGTTCTTTGGATTATAATCTGAAGATATATGAGACATGTCCGACTCAAATTAAACATTTACTGTTAGCTGATATTATGGGGATTGGTACCCCTCGGTTAATTTCTTTGTAGTTTTTCCTTGTTTCCGGGCTTAGGCCCTCATTTTTATAAAAATAAAATAAAATATAAACCATGTCTTTCTCAAACTCATTAATCTCTAAATCCTTCTTAATAGTTTTTCTAGGTCTATTCCTATCTCCAGTGATTTGACTCTCCTCCATCTGATCTACTCTCCTTACTACAGAATCCACAGGTCTTCTCTCTACATGCCCAAACAACTAAGTCTAGTTTCTATCTACCATCTTTTCTACTATAGGTTCTACCCCAACTCTAATGTAGTCATTTCTAACTCTATCCCGTCTAGTCTTACCACACAACCTATGCAACATCCTCATCTCTGCTACACATCGCTGGTCTTACCGCTGTCCAATAAAAATCTCCCTTCAACTTGAGTGATACTTTCGCATCACATAAAACAATAACATTTACATAGATCAATGAAATCTGATGATCAGTGGAGCTCTGCTCCTTAGTCTGAGGTCTATCCCTCTGTAACTCTGAAATAGAACCAAATATAGAAATGCACAAAAAGAGAGAAGACGATGGGATAGAATCCCCCCGCACTCAGTTTATAACCACCTCACCTAATTTCTCATTATTACAAAATCACACTCCACAAATCCCCAATTGCCACCTTTCCATGCATTCTGTTATATTCCAGCCCATATTGAGAGTTTTATTTTTAATGTTTCCCACTGTATCCTCTCCTAATAACTGTGGGTCTAACAGGATCTAGTATGGGAAGCCAAACATACATTAATAAAAATGAACACCAAATAACTATTATAAACGAGCAAGTTTACCTGTATATAATGCACTAGAGCAGAATTCTCATCATCGGGATTAAGACACTGTGAAGGGTAAAAGTAATTTATGCCACTTTCAAGCTTAACAACCCGATTTGTCAAATGCTGAGATGGGAATAAAGGTTGGCATAAAGGTTTTGAACATTTAAAAAGAACATCTTCTATGTGCCCAGTTATTGCCTCTGCTTCATGCCTTTCGATGTTTCCTGTATAGGGAATTTAAGTCCAACTCAAATAAAAGTAACTAGCCAACTATATATATATATATATATATATATATATATATATAGAGAGAGAGAGAGAGAGGCCCAAAAA
>Ga0315913_1000775_pt1 | contig 31189 bp, 19 predicted proteins | sample MpolsnodulesMG_FD_207736 | JGI IMG/M metagenome (GOLD analysis project Ga0315913, IMG submission 207736) | Medicago polymorpha root nodule microbial communities from Los Angeles, California, United States - small nodules | ecosystem: Host-associated > Plants > Roots > Nodule | place: USA...
AAACATACATCATGAGTAAAATTGTAAATGTCACAAAATAGTCTAATCTCAATTTAACTCGCATTTTTTTTATTTTATCAAATAAGCTCTTAAAATTATTGTATACGGAGAATTTTCAAAGACAGGTGCCCACTGTTAATCTATCATACATACTATCAAGAAACTTTCTTATAATTTATTCCAAAATCAATTGCATCTATTAAATTAATATATATAATAAAAAAATTTGAAAATTAGTGGGTGAGTTAACCTACTAATCTCAACCATTGAAAATCTTAAGATTATATCTAATGGTTCACATCACTTTTGCAACAAAAAGAAATTAAATAAAACGGGTCATACACCGGTGGGAGACCCATGAAGGTCATGCACCGTAGCCTTTGCCCTAGTTCATGTACCTGTACATGCTATAGTGCTATAGTAGAACTACACGTTGCAGATTTGACGGATAATCACACCAAGAAACAAATAAAGGATAAAGGGAGTGATACATTTTTTTGTTATGCATATTGTTGGTTCTTAGAGTGATGCAGTAACAAAGAATATTGATTATATACGAGAATATAAGAATGACATCCTTATAAGAGTATAAAAGTGACTTTGCAAGTGTAAATAGGTTTTGAGTGTGGTCAGAAGTTTGATAATTTAGTTGCAATATTAAAAAAAAAATACAGCCCTTTAAAGTTAAACCACTTGTGGCAAATTTCTTGTATTGCATCTCATCTCTTCCACTATAATTGTAAAAAATTAAAATAAACATGTGTTGAGAATTTGAGATATTTAGTAACATGACACTTTTGTAAAAAAAGAAATGAGTTCAATTTTTCAAGTCGTTCATTTGTGTACTTGCAAAAAGAACAATAAGGGATACTAGGGTTCAGTATCGTATTTTAGGATTTAGACTGATTATTGGTCTTGTTTTAGTGTGACTTAAGCCCCAAATAAGTTGGGCTTTTGGTCTTTTAGGCGGTTTCTAGAGGTTTCTAGAAGTTAAGGAAGGTGGCGCCCTTGAAAGGGCGCACCTGGGCTTCAGGAGCCCGGACGTCTGAGCCTTTCTAGAGGGCTTTTAAGCCTTTAGAAATATTATGATGGTTCAATTTGTAAAAAAATCAATCTTGCATTAAAATAAAATAAAAAAACCAATGACATATTGCCGACTAGAAGATTAGTTACGTAGTGAACCTCAAGTGACTAAATTATGGATAACACTTGTGTACCATTGAGCCATTAATGTTATATAATATTGGCCAATTAAGGTGTACCACATATGCATATCTTTTCTCTTTTCTCTTTCCTCTTTAGTCTTTTCCTACATTGACTACATGACACACTTTAATTGGTCAATGTTATATAACATTGGCAACCCAATGATACACAAGTGTTACTCCTAAATTATAAGCAGAGGGTCGATCCAAAAAATTTAAATAATAAGTGAATGTTAAAACAAGTTTTATTAGTCTTCTTTTGTCTATATGTGGCATTTTTATTTATAAATATAAAATCTAAATATATTTATTTGGTGGGTTTTAACTGACGACTTTAGTACCCTTACCTTTATTACCGAATTTGATTGTATGATACTTTCAAATCCCTACTACAAAGAATTAATAAGAAAGAAGAAGAAAAAAAGGTACAATATTGTAATGAAATATTCGTCTGAATTTAAAATCATTAACTTTTTTCTCTTTCAAAATCATAAATTAAAAACCCAAAAAATACATATTAAAGCAGAATGAAAAGCTAAAATGGAGAGCAAATCTCATGGTAATGTCAGCAAAGCAAATAGTGTAACCCCACAAGGGCAGACTCTGCAAGATTGCTATTTTTTTCATAAAAGATTAATGGTGAAGTACAAAAGGGATTACACCCAATGGAGTAAAAGATTTAAGATTTGTATGGCAGAACTCACTCAGGCATTCTTGTTGCACCGCATGTACGATGTCGATGTTTACTTATAGGCTTAATTGCATGTTTGATCCCTTATGTTTATTTTAATTTTTAAGTTGGTCTCTTATGTTTTAAAAGTTTCAAGTTGGTCCCTTGCGTTTTAAAAGTTTCAAGTTGGTCCAAAACGTTACTCACGTTGGAATAAGTTAGTCCCTTCCGTCACTTAACGTTTAAAGATTTGGGTTGACAATATGAGTGATAGAACCTTAACTTATTTAGAAAATCAGTTTAAAACATTTTTTTAAATTTTTTTGGTTTTATTAAACTCAATATCATGTCGCAAAAGGGACTAACTTATTCCAACGTAAACAACATTTTGGACCAACTTGAAACTTTTAAAACGTAAGGGACCAACTTGAAACTTTTAAAACATAAGGGACCAACTTGAAAACTAAAGTAAACATAAGGGATCAAACATGCAATTAAGCCTTTACTTATAAGGGTGTAGAGGTTCATGTCTTGATCGATATGTTAGATATTTTATGCTAACGAACTTTATGTTTTCCAAAGAGTAGTGATATTTGAAGAACCATTTCCAACAACTTTTGTGACAATTTCTTTTCTCTCTCTTTTTATTGGTCAAAAACAATAGAGAGAGAAAAAGGAAGAGAAAGAATAAAAACATAATGTGAGTATGAGAGAGAATGTTGTCAAAATGTTGTCACTAATTGGTTGTACAAATATCATTTCTCTTTCCCAAGTCACTTCATATAGCTGCCCTAGTTTTCTAGTGAGAGAAACTCTAACTTCTCTCTAAACTTTCTTTCTCCTTCGTTTATCGAGGAGATGTGGTTTTAGGTCATTTTCTGACCTAGAATCACTCATCGACATCTTTTTTCCCTTTTCTTTCAATCTAAATAAGTGGTTTTCACATATATCAAGTTTTTTCTTTTGTGTTTTTTTTGTGATTTCGTCGTCAAAGTGCGGCGTTGTGTTGTTCGTCGTCTTGTGCGACGTTTGATTCCGCGTCTTGTCGCGGTGTTCGTTTATTTCGTATTGAAAGATCGACATTAGTCAATTACAAATTCAACCAATGATTTGGGCGTCAACGTTGAAGATCCAAAAGCATGTGAATTTCGGTGACTTAGGTTTTATCGTATTATTTGTATGCATTTTGCCGTTTTATGCTATTAACTTGGGTGATGTGAGTTTGTTCGCAGATTCACCTTCTACATTTTTAGCGATGTTTGTATCTAATGTAATGTATCGATTTAAATTAATGAATATCGTTTTATTTTTGTCAAAAAAAAAACTTTATGTTTCCGAAATTAATATCACATGTTGAATAAATTATGCTCATAAAATCATCTCTAGTCTTCCTAAATAAAATAAAAAAATCATCTTTAGTCTTCTTCAAAACAAAAAACATCTCTAATCATACTTTAAAAAATGAAATAAAAAACATCTCTAGTCATTGTTGCAAAGAGAAAGATGTTCAAATATATTTGTTGTTTATGTTTCTTAGTTTTTATCTCCCGCATTATAGATCTGAAACGAAATTGGATGAGAAGCGTAAGTACCAAAAACTTATTTAAAATATCTATTCTCTAATCATGAACTTAATGTCTATCAAAAATACAATGTTACCCCTTCTTAATTTTTTTACACGTCATCAAAATTATATCCTTTTGTGTCTTTTGCATCAACTTCCCCCTAATTTTTCTCTCCTAAAAACAAATTAAAACAAACTCACTCGATAAAACACACTAACTTAATCATTTTTTAAAGAACAAACAAACTTAATCTTAATCCCAATCAACACAAATTTTCCTATAATTCAACTTTTAAATATCAAGAGTTAAAAATATTACAATCTTATATTCTCTAATTATGAAATAAATGTCTACAAAATTAGTTCAACTTTTAATTAGAGAATACAAGATTAACTTTTAGAGAATACAAGATTATAATGATACATTTAACTCATTTTTAAAATAATTAAATAACTTGTATTTTTTTATGTGTGTACTTAAATAGTTTTGGCTAAATTATACATTTGATTTTTCAAGTTAATTTTGGGTATTACTTTCATCTCTTAAGTTCTATCCGTTTCATTTTAGTTTATTAAATTATAAACGTTGGACAATTTGATCATTATTTTTTTTTCTTTCACTTTAATTACTTAACTTCAAACTTGCTTTGATCGTTTTAGTTACAAAGTTTAAACGTTTAATTATTTTTATCAGAGACTAAAGTGTTAAGTTGATGTATAAATCACATATTGTATCAGGATGCCCCTCCGTAATTACCTAGCTAAACATCAAAGACTAAAGTGTTAATTTGTGTCTCTGATACATAAGTTAAAAAATTACATAGGGGGTGTTTGTTTTCTGGATTCAAAAATTATTCCCTGGAATATCATTCCCAGGAAAACCATAATGAGAATTTTATATTCCTAGTAATTTTTCAAAAAAGTGTTTGGTTTCCTATCTTCATTCCTTGGAATTTTTTCAAGTAAGTGAACCGTTACATGGATAGACCATTACTCAAAAAATGAAAACTATTACATTAACTTAAAACGTGGGGAACACAGTCTTTGTTGCTAAAAAAAAAACGTGGGGAACACATGGTAAAATGGAGGTAAACATGAGTTTTGTTCGGGACGTGGGTTCTCCTTTTCTGGGAATATAATTTTCCCATCCTTTTTTTATGGAAATAAAAATGATTAGAACGTGAGTTAAGCATATTCCTGGCATTAATTATTTTTAGGCATATTATTTTTGTTCCTTTCTACCAAACATAGGAATTATTTTTCCCAACCTCTATTCTTATGAATGTATTTTTTATTTCTGAAACAAACGCCCCATATAATTTTTTTCTTAAAAATGTGCATTAAATGTCTTAAAAGTATCAAAACTTCAAATGTATTTTTTTTTTCTCATGTTAACCAGTATTTAAGTAGCTAAAAATGAAATGAAAAAGCAAAGTCACTATTAAAAACAATACTTTTTTTCAAGTTTTAAAAAGTAAAATACACAATTTTGGAGAAAATATTTCCTTTTATAATTCCTTAACTAGTGCCCCGGGGCACTAGTTAACATTTTTTTTTTTGGTCTTGTTAATTAGTGCCTCAGGAGCACAAAAAAGAAATATTTGCATTTAAAACATAATTTTTTTTACATTTTTTAAACTTTGACTACACAAGTTTCAAGATACTCATACCAAGGTTATTAAAACTGGACCGGACCAGCCGGTTGAATTAGGAACCGAACCACTATCAGGTTCGGTAGGCCCTAAAAATCGATGGCACAAAAAACTGAATTAAAAACTTGAAAATCAGAAAACTGTCGTTTCATACAATTCTGCATGTTTGACCGTCTTTTCTCCGATCTGTTCCATATGTTCCAAATTTGCATTATTTTTTGTTTTAGAAACAACGAAATTGCATATTATATATAAGGAAGAAAGTAAATTGCAAAAGAATGAGAGAGAATCGGGAGAAAAAAGACGGTGATAGATTCATTTCATTGAAATGTCCATGGAAGCACCAATGAAGGTGCAAGATAAGGAAGAAAAAGAAATTGGAGTAGAAGAAAGAAGAGTTGATGCTGCAAAGATGAGACTGAAAAAGAAATGAAAAACTGAAGGAGGCGGCTGGTGCTCTTCCATTATAATTTAGGGTTTTTTTCCTCTTCCGGGAAGTATAATTTTGAGTTAAATAATAAACTGGGTTATCCTCATAAGTTTAGCTCGGTTGGTAAGGACAATACATAATATATGTAAGGTTTGGGGTTCAAACCCCGACCACCACAAATAAATAATAATAATAGGTCGGGCTTATAAAAGGAGCCCATTGAGATTTTTTTTGAGAGGTTAAGAATTTATTTTATTTTTTAAAAAAGAGACTTAGTTTATATACCTTGGCGTTGGCTGATTGTGAAATTTGCTATTTTTCTATGGATAATGATAATGAGTGTTCTTGAGGCATTGGTTCAAGTATTAAAATAAATAACTCAATGGATTCTTTAACTATTATCCTCATAGCAGCGGTTATCAAGACCATTTTTCTATATACTTTTTTGGTTAATTATTTCTACTAGTATATGTTTATTTATAGATACTAGTATATTTTTTTACTAGAATATTATAATAAAGTAAAAAAAATTATTATTTAATTAAACTCAAATGAATCCAGTTGAACTTCAAAACCTCAAACCCTTACTTTTATTGGTTTAATGTCCGATCCAGACCTAATTACCTTAACTCATACTATATTTTGTTTTCTTAACTAGTGCCTTATGGGTATTGTTAACATTTTCCTTATTCTGTTTTTAGTGAAATGTTAACTTGTGCCTTTAAAACATAAATTAATGATTTAAATATGGAAATACTTTATTAGAATGTGTGAATTGTATATTTAATAAAGTTTAAATTTAAAGAGATTTTCTTATAAAAAAGACCAAAAAAAAGTTTCAAATTGTCTCTTGTATAAAGGATCGGAGAGAGCATTTTGTATTGGATATGTTTTTAAGACAAGTTAACATTTTCGAGTTAAGATTATCTCTATTTATATTTTTCTCAATTTCTTTCATTTGAAGAGATAAAGACAACAAGTCTTGAAAAAAGTGAAATATAATTAATGATGGTGAGACTTACTTAATAGTATGACTCACCATCTTTTTTTTTGTATGTATCTCTCCAAATTGCAAACTCAATTTATTTTGTCAATTTTTTTTGTACTGCTTTTATACGACTCGATGCATTAATTTTGACCACCCCAATAAAGACTATGCGAGTCCGTGACACTGACACCTGCGCGCAGTCCTGAAGTTCAATTCCGCGTTGACGTAACTGACTCGATAGGAGTAATAATACTGGAAAAGTGCAGCACTATGATACAAACACTCTTATATCCACAACCTCAATGACACGCAACACATTGTTGGCCTGTGGCTACACGACAAGTCCTATGTTTGGTTTGGTCCACCGACACAGATAACGCGGTAGCTAGCTGCATGGATCCACTTCTAAATATATATACGTCCCAAAACACACTCTTACTAGAGTTAATAATAATTTGATTCTCTTAAAAAAAAAAAAAAATTTGATTTGAATATCAAAATATACATACTGAGTGTGTGACATTGTAATTTTTTTAAGATGTCAAAAATTATATTAAATAAAGAAGAGATCCAATTAAGTAAAGAGTGTGTCTAAGAATGGTATTTTGATATATCTAAAAAATATATGGTATCAAAATATATCTAAAATATCAAATATCTTGTATATCTAAAAATACTCTTAGATATATTTTTAAATATCTTGTACACACTCTTAGATATTTAAAAAAGAAATGGTATTTTGATTCCTATTTCGCATTAATTAATTAGTTAAAAATCAGGTGATCTAAGCTTGAGGTTTATTAGAGTTCAAAACCACAATAAATTATATTACATAACTACAATTTAAGGTGAATTCTAAGGTGAGAGCTCAATTAAGTCCCTCACCGGTGTACCACTAAATTTAACCATTAAATTAAATACACTCATTAATCACTACCACATTTGATCTAATCTAGTCTCTTTGTAATTCATTTCTTTCTCTCTCCTCTCGACTTCTGCATTTACACCAATAATTTGTCTCCATCCTCATACTCTTGTCTAATACATCATGGTTTGGTACTCAATCTCTACTTCAATTGCATCTCCACCTCCACAATAATTTTTGTTTGATATTTGTAATGACAATTTTTTATTCAAAATAAAAAACTGGAACTGGGTATTGGCAAATTCTGTGAAAAGTTGATACGATTTTTGAGAGTGAAACAGAAATGTTATTTTTTTTTTGTACTCATTCTTGTGCAGATTAACAACAGAAATCTATGTGTACTTAAATTTGATATCATTTTGCTTTAAGATTGTTATTTGAAAAAACAATTCAAAGAATTTTCGCATCACTTCACACCACACCAGAGATTCATATTTTAATTTATTAATTTTTATTGGCATTTAAAAACAACAAAATTGAGCCATCACCCGTCCTTATAATGCCATGTCTCAACCTCAACAAACTTTGCTTGGTCTTTTAAAAAAAATCCATGGAGGGACAATCTTAATGTTAATTTTCATAAAATTTGCAACGATTTTAAATGTCGTTGCTGACCTCAATAAATGGAGCCGATTGCAAGACAAATCCATTCAAGCCTAACAATATCTAATGATGTTGTGTAAATTAATCAAGCAAATTTGAGTTGTAAAAATATGGGTTTGGTTAGAAACGAGAGATTTGGGAAAGCGAGAGTGAGAAGAGGAAGGGAGAAGAAAGAAGAAGATGGTTATTGTGTGAGTGATACACCGTAAGATCTGGTAGAACTACTTAATCATATGGTTTTTTTTCATGGTACACCATGAACCACTTAGTTGATGGTTCACCCTAGACGCCACCACAATTTAAATGGTAGTCGTAAAGATATTTGATATTCTAAGGCGTAGGTCGAATTCACAATTCTTCCATTTTAAATATTTAGTGTGTGTGAGTTTTTCGCAATGTTTTTTCTAACATAAAAACAAACAATGAATTCATTTATCATAACTAGTAGCACAAGACAATACATAAAATGAAGATTTTTTTGTTGTGAATAATTCAATTTTAAATGTCGAAAAGAATACGAACAAAAAATATTTAACTTTCGAATTTCTATTGATCGACAACTGAAATTTTATTATTTCTGAAATCAATCAAAGTTTAGCTCACAGAAGATCTAAATTCAATAATATAATAATGAAAGAAAGTTTACTTGACCTTATTGCAAATTGTGAATGCAAGTCATTTTCATCCGACACATAAGTCTTCTTACCTTAACAGGGGATGTTTGATCATTGATGTGAATGTAACAAGGAGTGTTGGGCCGGGGTTGCTCAAAGATCAATCATTTCATTTCTCTCCTCTCTTCCCATGAATTATTTAAGGAAATGTTAACTAGTACCTCCAGGGCACTAGTTAAGGGGACTAATATGAAAACTTTGCACTGAAAAATGATGAAAAGTGGAATATTCCACTTTAGAAAAAGTCAAAAAGTTGTTATCTTTAATAAAAAAAATTCTATTTCTAGCTTCTTAACTAGTGCTCCGGGGGCACTAGTTAACACAATCCATTATTTAATTAGCTAGTTTAAGTAGAAGAAAAATTCTAGGTGAAGCTACTCTCATGTGTGTTTGTTTTTATTACTGCGATAGATTAATAATAATTTTTTTAATAGTTTATTAAAATACTGAAATACATCCTTGGTTCTAAATTATATGTCATTTTACTAAAATTTGTTTATTTCAAAGGAAATTGTTAACCAGTGCTCCGTGACACTAGTTAAAAACCATAGTAAGTTATAAGTATTTATAAAAATGTGTGTATTCAATGTATTGGAAATCGAAATATCTGATTTTTTTAAAAAAATAATTGCTTATTTTGCAATGTTTAAAGAGCGTCTCACGAGACACCCGTTAACAAGACTCTATTTCAAATTATACGTCACTTTACAGTAGCAATGAATCATTAATCCTTATTTTTCTATTATGTCATTTACTATTTACTATTCCATTCCTTCCCAATTATTTTAATTTATGTTTTTCATACCATTAATGAAGAATATTTTTGTAAATAACTCATAATTACTTTTTTCTAAACAATATTAACTATATACTCTATCCGTCCTAAAATGTAAGGCAAAATGAGTCAATTTGTGTATTTGATATAAATTTTGAAACAAATACATTAATTTTTGTTGGGACGGATGAATTATTTCTTAATCTACATGTAATTGTCAGAATAACATATAATTTGTAACGGAGGAGTACTAATAATAATAAAAAAGTTCAACTAATTTTAATGAAAGTTTAATTAAAGCAGCATGAGACATCCTTGATTCTCCGGTCAAAATGATTTAGGTTAGTAATCATAATCACACTTTGAAAATCTGTCTTTTTCTTTGCAGTAATAAATCCTATCGAACCCCCAAAAGTGCAATCATTCCATCGACAACCAAATCTTGTTAAAGTTAAGAGACTTCAAAGCTCTTTTCCATCGTTATTTGGTAGGAACCCAATGTAATTAGCTTAATATAGCTTGCTGATTTGGATTTGTTTTTTAATCACACTGATTTTGGGTATCCAATTGCCTTAACCCAATAAATAAACATGAAATGAACGTGACCTCATGCAAGCGTTACTACGCACCAATATTAAATAGTTGCATTTATAAAGTGATGATGGCTGAGCTGATAATATTAAAGTATGGGTCAGTGTCCACCATTTCAGACTAGGCTGAAGTCAAAATGCATGTTACAAAATGGAGTATGTTTTTATTCATTAATTTGACACAAGAAAATGAGTAACATTTATGAATAATAATGTCATAGTAAAAAGAGATGTAAACTTAGTGTCATTTTGTTACTAATAATGTAATTTTGAGAAGATAAGGTAATCATGTACTTCTCTTAAAAAAAAAGGTAATAATGTACTGTACTTTTATTTTTATTTTTATAATGTACTGTACTTCTGTATGTACATTTAATCACATTTACAATGTAAAGTTTTGTTTTTTAGAGATATAATTTTAAGAACTAATAATAAAATTATATTGATGTAAAATGTGATTGGTGTGTAATGTATCACCACCCAGATCAACAATTTTGTGTCCTTTTCCTTTAAGAACTTAAACATCCCCACTTTCATGACAAGCTGGTGGCTTTTACACTCAACACTTTTATAAAGATAAAAAAAGCTTAATTAAGAGAAGGGATCATGTGGCACTAGGATATATTGGTTTCCATTTTCACAATATTGTTCATTTTTTTTATATATAGGAAGATAACATGATTAGGGGGAATTTTCCTCAGTGGAATAATTAGGGTACACTTTTAGCTAGATAGTAGTAGCTTCCTAAATTCTTCTTATCCCTTTCACTGGTTAAGCACAGATAAATTATCCGTGAATAAATAAAATACATGTTTGTTACTCCAATAAATCTTATCCCTTATTCTATCATTTCCTGCTTGTCTTATTTATCAAGTTGAGGTTTGAAATAAACTAACTAACATGTCCAATTATAATTATTGTAATGAAGAGTAGGGTCTAATTAGTGTTGCACTTGCACCCACATGTAAAATTATTAAAGTCATGTTTGGCGATTTAAAATATAATATTACTTTTAATATTATCGGTTCAGCCATTTAAACTAACAGACTCAATCATATTTAATGATCCCATTCTTAAAATCCTATCTACTAGTACTAATCTTTCATTATCAAAGTTTCTATATATGAAAGCAATTTAGATAATACAAGTTGAGAATATTAAATAACAATGACTACTTCTTTTAAAAAAAACGAGGAATCGTTTTTTCGTAAATCAGATATTCTTTTGCGGAGAGTTTTGTGAGACTCAAATGAATGATAAACTCTTCAAACCTGAGATCTATGGTGGGATTCAAATCAAAAACTCTAGTTAAGTTAGAAAAGAGTCACGCTATCTCATCTAAGTGTTTTTGAATGATGTGAAATTGTTTCTTATTTGATCAAAATATATAACCATAATAAACACATTTTCAAAATAACCACAAAATACATATATATTTGGCAGCCAATGTTTTTTTTTCCGGTAGTCAATGTATTTTAGTGGAAACTAAAGATTAATCATTCGAGATATAAAAATTTATTTGAAGAACCAACATTTCTTAACATGGGATCTTCCTTCCATACACAGTAGAGATTAAACTCCCAACTACATGCATAAAAAAAAATCAATTATCTATCATTTTTTTATAAAATAAAATCAGAAAACACTTGCAAAAACAATTTACATTTAGCTCTCGCAAATTGTTTTGGACTTGGATTTGGTGTCGGAACGATTTTACGGGCGAGAGTTTTATAAGGGGTTGGTTGGTGTTGATTAGGTGATTTCTTTTGAAGGTTGCCTATGTTATGAGGGTCCATTATCGTTGTCACTAGCTCTCGTTGAGTTTTCGGGCTGTTAAGGTGTTTATGGTGTTTTGAGGGTGTATGTCTTTTCAAGCTGAGCCTTGTCTTGTTTGTTTGAATGATGTTTGCATCACCGCTTATCTTGTAGTTTGTCTTACTTATTATGTGCTGGTTTCCGTTGGGCTGGTTAATTTTGCTTCGAGATCGGGAGTTCGTGTCTAGCTGCAATCTTTGTTGGGCTTACTTGGGTGCTTCTTTGGTAGACCGGAGGTGATGGGTGCCCTTCTGATTGGGTCCTGAAGTCTGGGGGGTCAATCGCTTTTGATTCGAGATTGGGAGTCAATTCTTTGACTCAAGTTTCGTTTTGGACTTTTTTGGTGTTTTTTCGATGGATCGGAGGTTGAGAGGTGGTGGAAGTTTATTGATTTTTTCAAATATGAGCTTTTTGGATGTGGCTCAACTTTGGTAACAAGGACAAGGAGTTTCATTATTGGGTGTTCTTTTGGGGTGAGTAGTGACAAGGGTGGTGATGGATCGCTTTTACGGTGGTCGTTTTTGTAAAGACGTATGTTTTAGGTGGTGATTTGTATTTTGGTGAGTGCGCTTCTCATGAGTGTTGAAGTTTTGATCAGGAGTTGTGTGTATGAGTGTTTATTTTGGGTGTTCCGCCTATATACGACGTCTTTAGATTGTATTTTCTGAATCACCGATCTCTATTCGTCTTGAACAGTGATCTGGTTGTTAATAAAATTTGTTGTTAAAAGAAAAAGACATAGAAGAAATTCAAATTCGAAATCTCTAAATCCAATACATATCTTTTAACCTTAGATAAAACCTTGGAACTGAGTTATATGTCAATTGTGGACATGTTGGTAAAATATACTACTCCCTCCGTCCCGCAATAGATGACCATTCGAAATGTGTAATTTGACTTAATTTACTTTGACCATATTTTTCTACTAATATAGAAAGATAAATAATATTATATAAGATGTCATTAGATTTGTCTCGATAAGTATTTTCAAAATATCAAATTTTCATAAATTTTTTCTAATATATTATTCAAGATATTTAAGCTCAAAACTATGCATTAACATACGTAATAAGGTCAACTGTGTCAAATATTAAAGGACTGAGAGCAGAAATATTTTTATATACGTCAGTGTGAAATCCATATCACCTTTTGTTGTAGTAGTAGTAGTATGTAAGCATAATAATAATCCATAATTATTTAACCACTAATTAATTATTTAAGAGATTAATTAACACTTGGTCTGAGAGAAGTGTGTATGAATCACATTCGGATCAGAAACAAAATCTTCTTCTTCTTTCTCATCTCATGTTCATAATTTCAGAAGCACAGTTAAACATTCAAAACAACAACAGAGTGATTTATAACACAACATACAAACCAAACACAACAACAAAAGGTTGTTCTTGTTCCTGTGATTCCTAAAATTCACCTTTGTTTCTCGTGATTCTTAATTTCTCTTCTCAACAACAACAAGGTACTCCTCATTGTTTCTTCTAATCGTTTGATCTAAATGGGATTTCCTCAATTTTCATTTAGATGTGTAAAAATTGTTTTTTTTTTTAGTTTCTATATAAAGAAATTAAGCTTGAGCTTTTTTATGTAATAATTAATTAAATCTTATGTTCATTCATGGATCTGGTTCCTTCAATTAATTAATGCTTTTGATTCTCTTAGTACCAACTTTAATTTGTAGTAACTTGCTTCTACTTAATGCTATAATCTTGATAAGTGTATCTCTATTTTTTGTTATGCTAGGTTTGTATTTGCTCAACTGAAGAAAAAATATTTCACATTTTCACCAATGATTTGTTCCATATAAATTTGAGTGATGTTGAAATAACAAATTTCAAGTAGTTTTTCGACGTTTTTATATAGTTAGTATCTGCACATTTAAGCGCCGAACGAGCTTCTTGGTTGAAAAATGTCTGGGCCATTGTACAGAGGTGTGTCTGGGATTCGGATCCCGGATAATAGTATCGATTCGTGGGATTCACAATCGAAAGATAAAACGGAAAAAGATGGTTTGGATAGAAGAGGTTCTTCTGATCAGAGTCCCTTACATTTGACGTCGCCCTTTAGGTTGCTTTTTGCAGATAATAGTTCACATTCTAAATTTGGTGTTACCGAGAATGGTTTCTCGCCTGATCCGTTTATTCTTGGCACTCCTAGAAATCGGCATAAGTTGATTCTTCTTTTCATGAAGTTTAGTATAGTGTTGATAGTTATTCTTGCTCTTGCTGGGTCGTTTTGGTGGACGGTCTCGATTTCAACTACATCAAGAGGTCAAATTTACCATGGTTATAGAAGACTTCAAGAGAAACTTGTATCGGACCTTTTGGATATCGGAGAGATTTCTTATGCTCCTTCAAGATTGAAAGAATTGGAATTCTGTTCTCAGGAGTTTGAAAACTATGTTCCTTGTTTTAATGTTTCTGATAATCTAGCTCAGGGTTACTCCGATGGCAGTGAGTTTGATCGGCAATGTGGCCGTGAGCTTAGGCAAGATTGTTTACTTCTCTCGCCGATGAATTACAAAATTCCTCTTCGGTGGCCTACTGGAAGGGATGTTATCTGGATTTCTAATGTTAAAATCACTGCCCAAGAAGTTCTTTCTTCTGGAAGCTTGACCAAGAGGTCAGTGATATAGATCTCTTCTGTTATTGGCTTTGCATACTTTCAGCCATCATTTCTTCTTAAAGTTCTTGTGTTTTTTATTTGGTTCCAGGATGATGATGCTCGATGAAGAGCAAATTTCCTTTCGTTCTGCCTCTCTTATGTTCGATGGTGTTGAAGACTACTCACACCAAATTGCAGAAATGATTGGACTTAGAAATGAATCTAACTTCATACAAGCAGGGGTAACTTAACATTTCTTTTTCCCCACTGAAAATAGAACACTTTAATTTTTTGTGGTGGCCTTCATCACTTTAATTTTTTGTATATGTTAGTTATGGAATCAAGCGATTCAAGCATACTCCACTTTGCTCTAGTGTGATAAATGGGTGGATAGGTATCTCATATCTGTGATAACTTTAAGCTCATTTTTCTAATATTACTGATATTAAAAATATACACATATCTTCATTAACTATACTACAGGTATTTTCAGTGACCAATATATAAAAAATCCAAATGTTTTCCATTTAATATTAACCTTACTAATCTCTCTTCTGTTCTAATCTTGTTTTTTCCCTACAATAGTTTGTTTTATAATGCAAGAAAATCCTTTGGGTTTCGTTGAATAAGTTTTTAATACCTTTGGCTGTGCACATCTACTCATCTACTTAGTGATTAACTTTGTATCAATTATATTTATAAATTTTACGGTACCTTGCATTTGGGGGGATTTGTGTTGCGATAGATATTTTGAGAGGTTATGGTACTAGTGAATGTGAACTTAATTCTTAAAGTTTGACTGTGATGTTCCTTGCCTGAAATGTTCTTTGATTAGCATTCTAAAATTCACAGGTTAGAACCATACTGGACATTGGTTGTGGCTATGGTAGCTTTGGAGCACACCTCTTTCACAGTCAACTTTTAACTATGTGCATTGCAAACTATGAGCCTTCCGGAAGTCAAGTTCAACTTACACTTGAGAGGGGTCTTCCTGCTATGGTTGCTTCTTTCACTACAAAACAGTTGCCTTATCCAGCTCTCTCCTTTGATATGCTGCATTGTGCTAGATGTGGCATAGATTGGGATCAGAAAGGTATGTCAAAAAACAACATCATGATACTTTCTGAAAGGTCAACATAGTTCTGTTATTCTCTGCATTTATTTGACAAAACCTTCTATTTTCTAGATGATTTGTCTTTTCAGATAGATGTTAGATTATAAATGTCATTTGAAGAAGGAATTTTTGTTTTTGAAGAAGCTAAACTAACCCCCTCAAATTGGCACCAGAGAGAATCGAACCTGAGACCTTGAGGAGGAGCATACTCCCAGGTTCCAAGCCAATACCACTAAGCCAACTCAAGTGGGTTTTTGAAGAAGGAATTTGATATCATAAAATAAGAAAAAATATATTTGTAATAGACCTATCTGTTGTGATGTTGTATTTTTTTTCCCTGGTGACTTTAGACCATCAACACTCTTTTGGAATCAATGAAAAATTTAACATGCCATCCTTCTATATAATTTATAGTACCTCCAACTATGCTTAATGTATAGGCTCCCCATTTAGGTCCAAGTAATTTTTTATTTTGCAATTTATCCATTCTTAGGTTATTTAAATTTTTCTCAATTAAGCTTACACCTACAATAATATCTTGGAAATTGGAACCAAGGAAGAATAATGGAAATGTCTGGGCTTTATATAGTTTTTGGTTGTTTCAACTAAGTCCAAGATCGTGGCCTCATCCAGCAACTAGGCAACAATGGCCAAGTCCTTTTCCACTAGGCTATGTCCTGTAGATTCAACAAATTTTGCGTTAGTATCTTGACCTCTTCCGTTTGGAGTTAATTTACAAATTCTTCCTCTCATATCTGTACGAATTTAATGCATCAAGCTGTTTTTATTTCATAGTATTTTTCCATTTTAAATGTTTTAACTTAACAATCAGAAAAAACTTCATTATCAGCTCTAAAACCATATCTCAATTTTTCTGTACTTATTAATACTACAGCACCTTGTAGTTACATTATTGATCCCATTGAATATCTAGAGTCTGATTGATCTTATTTATTAACATTCATATTTCATGCCATAGATGGAATTCTCTTGATTGAAGCTGATAGACTTTTAAAACCTGGGGGCTACTTTGTCTGGACTTCGCCACTTACAAATGCTCGCAACAAAGACAGTCAGAAAAGGTGGAAGTTGATACACGATTTTGCAGAAAACCTTTGCTGGGATATGCTATCACAGCAAGATGAAACTGTTGTATGGAAGAAAACTAGTAAAAGAAAATGCTATAGTTCAAGGTAATGCTGCTGCGGCGTGTATTTATGAAAGCTTATTTCATTTTTTATATCATGTGAACCAAATTTCTACTAACTTATATCTCTAAATTATGTGTGCATATATTTATTGCAGAATTGTTTACAAGTATTCCTGATTCCTGTATGTTTGTATGTATTTCTAGAAAGAACAGCTCCCCTCCTCCTCCTTTATGTAGTAGAGGCTATGATGTGGAGTCTCCATACTATCGAGAACTGCAAAATTGCATCGGAGGAACACATAGCAGCCGTTGGATTTCTATTGAAGAGAGAGCAACCTGGCCTTCCAGGGATTACCCAAACAAGAACGAGCTTGAAATATATGGTAACTGTTATATTCTTCATCATTTATTCTTAGAACTCTTAATAGAAAGATTTCACTGTACAGTATTACTGAATTATCTCCTAGCCGCTAGGTTATCTTAATATGTATATATTTACTTGCATTAGGACTGCAACCCGATGAATTTGCTGAGGACGCCGAAAGCTGGAGGGCAGCAGTACAAAATTATTGGTCCCTTTTGTCACCTTTGATATTTTCTGATCATCCAAAGAGACCTGGTGATGAGGACCCTCCACCACCTTTCAACATGCTAAGAAACGTGCTAGACATGAATGCTCATTTTGGTGGTTTTAATTCTGCCTTATTGCAATCTAGAAAATCCGTGTGGGTCATGAATGTGGTGCCCACGAGTGGACTCAACTATCTTCCTATGATCCAGGACCGCGGTTATGTTGGTGTTTTGCATGATTGGTATTTTAATCTCCTTTCTCTTATACTAGAATTTAATAAATTCACTGTTTGCATTTCTGTGCTTGACTGAATGTGAAATTCACTTTCATCTGCTAAATTCCTTCTTTCTTACCTTTTATTTTATAATGTCTTGATTCCTTCCAAATATATAAAGTTATTGGTTTCGTAATTTTCCCAGATGTAAAATATAAGCATCAATACCTTGATCAAGGCCTCGTACTTATTAACGTTATGGTGGATGATATAACATTTACACTAAGATTTGAATTGAATATTCTTAGTGTTTGAGTTTGTTCTGGCAAAAAATTATTCAGACACCTGATATTTGTTCAAAAAAAAAACCTGGTAAAAAAATAAGGGTCTTGTTAACGAGTGCCCCCGGGGCACTCTTTAAGCATACTAAATTAAGTAACTATTCTTTAATAATGTCAAAGTTTTTAATTTCCAATGCACTGATTACTCAAGCTTCCATAAAAAGTTACCATTTAAGGTTCTTAACTAGTGCTCCGGAGGCACTGGTTAACATTTCCCAAAAAATAATGGATAATGAAGCACGTCTATATCTTGAAAGAACTAACCCATTGAACTCAACCTAGAAGCTTAAGTTATTGGGTGAAAGTAGTTGAATGATTATCCATCTAAAACAGCCGTAATGCGACAGCTATTTGTTCTTGAGCATGGACAATATTCAACTTGATTTGCTTGGTTTTAGGATTTATTTGAGTTGAATATGGACTGCAGAGATTGTACTTGCAACCACTTAGTCATGAAAAAGTGTCAAAGTTCAACGCCTCTTAAAACTTAACTAATTAATTGGAGGCATGTGAGTGGTTTTATGTCTCTAATTTTACAGACCCTTAAGTTTGCAGCTTAAATTTAACATTCCAGCAAACTAATTTACTATGTGGAATGTTGAGAGTTTTTAATTATTGAGAAGCTTTAGAATTTTGATTACGTGTACAATAGGTTACGTCTTAAATTATAGTTTTCTTACAATTATGATCGGTGGATTGCAGGTGTGAAGCCTTTCCAACATACCCTAGAACCTATGACTTGGTACACGCAGCAGGGTTTTTATCTCTTCAAACTTCTCAGCAGTACAGATGTACCATGCTTGATATATTCATTGAAATTGACAGGTTACTTCGCCCAGAGGTATGTAAATACACTGATTTGCTTTTCGTTTATGGATTTGATCTTCTGTGTGTATGTTTTCTTATTCACACAAGACAAGATAGAATTCAGAATGAAATTATGATATAAGAAGTTGGTATAGATTCCATTGCAGAATAGATGATTTAGTCCTACCGTAGATTGTTTGGATTTAGATGATGATGATGATCCATAGAAGCATTGGTAAGGAGAGTGTAAATTACACATGGAAGATAGTCCAGTAGTTAGAGGTAGGAAGAGACCAAGGAAAACTATAAGAAGATAGATTTGGGGTTAAGTAGTCTATCTTCGGATGTGATTCATGGCAGGAATTTATGACTTCAAATGATTTGTGTAACCAACCTTACCTAGGGAAGAAAAGATATTTTTTGAGATTTATATTCACATTGTTTGATGTTTTGAGGTGTTAAATATATATAGCTGTGCAGCATAGATAAATTTATCTTTTATTGAACATTCATAGTTGGATTGAGGGTAATATTTTCAAAAGCATGAGCAAACTCTTAACAAGGTGAATTTAGGTTAATTGGCACTTGCCTCCAAGCATAAATGAATGACCATATAAGAAAATTGACACTTGGAGTATAATTTATTTTATTGAATCGAAGCTGATGGGGCCTGGATTTAAGCATATAGTTTAATACTTAAATGACTGCAAAAGTTCCTGGATATAATTATGAAGATTACAAACTTGTCTATATAAATTTACCTCCATATGGCATAATATTGTAGTAATTTATGACCCTGACTTTTATAGCTTTTAGTTGGCTCGCTCCTCTCTGGGCCTGGTTAAGGCTTTCCTTTGCCAGAGCACTTGATCTGTTCAAAATTTTACTTCAGCATGATATTTAACACGTGTAGTTGGGTATACATCAATTTACCAATTGGGTGTCAAGTCCTATGCCCATTTTAAATGGGTTATGCCAATTTTTCTAGCTTTTCGTTTTATGCTGACAAGGAAACTTTCCAAACTATCCTGTGAATTACCTTGCGGTTGTGCATCATAGATGCAGCAGTTGCTATAACTTTTTTTCTTGGATAAAAGGAGAAAACTACTAAGTTGAGTTGATATCACAATTACTATAACAAGTGCCCTAAGGGCATTGTTTAAGGAACCTTAGAATGAAAATTGTGTCTTGAAAATACAAGTCAAATGCTTGTCAAAGTCATAATTACACATTTTTCAATGCAGAAATTACTTCTTTTGATTCCTTAAACAAACTTGTTAGCAGTTTCCATTAAATAATTTGTCTTTCCACCTAATCCCTATTACATCAAGGGTATTTTAGTCAAAAGTGGTCATTTAACTATTGAGAGATAGCTAGGTCATTTGATTTGGTATATCATATTTCTTGATATCATATATGCTAAGAATTGTCATGTGTGCAGGGTTGGATTATAATTCGCGACACGGTTCCTTTAATAGAGTCAGCTAGAGCTTTAACAACTCGGCTAAAGTGGGACGCAAGAGTAATAGAAATCGAAAGTGATAGTGATCAGAGACTCCTGATCTGCCAGAAGCCTTACTTTAAGAGACAAGCAAATTAATTCACTCAAGTCCTGAAGAAATCAAACCATAGTATTCATATATTCATTTTCATAATGTTTATTTATTATCATAATGGTCCGCCATAGAAAGTGGGGATTGAAAATTTTGGACAGAAATGAGCTGGCAAAGATAATAGTGGAAAGAAAAAGAGTGAATGCTCGTCATCGATACTATCACAACTCCTATGTAACCGTAAGGTTTATACATAGGACCATGTAATTACCAAACAAAGAGCAGAACAAATGAGGAAGTATACTGTTAGATATGATTTTTCTCTTGTGATGTCTGATTACAGTTACACGGCTTATGATTAATATTGAAAAGATTATGAAAAAAACAAGTTATTTTTGTTTGCTGTGGTGTATAAAATGCTCAGTGGTTGATTCCCCTTATTGCAAATAGAAGCATTGTTTTGCTCCTTATTGTTTCCTGTAACAGCCCAAAAAAACTATATTATGGTAATTTTGTTCATGATGTGAAATCAAAACCACATACTCCATTAGTCCATTGTACAATTTATATAACTTCCAATTTTTTGTTTTTCATTTGGCTTCTCTATAATGTGCAGTTTTGAATGTAAAATGAATAATACTATATGAACAAACAAATGGTCAATTTTATGTACAAACATATCTCTGATCATGATTGTAAAAACATAATATTTTTTTATTTCCTTTACTTTACTCACTATTTACTGGAAAAAAGGCAAATGCATTATACATTTTCTTATATGAAGGCAAAAATATAATACTAAGTGTTTGGTGCGTTCATGAAACACTGGATTTGCTGATATATGAAGAGCACTCTGGTTATCACAGTAGAGTACAGGTAAGCGTGAAGGAGCTTGCTTCAAGTCAAGGAGAATAAAACACAACCATTGAAGCTCTCTAGTTGCAGAAGCTAAAGCCCTCTATTCTGCTTCAGCAGAGGAACTTGAAACAGTTGGTTGCTTCTTTGATTTCCAGGAAACCAAAGACTTGCCAACGAAGAAGCAATACCCTGAAATGGAACGACGAGTGTCTACACACCCTCCCCAGTCTGCATCACTGAAACCAAGCAATTGGAGTTCAGGTGAATGAGGGAAAAATAAACCTCGTCCAGGAGAACACTTTAAATACCTCAAAACTCTAAGAGCTGCTTTGTAGTGCAATTCAGTGGGAGAAGCCATGAATTGACTTAATTGTTGTGCTGCAAAAGCTATATTAGGGCACGTAGTGGTGAGATATAGCAGTCTTCCAACCAAACGTCTATATCCAGTGACATCACTATGAAGAGACCCAGTATCTTGAGACAAACGTATAGAAGGATCAAGTGGGGTAGAAACTGGTTTGCAACCAGTCAAACCAGCATCATCAAGAAGCTCTAGACAATATTTGCGTTGACAAAGAGAGATACCTTGTGAGGAGCGTGCCACTTCCAAACCTAAGAAGAATTTAAGTTCCCCTAAATTCTTGATGCGAAATGCATTGTTAAGAGCCTGTTTCAATGAATCAAACTCCTGCAGACATGTTCCTGCTAAAATAATGTCATCCATATATACTAAAACCACAGTGTAGGAAGTAGCAGTGATTTTGGTGAACAATGTGTGATCTGCAGTGGCTTGAGTGAACCCCTGAGCATATAGAAACTGAGTAAGCTTCTCAAACCATTGCCTATTGGCTTGCTTAAGACCATAAAGGGATTTGAGGAGCTTGCAAACTTGACCTGGTTTGGAAGGAGGAACACCTTGAGGGACCTTCATATATACTGCTTCATGTAAATCTCCATGCATGAAGGCGTTATTTACATCAAGTTGATGTAAATACCAACCATGAATAGATGCAAGAGCAAGCAATACCCTAATGGTTGATAACTTGGCAACAGGTGAGAATGTTTCAAAGTAATCAAGCCCTTCAGTTTGATTAAAACCTTGAGCAACCAAACGTGCTTTGAAACGTTCTATAGTGCCATCTGCATGTCTTTTGATCTTATATACCCATTTACTACCTATGGATATAGCATTTGAGGGAAGATCGACAGATTCCCAAGTATTATTTGCATTAAGAGCCTTTATCTCTGTCTGCATAACAGTTAACCACCTAGAATCTTTACTAGCAGAAAGATAACTAGTAGGTTCAATCTCATTGTTCAAAGAGTAAGCATAAGCAAGATGTTTAGGAGATAAAGCTGAATAACTGACAAAATTAGTCATAGGGTAATGACCACTTGTTGAATTACAGACATAATCTTGTACGTAAGTTGGTGCCTGAGAACTTCTGGAGGACTTTCGGGTGGCTACACGCACCACTTCAATGTCCCTTTCTTCAGTATTGCTAAGTGAATCTTCATGTGGAACCTCATCATGATCTTCAGAAGAATTCACAATAATGTCCCTAACAGGCACAGTGTTAGTAACTTGACTATCAAGGTAAATATGTGTAAAAGGAACTGTAGTAACACTAGAGAAATGGGATGGAAATTCCAGATCAAAGAATTTCACATTCCTAGAAACAATTACTTCAGAAGTATGAACATCAATAAGAACAAAACCTTTGATGCCTGACTTGTAACCTAAGAAAGCACATTTCTTAGCTCTTGAATCAAATTTATGTCTGTTAACTGGTAAGGTTGATGCATAACTCAAGCATCCAAACACTTTGAGATTACTCAAATCTGGTACTTCACCATACAACACTTCATAAGAAGATTTGTTGTTCAAAATTTTAGTGGGAATTCTGTTAATCAAATAGACTGCATGTAACACAACACATGACCAAAACTTCTTAGGCAATTTTGACTGAAACATAAGAGCTCTACTGATATTGAGTATGTGTTGGTGTCTTCTCTCCACTCTCCCATTTTGTTGTGGAGTATACACATAACTACATAACTTCTTTGATGAATTATTCCTTTTTCATCATAAAACTCTTTCAACATAAATTATGGCCCATTATCACTTCTAACTTTCTTGACTTTACATTTAAATTGTCTTTCAACCATAGAAATAAACTCTTTACTTTCTGAGAAGCTTCAGACTTATTATTCATCATCACAACCCAAATATGTCTTGTACAATCATCTAAAATAGTTAGAAAATATTTGTGACCATGGACAGAAGTTGTACCAAATGGTCCCCAAATATCAAAATGAACTAGCTCAAAGGTAGATTTAGCACTCTTACTACTAACATGAAAAGGTAAAATTTTCTGTCTACACATCTGACACACATCACAAGCAGTGTGGACTAGTAGAAACATAGCTATACAGCTTATTCATACACATCATTCTATCTTTTGACAGATGACCAAGCCTGAGATGCCACATAATTCCATCAGGCACATGCTCTTTATTTGAATTTGCTGAAGCAAACACATTGGACACTGAAACTTGATTGTGCTTCTCATCAATCTTCAAGTAGTATAAACCATGTCTCTCTTCAGCTAAACCAATCTTCTTCAAACTGTTCTTTTCCTGTATTATACACTCATTAGCTTCAAAGTGCAAAATGCAATTTTGCTCTTTGATCAACTTTGAAGCAGAAATAAGATTCACAGCAAATTGAGGCAAATAAAGAACATTATCTGTGCTCAATTCCTGTGATAATCTTATCTGTCCTCTACAATGTGCTAGTGTAGTATTTCCATTAGGTAGATTTACCCTCATAGGTTCAATTTTAGTGCAATTACTAAACCATTTCAAATCAAAACAGGTATGATGTGTATCTCGTGTATCTATAATCCATCCAGTATCAGCATGCTTATTATCAAAATTAGCATAACATGAACTACCTCCAATAAATGAAGAGTAATTGATACCTTTCACCACATTTGCTGAGCACTTTGTCTCCAGGTTACTCTTTTCCAATAAAGACATCAAATTCTGATATTGATCCTTAGTGAGAGTGACCCCTGCACTTTCTTCATTTCTGCTGGTGGATGCAGTCTGTATTTTACTATCTGCATCATCTCCATCAATCATATTGGCATAAGAATTTCCGCCACCTCTTCCCCGGTTTGGTGGGTATCCACGCTTCTTGTAACAAGTATCCACTGTGTGATTGGTTCTTTCACAAAAGGTACAATATCTTCTATTACCTCTTCCTCTTCCTTGAGAAAAACTATTTCCTCTACCTCTGCCAAACTGCTTTTGGCCATTCACTGCATTAGCAAGACCTGCAGTATCCTCTAGTGGTGTGCTCTGAATATTGATAAACACCATATTGCAGTTTCCTTTCCTGTTGCATAACCATAGAAAATACCCTATTGATCGGTGGCATTGGATCCATAAGTAAAACCTGAGAAGCCACTCCTTGATATTCCTCATTCAAACCAATTAAGAACTGTATAGTTCTATCTTCTAATCTAAACTCTTTAGCATACCTCGTAGCAGCACAAGTACAAGTAATGGGACAGTTGCACTGAGGCATTGGCCTATATTGTTCCAATTCTTCCCATAAACCTCTTACTTCAGTAAAGTAATCTGTGATTTTATGATTGCCTTGCTTCAAATTAGCAATTTCCTGATGCAATTGAGCAACCCTAATTCTATCACCTCTCATAAAACGATCTTTCAAATCATTTCACATATCTACTGCATTTTCTATGAAGACTACACTTTGTGCAATAGAAGGTGCAATTGAGTTAATAATCCATGTATGAACAAGATTATTACATCTTTCCCAAGCACTCCGATTCAAATCATCATCGTCAGGAATGGGGATATAACCATCAACCAACTTGAACTTGTTCTTCATAGCTAGGGCTCTTCTCATCTTCATAGACCAAGCATGGTAGTTATCACCATTCAGCTGCGGTGTAACACTCACGGTTGAAGAATTTTCAGATGGATGCACAAAATATGGATCGAGACCTTGATCCTGATTCTGATTATTATTGTTTCTCACCATGATTCACCAAAAACAACTTGAAACAAACTAAATTGATTGAAAAAGAATCAAATCGAACGAAAAACGAATCAAGATTGAAACTTGAAACGAAGAGGAAACTACGATGAAAAACCAGAAGAAGAAGAAGAAATTGATTCATGTTCTAATGGAAGCTCGCGTAATCAAACAAAAGAAAACAGAGTAGTAGCAATCGCGGAAGCAGAGCAAGCTTGAACTTGCTCTGATACCATCAGAGAAGAATAAACCTCCATGGTTGAGAGAGAAAAAGCTCCAAATGGAGAAAACTTGTAACTGATTTTCATTAGCTTGTGAAGGTTCATTACATTCAGTTATATACACATTAGTGCCAGCTCATCACTACTCTAACTAACTAGATGCATGTGAAATTACAACTAGAAATGAAATGTAAATGCAATGCTTCCAATTAGTTAACTTGCGCACCAAGCTATCTTATGCTCTTTATTTTCTTCATATGTTGATAAAAATGGTGATTGCACGTAATGAAGAGTTTTGTGATGAAGGTTCAGTCAATATCTCAATGACAGGAGAGGAAAAAAAAAACGTTCCCAATTTTTTTTATGAAGTAGCAATAACAAAAGTGGATAAAACAAGAATTACTTTTTCCTGAAAATAAAAATTTAAAAAAAAATTATTTTGCAGAACAAGTCATTAGCGTGCCAATAACAAACAAAATGCCATCATTATACGTTTACATATAATATCAAGGAAAAAACTTAGATAGAATTTCTCAGGTGTTTTTGGTACGGTTCTTAACTAATTTCTCATGATTATCTCAAATTCATAGTTTTCTCAGAGTTTGTTATATCCAAAAAAATGTGTATTTTTAACTAAGAACTATACGAAAAGCACTTAAAGAATTGTACTTTAAGTTTTGTCCTATTTTAAATTCTTATGTTTTAATGACACCAACAACAATCTTTATTATAGAAAAAGTTGTTGTTTAAAAGTATAATTGGGATAATGAAAAAGTAAGTATAGATGCACTCATATAATTTGTTACATTTTTTAAATGATAAAGGAAAAAACTAGATATTTGTGTTTGTTATACTTTTATTTTAATATTTAAATTTATTCTTATATATCTGTTACATGTGTTGTTTGTATTGAAAATTGAAGGCATTTTTGAAAAGGAAAAAAACCAGTTCAAAAGTGCTAAAAGAGATAGTTTTCTATATCTTGTTAGACAAGTATATATATTTTATAATTAATAGTCTGATAGTCTCAAATACATTTTACACAAGAAATTGCACTAGTTAAATACACCAGTTCACTACTCGTCCCAATTCAATTTGATAACATGAAAATATTTCATCAGCTTTTGTGTGACTGAAAATAGCACTCTAGAGTCTAGATAGTATTATTATTTTTTTTGTTACGCACTCTATTACTCGTTATTGAGCAAAAAATATATTGATTACCTTGAGCTAAAATTTGAATTATAATAAATCGTTGGAAATAAAAGACTCGTCTATTTTTTTTGAACGAAAAGACTTCTATTTGAGGGAGTATTTTTCTCAACTTATATTGTAAAGTGATTTGAAGATACTCATTTACGAGAAACCCTTACTCATAAGCATAAATATGGATGCGTTTGATTTGCTAAAAGATGAAGGATAGGACAAAACAACTTATGTTGTACAGTGTTTAATTTATAAAACTGTTTCAGGTACAGGATAAACTGGAGGCAATGGACATGACAAAAACTGATATTTGTGTCCCTCACAAAACTGCAACACAACTTTTTGTCTCACGTACAAGTTGTCTAAAATACCAAAATAACATTTCCTTCCCCAAAAATCATATAAAACAACAAAAATTATTCAATGCTATTAAAATTTGTCCTGTACTGTTCTGTCTTGCTTTGTGTTGTTTTGTCTTGTACTGTTCTGTCCAGTACTTACTGTTTTGCAAACCAAACACACATATGTCATATAGACGCACACACATAACAGAAAAAGTAAGAAAAAGAAAGGAATTAAAAAATATATGTTTTTGAAATAATTAAATGATAGATATTTTAATGAGTATGTGTCTAAGTGATTTTGATTTGCTCTTGTGTCCATATCAGTATTTCTCTTATATGATTTCCAACAAATTTAATGAAATTATTTAACATAAGCTCAGGGCCGGACCTTCGGGTGTGCAAACCGCTCAATGGAACTGGACCTCCCCAAGACACCGCTCAATGGAACTGGACCTCCCCAAGACATGGTCCTCAAAAAAAAAATTATAGCCTAATAGTACTGCTAAGTGTTAGGTGAGTGTGTTTTTGGGAGAGTGGTTTGACGTTCATGTATACAGTAGTGATTTTCACCTTTGGATGTACCGCTTATATACGGCACCTTGTATATATCTTTTAAAAAATTTAAATAGAACATTGTACTTTAAAATAAATTTTTTTATTTTATTACGTGTCTCTTTTCACCTACAGAACCGAATCTAGAGATTCATAAGAACGGTCATAAACTGCAAAACTCAATGACCTCATTAATTTAGTTAAAAAAAAAAAAACTACAAGGACAAGGGGGAGCCTGCGCCTTGGAGTGGGAGGTACAATTTGTTTCTAAAACAGAGAGACAAATGTGACGTAATGCTAAGGATAGGAAAGGAGTTTTTGTTCTCACGTGCTGCGTTTGGATTATAATGAAAAATAAATTATAAAAAAATTCCGACCTACCGGATTCGAACCAGTGACCTAAGGATATCTGTTTTCCAACTACAGTCCTCCGCTCTACCAACTGAGCTAAGGTCGGTTGGTGTTCATTCTTCTAATTCAATGCTTATATTACTAAGTTACTTTTAATAATTTCCAAAATCTATTTTTATCAAACGACAAAACTTAGGTACAATTCTTTAAGTGTTTTTCGTATAGTTCTTAGTTAAAAATACACATTTTTTTGGATGCAACAAACTCTGAGAAAATTATGGATTTGAGATAATCACGAGGAATTTAGTTAAAAATCGCACAAAAAACACATAAGGAATTGTACCTAAGTTTTTTCCTTTAAAATAATCATGGTTAGTTTGATTTGTTATAATTGGAAAGCAAAAAAAATTTATACTTTTACTTTTACTTAAAATTAAAATTTCATAAAAAAAATCATGTCTAAAATTTTCAACGGAAAACAAGCACGTGAGTGTCCGTCTTTTCGTTAGTAATTCTATAAGGACACCAATTAGCGCAACACCAAAACAAAAATGAGGGAATAGTAATTTATACAAAGAATTACAGTTAAGCATATGTTAGCGCAAATTTTGTAAAAAAAAAGCATACGTTAGCGTAGCAGAAAAAACGTGTAGAAGAGTGAATTATTTAAAGTTAGCACAGTTAAATAGTATTTTATAAAAATTAAAGTTATTTCAATTGAATTATTTTAGAGTTAAAATTTGAATCCGATGACGATTCTAAAAGATAAAAAAGAGATAACCAATTAAACTCTATTTAAAAATTTACATTCAAAGATAATATCTTGAAATGTGTAGTTGATTTAAATTTGGTGGAGTTTGTTGTGATATTTTTTCTAGATTGCAATATTTAATTTTGTAAACATAAAAACATTATGAAAACTAGCGTTTAGATGGACACTCCATGTCCCTGTGCTCACTCATTTTTATTGCGATAACGTGTGTAAATTATAAACAATTTTTTTATGAAATTTGGATTAAATTTATTTGTGCTCACTCTTTTTTTATTGCGATAACGTGTGTAAGTTATAAACAATTTTTTTTTTTTTTATCAAATTTGATTAAATTTATTTTAATTTTGATTAAAATTATAAGTATAGATAATAGATATTTTACACTTTCATATACAAACTATAATTATCTTTTTCAATGATACCAACAATATAACAAATATAATATATATCTTTAAAAAAAACTAACAAATTCTTATCTTTTTGAATGACACCAACAAAATAACATTTTTATATCACATTTGCTTAAGGGTAAAATTGTAATAAGAAAAATCCACACTAAAACGACATCTTTTTTATTTCCTGTAGTGCGGTGTTTATTTGATTCTAACTGAAAGATTAACTTTGAGCAGCAAGTGCAGATCCGATCACTGATTTTAATGTCGTCAACGTTGTAGATCCGGAGAGATGAGTATTTCGAAGACTTGAATATAATCATATTTTTAGGCACAAGTACTTTACTGTTTTATGTTATTAACATAGATGTTGTGAGATTGTACGCAAGTCATCGTGTTTGTTTTTAGCGACTTCGAATTTGTATTGTATCAATGTACTCTATCAATTTGAATGAATTAATATCGTTTATGTTTGTCAAATTTTTTTTAGAGATTATTTATTTAAAAATTTTATAAAAAAATCAGAATCTATTATGGGTTTGTTTATCATAATAAAATTATTTTAAAAATAATAATAATTTTGCTTGTTTAGATTCAACTGTATAATTGATTTTTTTTTTTTTATACAAAAGACACAAATGAGTAAATGCACAAATGAGTAAATGCATGCGGGATGAGACAAACTTGTGTTTTTGTTTCTCATTAACTTTATAATTAGAGAATAAATTTAGTTTTTTTTAGATATAACTATATAAGTCCTCGTGAGATTAGCTCAGTTGGTAGAGACAATGCATAATAAATGCAAGGTTTGAGATTCAATCCCCGACCACCAAAAAAAATAATATACAACTATATAAAAAAAAGTTTTTGTTACAAAATCATTTCAATCTTTTAACAATTACTTTATCTCTCTTGGAAATATGATTATTTGTTACAAAAGACACAAAATAGTTAAAATATGTTGAAGTGTCAAATGATTTTGATGGGGCAAAAATTGTGTTTGTGCTGATTATTGACTTTTATATTAGAGAATAAAAATTGTGATTTTGCTGATCATTATCTTCCATAATTAGAGAATAGATAATTTAGAGATTTTTTGAAAAATATAAGAATCTATTTTATGTTTTTAACAAAATCATTTTTTTGTATAAATAATTTAATTTGTTTATATACAACTATATAAAAGCATTTTTTTTGTTACAAAATTATCTCAATCTTTGGACATTTATTTCTCTATCCGCAAAAATATGATTTTTTTGTTACAAAAGAGTTAAAATATGTTGAGGTGTTAAATGAGTAGGATGAAGGAAATTATGTTTTTGTTGGTTATTAACTTTCATAATTAGAGAAAAATGCTAGATACTTTTATGCATATGCCTAAATGCGTTTTATTTATAGTTGTGTCCATATAAATATTTCTCGTTAATGGATTCCCAACTATGTTCAATCAATTATTGGAGATTGCATTAATTTTAATGTCTTTTTTCGTAATTTAAGATTCTTGCATGTTAGATGTCAGACTAACCAAATTGCCGATTATCTAGCTCAATACTCTCTTCGTAATCCCATGTGTATATGGATTGAAGAGACCCCACCATCTTATATTTCCGCAATTTTAGCTTTTGATTTATTGCCAAATTTTTGTCAATGAAATTTTATTTATCTTGAAAAAACATATTTCTCATATATACTATAGTTTTCTAGGAGAAATATAGATTTGTTTTGACTTATCTATAAACTTGTTTGTTTTTAAAACCTGTTGAACCGTCTATATACGACCGACCAATCCTGATTTAAAAAACCAATACTATCCTCTATACATCCTTATCCTTTGCAAAAATGACATACGAGTACATCCTTATCTGTTTCTGTTTTTCCCTATAAATATAGTATCCAACATCAACCTTTTTGTTATTATTGTCAAAAAAAGATCCTTGTTTCGGTTTCACTACGATTAGGGTTAGGGTTTATTTAAGTTCACGTAAGTAAAGTAAAATAATGGAAGACAATTCATTATTACCCAGAAAAAGAATGGCAGGGGATTTTAACTTAGCGGACGATATATGGGAATATGTGTTATCGAAACTCCTCAATGAGACATCAAAGGAGAATGTCGAGCACGACCGTAACTGTTACTTAGGTACTCTATCCCTTGTCTCCAAAAATC
>Ga0315913_1000777_pt1 | contig 31166 bp, 10 predicted proteins | sample MpolsnodulesMG_FD_207736 | JGI IMG/M metagenome (GOLD analysis project Ga0315913, IMG submission 207736) | Medicago polymorpha root nodule microbial communities from Los Angeles, California, United States - small nodules | ecosystem: Host-associated > Plants > Roots > Nodule | place: USA...
TGTGTTTTTTGATTATGGAAGAAGTTTCTTATGCACCTTATATTTATATATCTATTGGAATAAGTGTTGTTTGTGCTGCATTGGCTACATGGGGTGTTATTGTTTGCACAAGTAACAAATGCGGTAATCCGAATTGTAAGGGTTTGAAGAAAGCTGCAGAATTTGATATTCAGTTAGAGACTGAAGATTGTGTGAAGAATTCGCCGTCTTTTGTGAAAGATGGCGGTGTTTGTAAGAAGGGTTTGTTTGAATTGCCGCGCGATCATCATAAGGAACTTGAAGCGGAGCTTAAGAAGATGGCACCGATTAATGGAAGAGCTGTGCTTGTGCTGAGAGCTAGGTGTGGTTGTTCTGTTGGTAGGTTAGAAGTTCCGGGACCAGCGAAGAAACTTCGGAAGATCAAGAAGTAGGTGACAGAACACAAAACAATAATAATATCCTTCTGATTTATAGAGAGGAGAAGGATTGAAGAAAAGGAAGGAAAAGGATAATTGGATCTTTATAGAACGTGTAATTTGTCCTTTTGGATCTGAAGTTTTCTCATTCTATGAGGAACTATAGGATGTTTTTAAATAAGCCTTTTGGTAATAAAGTTGTAAGGAACCATGTTTCATACAAATTTAGTTGGTTATACTTGAGAATATACATAAAAACATTTATTTGGATTCACTTCTTTCAAGGTTTATACGTCTTAACGATTACTGTGTGTGGTTTCTGAATTCTATTGTCTTGTTGTTATTATGTCATGTATTTTGTGAGAATTACATAGGATTTAAGTTCCCAATTTTGATATAGGCTGTAGGTTAATTTGGATTGGCTTATTTGAGCTTATCTACTGGCATGAACACTTGTGAAATTGTTTGAATGAATTTATGTAAATAACCTATGTCATGTCAATAAGTTGTTTTCAACTTAATTTCATAGGCTGTCCGGTATAGCATGAAAACTATACACTTTATCTTTTTTAGTCAGTATGATTTCGTTGTAGGCAGATTCTCATACCAGAGGTTGTCTGCGCTGTTAACCATGGAGTGGATGGGCAAATACAGGACATCCTTTTTGCAGGTAAAGGTAAACTCTAGTTTTGTATTTGATTTCTTTTGTCTGAAAATTGAATTCTCTTGTGAAGACAATGATTCGGCGATAACTTTGAAGATTATTATTGTCTTATTATTAATGTAGGGTTCTGTAGTTTGTTGTGTTGTTTATCTGCTCCGTGTTTATTGGCCTTCTGTTTGTCGTGTTGCTTCTAGAGTCACGTACTTTCTATATGTCTCATTTATCAGCTCGTAAAAATACAACATATTCTCTCCATGAGATCCAAGGTTATAAATCACCGTCGCTGTTACAGTCGTGTCGCGATTCTTGATATTGTAGAGAATCGCAATCAATTGCAGCTGATGCAACTTTAATTGTAGTTGCAAAGACCTTGTTGTCGCGATCCTTGATACCGTAGAGGATCGCAATTGATGCAGCTTTAATTGTTGTCGCTTTGTGGCTGGAAAGACCTTTTTTGTCGCAGTTCAGATTGCGATCAGCGACCATTTCTAGAAAACATTGAAATCCTCTTGGTTTATTTTTCTAGCTTGTTCTTTTGGTGGTGGTCGGGGTTCGAACCTCATACCTTGCATGTTTTATGCATTGTCTCTACCAATTGAGCTAAAGCTCACAAGGACTTTGCTAGCTTGTTTAGTTACCACTGGAACTTGCTTAGATTGACATGACTATAAATTTGTCTAACTGTAAGCTTGATTTGTTGGTCTTTTAATATGAACGAGGTGTTTGCAAATAAATGTTCGTGTTTATGTGATTTAAACCAATCTATTTTCCTGCATGAAAATGTGTTGAAATAGTAGTAGTATCACATCGATTTCTTTCATTAAGAAATGATTGAAGTCGAGGTTATTGCACAAATGAATCTCTTCTACACGATTTCATGATTTGAAGAGCATGGTTGGTAACATTATGAATTTATATTCCATCGAGTTTACAATTGACTTTCTACATTTTTGATCGTCTGATACCGTGTTTTATGACAGTATGCACACACTTGATAGTTTATTATCAATGTAAGATGCTATAAATCTGTCTCATTTATTGAAATAATCTTGAATTTCAGTGTTGTCAAATGGCGGCTATATAGCTAGCTGTTAATTGTTCCCTGATATGTGATTTAGTACAAAGTGTTGTCGAATAGCGGCTATGACAACACTGTAATAATGTAGTGTGGCAGAATTTGAACACAGTCCTATTTTCCGTGATTTGCGATTAACAACACTGATTTTATTTCAAACCAACTGTTTCACGTTGATTGCATTTTTCAGTCTGAAACTTGGTTGAATAGTCTTACCTTCTTACTCAAGTTATTCCTTGAAAACATTTCTGCAATAATGACCTCTTTTTCAATTCCTTGAAAACTTGGTATATGCCACATCATGCTAGAAATTGAGCACTGATAAGTAATGAGATTATGATTATGGCTAAAGTTATTAGTTTATGATCTTTTTTTGTGAAGTTCTCAATATTTCTTTCAATAAGATAGAAAATCATATCCCCTTGGTTGAATAACTTATTTCATAAACTACCCCTCATCTAACATTTTATATTTTTTATGAGCAAATTTATAAGTCATGGAGGGTAATTTAGGCAATAAATTCATTTTGGATGTAGTAGTTATAATCAACATGGATAAGTATTTCATGCTTTTTGATTTATCTCATATGACTTTTTCACAAGTTATTTTGTTTCTGACAGAGAGTTCAATTAAATATCTAAGAACCTAGCCTTGTAGCTTAGTTATATTTTTCTATTGACATTTCATGTGCTGAGAAGTACATTCCAAAATAAGGAGGAATCCCAAACTTTTGTCCTTTTCTCTTTCCCTGTTTTGTACCCCTAAAATAGAAATTAAAAGCCAACTAGTACACGTAAAACTCCAGTTATAGGTAGTTGAAATTATTCTAAACACTTATAGTAGTTATATAGCTTTTTATAGTATAAACAATTTCAATTGGATAGGGAAATGAGAATAGATAATTATGCCATATTGTTTCCTTATGGTTGTTTAAGCAATTGATTTCAGACTTCAGTTGGGAAATGTTAGCCCTCGGGTTTTAAGAGAATCTATAATCTGAAGTTCGAATGAGAGATAAACAAACATTTAAGAATTGGAAAATGAAATAATGTATACTTTCTCAGAATTTAAGAAAATGTCATAATATATACTTTCTTAGTCGGTAGATTGTAGTTTGTATAACAAGATAGGACGGTCCATGTTTTGACTTTAGCAAATCACACATTATAAATAAAACTCAAAATGAAGATTGTCTAGTCTTGATTTAAAGACCGTGTGTGATCTTCTGAATGCATGGACTATGGTGTATTTAAGCACCCATTTTTTCTTTTTCAAATAAAATAATGTGTTTTGTGGTTCAAAATATACATTTATTAAATTACTTTATCTAATCACTATTATATAAAAAAAATGTCTTAATCTTGATCATTATTATAAAGCAGAAGTTAATTGTCCTCGTAAGTTTAGCTTAGTTGGTATGTATAATGCATAGTATATGCAAGGTCCGGGGTTCGAACCCCGACCACAAAAAAAAAGCAGAAGTTAAATTGTTTTGAATTAACCAAGTGATTGAGCTCAAGTGGTTAATACCAAATTCGAATTATTAAATGTGAATACGTGAGTGAACATTTTCATTGCACCCTAAATATCAATAATGATATTTTAGTCAATATAATTTGTATTATTTGATAAGATCATTCATTTAATTTAGATTTTTCTTTTGGCGTTAACCCTTCGGATCTCAGGGAAAGAGGATCATGGTAATTTGAAGTCCGGCCAAAAACAATTCATCGTTTTATGAAGCTCATTAACCACTTAATCTCAACTTTTTTTTGGGTAAATCAAAGGTATCTTCTGCACACTACTGCAGAGACTAATCCTCTCGAAGTACTGAGATTCATTTAAGTGGTTGACCTCTCTCAATAAATGTTTTTTCATACATACAAGTCAGGAATCAAACCATGAACCAAATGGTTAAGAGCCTAAGAATCTACCTCTTGTGCCACACTATGTTGTAATTTAGATTTTAGTTTTTAATAATTTGTTTGTTGTTCGTTCAGTTAAGGGTAACTAAGGGAATGCAGTTATTTTGTTATTACTTTAAAAAATGATATTAACTACTAATATTTCTAAAGATGTGATGTATGTTTTTACTTATTTTAGAAATCGAGTAGTGTAATGTAAATTATAGACGTGGTTTGGAATTTTGGTCCTTATATCCCTCTTATGCACAAAAAGACAAAAGATGTTAGACAAAAAGAGTAGAAAGAGATAGAGAGAAAGATAAAAATAAGAGAGAAGTTAAGAGAGATATAGAGAAAATGGAGATGATGTAGAGAGTATTTGGAGTAAAAGGATCCAAAAATGATATGGTATCCTCTATAGTGCTGTGTTACACATGATGCAATTGGTGCAGAAACATTGAATTTGGGTGCAGTGTTGAATCCACTAGGGATTCAGTGGCTCTTCAACAACTTCATTGAGGTAGATCAATGGAGTAAAATGTGTGATGATAGTCTTTTGAAGCAACTTTAAGAATAACCAAAGTAGAAACTCTATTGTTTGAAATTAAAACATGAGACAATGATGGACCAATTAAATATTAGTTCATGCTGTAAAAGTCATCTTCAAAAATAAATGTTTTTTTAAAGGGTCTTGTTAACTTATATGCTTAGGACATGTGTTAAGAATTTAAAACAAAAAATTTCTCATTAAAAAGATCAATATTTGTACTTTTAAAAATTTGAATACATAATTTTGAGACAAAATTACTATATAAAAATGAATCCTTTGTAAACTCCAATCATACAATATCATCCTAAAACTTTTTTGTTATCTTTTTGGTCAAATATCTTTTAGGGTCTTTAAGTTAGATATATGTAACAAGTTAGTCTATTAAGTTTTTATGTAATGAACTAGTCCTTTAAGCTAGTCTGTTAAACGGACACATAATCACTTTTTGGATGGAGTTTGATGAAAATAGAGAGTAATGGTTCAGACATTCATAACTAAAAGACCAATTTATTACATAAAAAACTTTAAACACTAAATTGTTACAAACATCTAAAGACGGCCGATGGTGTTTGACCTATCTTCTTCTATAACCACATACATAAGTTGTACAAGAAAAAAAAACTAAACAACATCATATTCTATATATTTCACGCTCACATGAAAAATTTAAGGACCCACTAATTTAAAAGATCGACTAAAGTTCTCTTATGTCAGTAGATAGGTCACTCCAAGTTGATTACAACACAGAACCTCAATAAAAATCCAATGATTTCTTCTCATAAACAAACCATAGTCATCAAATTAAATTGCAGGAAGCTTAGAAAAACAATTTCCAAATGATTTTTCATATTAGGTAGACTTTTGTTTTCTTAGGGATCATATTAGGTGGACTTGAAAACGTATAATATACCCTAACATGATTTTTTTTTAAATGTATATGTACCAACTGGCTCTAATAACGGATTGAGAATCATTCTTTTAGGACCAGTAATTGTTACAAAAATCGTAGTTAAGAGATCTGAAAAGCTTGTTCGAAGATGTATAGCTCCAATGTGTTGTCCACTCATCACCTTCATTTTCTTTCATATTCTCAAGGTTTTTGTTTTTTTCTTAATTTATGTATTTTCTATTATAATATAGAGGTTAATTTGTGAAGAAAAAAAATTAGTCTTTAAAATTGATTTCTATAGGTGATTCTATAAAAACAGGTTTTATAGGGGTAGTTACATATATAAAATATAGTAAGAAGTTGGAGATACATGGCTCACATTGATTTTTTTATTTTATTTTTTTTATAAATTTTTTAAGGTGCTCTCTTGAAGGGTGAAGTGCTCATTAAGTAGATTGATTTGGTGGCGGGGGTGGGAGAATTAAGGAGTGAAATGATAATGATATCGATGGTTTGATCTTCACTTCCAACATCATACCGACAATACATTTTTTCTTAAGAATAAGTACTTACCTTGTGTCCTAACTCAATTGATAAAATGTTGAAATTGTTAAACCGAACGTCATGATCAAGATTTAAACTCTAACACTTTTATTTATGTGTGCCAGTTTATAATAACGTTGTTATTTCGTCAATCTTAAAAAAATTACTTACATTGTAAAATAAAAATAAATTATACGTACAAAGAAAATGAAGTTAAGTGCTAGATTAATGACTCATGGGTTGAAGATGGCCTATGACTAAGAACTCGAATTCTTGGGTATTTAGATAAAGATGCATTATTAAATTACTTATGTTTTAACCAAACAAAATAATTTAAATTTCCTTCTTTAGGAATGTATAGATTAGATAGGCCACACCATCATGAAAGGAATAAATGGGACCCAATGGAGATCTGAACAAGGAAAAATATTTGCTTGTACACAAGATTTTTTTTTTTTTTTTTAGCAAGTATAAAAAAAAACCTTGTGCACAAGCAAGTATAAAAAAGAAAAAAAAAACCTTGTGCACAAGCAAGTATTTTTCCTTGTTCAGATCTCCATTGGGTTGTGCACAAGGGTTTGAACACTTAGTTTGAGCACATATACATAATTGAAAAAATATAAAGAGAGAATAATTAAATAATATTTTTTTAAATAATTAATTGAAATATACTTTTGTATGTGGGTGCCTAAGTAATGTGGTTAAAAGCTTGTGTCCAAGCAAGTCTTTCACCTGAACAAGAAGGGAAGGGTATTATAGATTTGACCAAAGCTAGGAATATACTTCAACTATTCCATATTATAACTTTTTAATAGCCAATAATCCATTTATCTTTCATTTTAGTCATTTTCCCTGTTACTATGATTATGAGAATACAAATATAATAGTGTAATATCAACTCGAATCTAATTATTCTGTATGCATCCCAAAACTTTAACAATAGAGAAGAAATAAAAAGCACCCTCAAGGGAGTGGATAAAGCTTAATTGTGATGGAGCTAATAAGATTTGTGGGGTGTGGTGGTCTTACTCGGGGCTCAAATGGCCGCTCGTTGAAAGGGTTTATGCAAAAGAGTGGAGCTTGTAACACCCTTCATGCTGAGATGTGAGGTATGTATACGTGAATGCAAATAGCAATAAGACAGTGTCAGTGGTATACCAGCCTCATAGCTAAGAGTGACTCTAAGCTTCTCATTGATATTGTAACTAGGAGGTGCAAGTTTTATGGAAATACCCCTACTTTAGTTCGTCGTATCCAAGATCTATCAAACTTACAATGACATGTCATTTTTAAGTACACCTGACGCGAAGGACATATGCGCTTGTTGGTTAGCTAATTTTAGTTTAATTAGAACTCATATTATGTATCATGTATGTATTCTAGAATCTCCCCCTATGGAACTTCAGAATATATGTATTTTTACTAATAGTAGATAAAATGAAAGTGAAATATAAAATAAGAAAATGAGATGAAAATAAAAAATATATATTTGTGAATGTTATATTATTTTACCCTTAAGAAAAGTGAAACGTGACAAAGAAAAGAACAATTTAAAAGGCGTAAAATAATATATTTACAAAGTGAAATGCTGCCGTGAAGACCTTATTGAACCCTTTTATTCTTTTGATAATTTTCATAAGTTTGTGGATTTTGATTTCTTTGAGTGATACTTGCAATTGTTATGATTTTCAAAGTAACTTACCTTCCCGAACAAAATGATCTTGATTTGAGAAAATGAACATTAACTCCCTGGAAATATAATTTAGATTTTGCATGTAATAGTTTGCCATCATTTTTAATCTGCTCATAAAATCTAAAAATATGAAAATGTGCCTTTATTATATTCTTAATCTTTAATTGCAAAAATTAAATTCACAAAATGAAAGAAAAATATATATAATCAAAACAAAAGAAGAATAGCAGTTTGTCTTCTCTATTGTGTTACTACATCATTTTAAATTCTATTCTCAGCATCCTTCCAGTTGCTCTTTAGTGTTTGTTTTTCTTATTCTTCATTTTGAGCTTTGGTCTACATTTTCTACAACCACCAGCACTGCATCAGTGACATCCTTCTACAATCTCACAAGCATAATTTGGCATGTTATTCATCCAACAAAGATTTTAACCTAGTTTTTTTAGTATAAATAGTAACAGAAAAACTAGATCAAGGAGAGGCAGTGAAAATGTAAGTTGGGTGACTAAATACCTTCTTCTCTATGAGAGTAGTTGGGTGAAAACTAGATTAGGGAGAGGCAGTGAAAATGTAAGTTGAATGCATAAATGATTCACGCCCACACACTTTTCTTCTTCTATTTCCTTTTAAATTTATTTATTATTAGCATTAATATATTTACCTCATTATTTACTTCTTTTTTTTTCCTTATTTTTTATTTTTTTTACAATCCCGTCTTCTTTCTTAATATTACCGCAACACATACATAAAACGTGAAATCAGATTATTTTAAAGTTAACATATGATTTTACAAGTTAAAATGCAATTTTAACAACTAATTAAGGAAAAGTGTTACAACTAGTACCAAAATAGTATAAATCTAATGTATGATACTTATTACAAAAAATCATAAGGTTTTGAATAATTAAAACAAAATAGCAATGATGGCATCAAACTGTATCCGGCATCTTCATAAATTGAATTATGTTGTATGTGTTGGTTATACCTTCATAGAAGCCTCGTGTCCCCCGAGAAAAAGAAAAGGAATGAGTTTTTCCCTTTTAAAGACCTCGTTTGTTATATGGTTTGGAGATTTCACATGACTAAGCCCTAAGATAATTTAGTCATGATAAAAATAAACTATTAAACTTAATAAAACTACATTATATTACGTGAATATGAAATTGGTATATGGTATACAATACGACCCTCTGGATCGAGATGAAACTACTAAAAAACTCTATAGGCTTTGTTTTCTTAATAAACCCAAAATGTTCATCAAAACCCTACATCTACTTTAAATTTAAGATAACAAATGACATTTTCTTATTCGTTATCTTAAATTTAAAATAAACTATAGGGTTTTGATGGGCAGTTTAGGGTTGTATCAACCAAACAAAGTTTATCGAGTTTAGTTGTTCCATCTTGACATAGAGGTGATATTGTATTTCATATTTTGTCTCAAATTCATAATATATTTGATCTAGGTTTCATAGTTTATTTTTATTAAAACAAATTTTGATTTGGTAGTTATGTAAAACCTCTAAAGCCTTTTAAAACATTGTAAGGAAAATGTTGGAAGAAAATAGGATTTATTGTTAACACGGTATATAGTTGTTGATAAAGATCTTGTCGTAATGTTAGATTCTCTTTCTAGTGGTGTTCGAAGTTCAAACTTCAGACCTTACATATTTATGCATTGTCCTTACCAACTGAGTTAAACTCACAGTATCCGTAATGTTAGATTCTAACGCGCCTATAAACGACATATGGACATGCTTTGGAAATTTATTAAGTCCGGTAAGAGTGGCTCATCTTCTTCTTCCTAGGATATAGACACTATTATGAAGTTAAAGCTAACACAAACAACAATAATCAAATAGAATTTATAAGGATGTCATGTTAACGGGAGACATGTAAAATGTTTTTTGATATTATCCAAAACCTTATGATTTTATGATTTTTTGTGAGAATTATCTTTTATTGACTTATACTTAATTTTGTTATTGGTCTGTATTACTTGTCATTTTATTTGGTTGTTAAAATCTCATTTTAACTCGTAAAATTGTTTGATTTCACGTTTATCAGTATAGATTTTGAGTTAAATTGATTGTAAAATCGAGTGTGGGTATAGTTGAACAAGAACTCAATTTTACTTTAGCTAACGCATAGTAAACTCTCTGAAGTTTGACAAAATCGAAAAAAAAATTACTCGATCTTACCCGATTTTGAAGAAATAATTTTTTTTCTCTCTCTTATACATATCTATCTCTGAAGTTTTTTTGTTTTTGACAAGATTTCTATCTCTAAAGTTGAATATTAGAATTTAGGAGAAATGAAGCAGCCTACGGCCATAGTATAGCAAGGTCTGATTAGTTGCTAAATATTTTAGGAGAAAAATACACAAATATTTAGAGGTTAATTTGTATTTTCTATTATAAATTTAGAGGTTAATATGTGAAAATAATTTTAGAGTTATAATTGATTGTAGAGTTATTGGTAATTTGAGAGTTATATACCAATTGCATTAGACAATCCTTAGTTCACATGACCAAAATGTTCCCAAGGACCTGGATTTGAAACAATTCAGCATGAAAACATTCATATTGATCAATCTTCGAAAAGATTAAAGTGCATGCTAAGAATTTCACCATTGGTATTTGGCAGCAACAACAACCTCCTCATATTGTTGAGCAGCATTGTCCCAACTAAGATCCTGTGACATCCCTCTTTGTTGAATCCCTTCTCAACTATAAGATCCTGCCCTATCGAACATCCAACCAACACCCGATTCATCAGACAGATTAAAAAAATTAATAAATGTCCTACCGGAAGGAGCCATACTATAGTTTTTTTTTTGTTGTTATAGGTTTCTAATAACTAGACACTTAACACAAACTATATCAAACTAATGTCCCACTGGATATGTGTTAAGATCACACAATTATAGTTTGAAAAAGCTCAAGATGTGTTAATGTTAATAAGCCATGTCGATGATTGAGAAGAGTCTCTTCTGTTACTGATTGTTCTGTTGAGGATGAAATTAGAATTGGGAGGTTCCTGAGATGGTGTATTTGTCTGGAGAAAGATTGTAGGATTTGTTGTATGGGTTTGGAGAGTGAAAGTCATGATATGAATGTGGTACTCCACGTGAACTAGGTTGTGCCTGTAAGAAGGATTTAGCTACAAATCAGAAATAACAAGTCTGATTTGCAAGAACAACCCAATTTCACAGTTCTTATGAGCAGTAGCTAAAATTCTTTTTGCAAGAACAACCAGTTCAGTTGGAGACCACAAAGAAAAAACAATAAGGGTTGCCTTTCAGTATTCTTTATACAAAAACATCATGTTGCGTTTATTTATAGAGGGTTGCCTTTGAGAAATACTTGATAGGGATCTTATTATCAAGGACATCCAAATCTTCTAAAAGGGTTTTATAATTATGAACGGAGTAAGTAATATTTTTCATTTAAAAAAAAATACTTAGATTGATTACTAAAATGAAAATTATTTGTGTACAATGCAGTTAAGTACTAGATTGAGAATTCAAATTCTTGGCTATTTCGATAAGGGATTTAATGTTTTCCGTCCTATATCTTTTAGCAAAATTTCGTTTTGGTTCTTTATCTTTTTTTTTATAACAATTTTAGTCCTTTATAATTTTAAAAGACGATGTTTTAGTCCTTTTGATAGACCAAAATGAATGAAAAAAAGGACTAAAACATCACCTTTTAGATAAAAAGACAAAATATATTTTAGCCAATAAGTTTCTTTCGTCCGAATATATTCTCAATTGTGGAAAATAACTAGCATGTGAGATCTACATTATTTTTACTCCTTTCTATTTCTCATGTCAATCAAACAATGAAAAATGTTGATTTTTCCTTTCTTTTCCATCCTTGCATTTTTTCACTAAACCAAACAATACCTTAGGGAAGGTTTAGGCTCAATTTATTTTCAGTCAGTAAGACTTAAGTTTACAATGGTATGTGGCAGAAACATATGTACCAATTGCATTACACAATCCTTAGTTCACATGACAAAAATGTTCCTAAGGACCTGGATTTGAATCCCCTACAGCACCTTGCACATTGCAACAGCTATGAAAACCATTAGATAATTTCAGAAAATTTCTCTTTCTAGATCAAACGGTCCTTACAGCTGCTGCACCATGCAGCTGCTCCGTTTCATAAACCTTGAAACAGTTCAGCAAGAAAGCCATTTGTATTGATCAAGCTTCGAAAAGATTAAAGTACATGCCAAGAATTTCACCACTGGTATTTGGCAGCAACAAGAACCTCCTCATATTGTTGAGCAGCATTGTCCCAACTAAGATCCTGTGACATCCCTCTTCGTTGAATCCCTTCCCAACTCTTCTTATAATCCCTATAAGTCAATATGCAATTCCATAATGCCGCCATTAACTTGTTAGCTTCTGCCCTGTCGAATGTCCAACCAACACCGGATTCATCGAACGGATTAAAAGGCTGCACTGTATCTCTGAGTCCGCCAACTGCGTGTACAACAGGAACCGTTCCGTAGTTCATCGCATATAGTTGATTCAATCCACACGGCTCAAATCTTGATGGCATGAGCAATATATCTGCACCTGCTGTTATCCTATGAGCCATCTTAACAGAAAAACCAACCCATCCTCGAATTTTGTCGTGGTGTTGCCATTCGAATTGCCTTAACATTTCTTCTAAATCAGGTCTTCCGGTTCCCAACATGATTAGTTGCACATCATGGCTCATCATCCAAGGAATCGCTTCGCCTATGAGATCAACACCTTTCTGTTGATCTAATCTTCCGATGAAGGCGATTATCGGAACATCCTCACGAACAGGCAAACCAAGCTCCTTTTGTAAGGCTGCTTTACATTGACGCTTGCCGGTTTGTAGGGTCTCAAGGGTGTAGTTAGTGTAACCGTCTGACTTCAAGTGAACGTCGAATTGAGGGTTCCAATCTTTTGTGTCAACGCCATTCACAATTCCTCTAAATTTCCAATCATTCTCGTTTATGATGCCATTCAAACCCCAACCACCTTCTGAAGTTTTAAGCTCCCATGCGTATCCGTGACTAACAGTGACAATCCTGTCTGCTGTTTTTAGACCGGCTGCAAAGATGTTGAAGTGCTCGCCTCCAACGGGGTCGTACATTCTGAAAAGGTCTATGTAGTTTCCAGGTAGATCCACAATGTTGAAATCATCCAGCGGGCCCCGACCCTGCATAATTGAAGCTCCGATTAAGAGTGTATAAGGAAAAAGGCAATATAAACTCCAACCATATAAGAAAATGAAATATGCTACAATGATCTGCCTTTTAAACACAGTAATGTCTCTAGTGTCTCTTTAATCACAGATAAAAAAGACTTGCTTTTCGACACAGGTTACAGCATGCAAGCAATGCAAACTTAGAATCTGATGAGGGAACATGTTCTTGATTCCTTACTATAACACATTTTCTTCTGAAAAGAAATATGAAAGATTTTACAGAAAAAAAATATATCATTGAGCCCTTTTCATGATCATTATCAATTTCTGGTTTCAAACAGATTCTTTATCTTTTTTTTTTTTCGTGTCAAGTTAGTCGTTTATGTTTAAAAACGTCCACAATGTTTTGACCAAACTTCATTTTTCATCTATATATGTTACCAACAATCTTACTTGACCATTCAAAAAGGTAAATTTAAATTACATCTTTAATTCATCAAGATAACATAATTATATCAACGACTGCTACAATATCTAGTCCATCAGAATTAACATGATATTTTTTAGGTTTTATCTAAGATTGTGACCTCATTGTTGCCAATGAGAATCTAGTTGTGTGCTGAGTGGTGAAGCATTCAATGATAATGTACTCAACTTAGTAGTAATAGAAGTGGACTAAGAATGAAAGTTGATTCTACAGTATAAACATTTTCAAAGATAAAGGACTGATTTGACAATAAAATAAATAAAGGACCTGTTTGAAACTTTAAATTGACTTAAAAGACCTCTGGTGTAGTTTTGCCTCTATCGTTAACAAGACAATACAATCTTATTTTTCAACAATTGTTACTTCTGACATACATATTGTAAACAGAATATATGAACAATTTGAAGTAGGTGTGCAAATATAGGAGCCGAGATGAACCAGCCAAAGTTCTTATACACACAAAGAGATACTAATCGAAAAGGCCTATATACTTTTGCTTGTTTTCTTTTTCATTTAAAATCCTTCTATTTAACCAAGATAAAAGTTGACCTATGAATGCTAAACATCGTTGACCACGCACGCACACAAACACACACATACAGAAGTTTCTTTCTTCACCAGGAAGAAAAACGGCTTAACATTATAACTAGACTAGATTCAGAACGAACCTGGTGAGCTATGTTATGAATCACGAGAACAGATCTTGTATAATTCATCAAACCATGGTCACGATAATATGCTTTTAGATACACCGGCAGCAATGCTGTATGCCAATCATTTGCTATGAAGACCAGATTTCCATCTCCATAGCAAACGCCACCACATGGAACGTGCCAAGGAACCTGAGGAATCGTCAACTTCATTATTAATAACTTGTTTGATTAAGCCATATAAAAGGATTTCATAAAATCATTTAGTTCATGTACCTCAACTGCTGCCTTGCAAAACAACGCCATGCGCCTTAAAATATCCTGCTCGATTAAAGGAAAACAAGAGTCAAAAAGCTTGGAAATAATAAGTTTAGAAACCTAGTTACAGGCTACAAAGCACTGACACCAGACACAACTCGTAAACATCGCTAATAATTTGAGAAAATAGAAGTGATTATATGTAATCACAAGTGTTAGTGTCGGACACCGATACATGTTGGATACTTGGACAAGCCTTCAATTTGAAGTGTCGGTGCTACATAGGTTACAAGCAACCGATACTAATGCAAGATGGGTTCCAAAATACCTTGAACCAAAACAGGACGGTATTTTGGCCATTCCTCTCATAATCATTTTCTAATGGAGAAAAACAGTAATTCACATAATAAGATAATTTTTTTTTCATGTTTTTCCCCTTGAAAAGGAGTTCAATACTTTTACAGTTAATGACAACTTAAGTACTTAAGCTGGTTCTCAACTAAACATAAATAGAAAATTACCACTCGGTTTCCGCCGTATATGTTACTCTCTAAATGGCGAAATATTGGACTTTCAATAAAAACGAAGTCGACGCCATCAATATATGTCTGGAAATATGCCACTTCCATGTCCTATAAAGTGAAAATGTTGAAGCATTACTACACCAAGGTGGTAGAAAATAATTGTTTCAAGGAATCATAAATTATTAGGAATAGAGTAGCTGCTCGCTGCACACCTGACCAGCTACTTTGTATCTCTTTCGAACTCCTATATCTTGTGCTTCAGCATAATTACCATAATAAGGTGCAACAACCTAAAATGAAAATGAAAATAAAAAAATTGAAATAGTTCACAAAAAGGGAAATTGATTTTTTTTTTTATGAAGTCATCTTCCCACATATGTGATATTTCATCAGTTCATGAAAGGAATAGCATTTTACCATAACTCTATGTCCACGCCGAGCCAAAGCCTTCGGTAATGCTCCAGCAACATCTCCAAGCCCACCTATTAGTTCATGTTAAACTGTAAATTATATAAAAACAACGCAGCATACACGGAAGAACGGAAAAGATCGACAACTTTGTCTGCCAAATAGAGAGTTGCATCACATTAAAGCATGAATTTGAAAATTTGATCGTGTTCTCTCACGGATGCATATCTCGGTTTATTATAGTGGAGCTCAGCAACATTAATTCATCAAAGTTAAATCTTCCATTTAAATAATGTTAAATTACCTGTTTTCGACCAAGGAGCACATTCTGCTGCAACCAATATAATGTTCATAACATTGGGCCCGGCCAATGGCGGGGGGTTTTCACCTTCACTCTCAATATTTGCAGGTTCATTAGTGACCTCCTTTGAACTTGATTCACTCTCACGTTTCAGATTTTCAAACTTTTGGCTATAAGTTTTGATGTTACTTGAAAGGTCTTTCGGCACAGTATCAGGTCTAATTGTCTTCTTTCCCTCATACCTCTTGTTTTTAAATTGTTCATCGAAACGTTGCCTAGATGAAGCCATTTCAGCATCATTTCTCTTTTTTTGTTCAACAAAACCTTGATTATTGCCTACAGATGAAACGTCATGTGTCTCCTTTTCTCTAGAATGGACAGAGCTTCTTAAAACAGTGCCGCCATTTTGGTTTTCAACAGCACTGCCGCTGCCACTGCTGGAAGAACCTTTCTGTGGATTTGAGTCACTTGACAGAGATTTTTCACTGCTTTCATAAGAAATATTGTTTCCTTCCAATCCAGAAATGCTGTCACTATCTATAGAAGAAACTAATTTCTTTCTTTCAGCAATCTACAATAACAAAAACAAAGCTAAATAAAGTCACCACATCAATGCTAATATTAATAATAACATTTAGGGTTAAGAAAGAATGAAGGAGTGTCGGATAGACCAAGAGCATGTTTGGGAGAACTTATGAAAACTTATGAGCATATAAGCACTTATAAGCCTGATGGAGAGAACTTATGAAAACAACGTATGACATGTCCATAAGCTGTTTTCAACCTATTTCAATAAGTTCTCTATGATAACTTATAAAACAGTATATAGTTTAAATGAAAACAACTTGACTTTATTTTAACTTTTGTTGAAGAAATAGTTTATACATAAGCACTTATATGATAAACGTTTATGCTATACGCACTTAATTAAGTTTTCTTTTCCAAACAGAACCTAAATGATGTATCCTACACAAATATAAGTGAAACTTGTATAACCAACTCCACGATAAAAACGCAGAAACTTGCTTAATTGCATGCCAGGGGTTTACACATGAATAGTATACATATAGTATGCACCTATTTCAAAAGATATTGTTTCCCAATAGCCTACTCACCCACATGTATTCATACACATCACCTTTTATGATAACTGTATTTTGACAATTCTATTTCAAGACTGTGCTTTCGGGAGTATGTTCTACCTCGACAGGTATTTACAATTGCAACAAACTAGCAAAAGCTAGCATAAAGGTGCTACTGTAAAGGCACAACATTCTATCCCAATTTTTTCACGGTTTCGGACAAAAAAATCACTAAAGGAGTAAAGGGTTAGCATAGTTGTTTAGAAAGATAAAGGACCTTCTTGATCTAAAAGTAAAGATAAAGGATCAGTTTGAAAAGTTAAAGAACCCTTGGTGTAGTTCTAACAAAAGTCTATTTAAACCCTCTGTTTAATATATGGCATCCAATTGGAACTATGCTAATTAACTTTCATAAGTGAATCTCTGATACTCAGTAGTCTTTGGTAATATGAATTATGATCCGACATTGAAATGCTACAGTTATTAAGATAAAATTATGAAAACAAAACGTGGGAATAATAAGGATAGAAAATTTTGATATATTTGGTTGCCAACATCATACATGGATTTTAGTTTGGACTTCAAAAAAATGAGTGTTGCATTCTATTTTGTCAATCAGTTGATATTGAACTATATTCTCTGCTCTGCTAGTGCAATCATATATTTTTCTTTATCACTACTACCTAGTAACCCTTAGCACTTCACTGTAAAAAGATAGCCGCAGGACCTCACAACTAGGCACTGAAATAGCAATTCTAAATGGCAGATATTCCAAACAGGGTCTTATAGACCAAAATCTGCAATATAGCTTTGCATTCATCTCTAAAATCTTGAATAAATCAATATAATAGCCAATAGATTACATTATGTAGAAAAAGAAGAAAAAAAAATGAATCTGTAAAAAGAAATTCTGTCGAACGCAGATTGCTGAAAATAATAGTTTTCTTAATACAGTGCTATAGCCACTATTTGGCAACACTTTGTACGAAATAGTGTATTGCAAAACAATAGCGTTTTGTTCGAGTTCCGCTAAACCATAGTGCTATAGCGCCTCTATTTGACAACATTGGTAAAAAAAAATGTCATTGCTACAGTACAAGTATAAAATTGTGATTTGCCACAATCAAGTAAAGGAGGAGCATACAACTATACATATTACACATTGCTTTACTCTACTTGTACTTACCTTTCAAAAAGAAAAGCAATTATTACTCTCTTTCTCTCTAACAAAGTCCTAATTTTCCAATTTCAACAAATCAATATATGACCAAAAAGCAGAAACTATCAAAAAAAGATAAATAAACACTCAATAGCTTAAAGTGTTTAATGATCATGCACTGAAAGTGTAAAATAATTTTATAGGAAAGACATAGAGATAAAAATCATAAGTCATAACCCTTTTGTATAAGAGTTTAATGATCATGTACTGAAAGTGTAAAATAATTTTACACTGTCGTCCAATAAAAAACCATCAATCTATCATGTCATATACAACTAATTTTAAAATATCTTTGTGATTTGATGGAATACAAAATGCTAACTGGATGTCAGTGTAAAATTATTTTACACTGTCAGTGCATCTATTTTCTCTTTGTAAAATCAAAATTTCACAATACCTGTTGAATAAGCTCCTTTTGCAAAGCAAGAACCTTTTTACTCTTTTCAATTGTAGCATTCAAAACATCATCTTCATCCTCATTCTCATCATTCCCAATGCTCTTACCAACAGCTTTTACATGCTTATACTTCAATCCAACACTACCATAGTTCAATCTACCTCTACTAAAAGCTGAATCAGCATTCAAAGTGTTAAACTTTGGTGTTAATTTGAGATTCTTAGAGTGAAAAAGTAACACAGTAGTGTCAGAACCTAGTGATAACATCATCAATGAATTGATGAAAAATGGTGATGACCCAGATGATGAAATTGAGTTATGAACAAGAATTGAATGGAAATTTTCAATTGGGTTGGACCCAATTGGAGAAAATTGATCAAAAGTTAGGTTTTTTTTCTTCTTTGGAAGTGAAAAAGAACAGGGTTTTATGATTTTTTTTTTTTTTTTTGAGAAATTAAGGTAACCACAAATTTTGTTGTGACAGAAAAAGGTTTGTCTCATAAGTGGTGTGAAAAGACATTAATGTTATTATCCAATCAACAATTTTAAAAGGTAGAAATTTTACACAAGAGTCTATTTCATATTTTTTTGAGGTGTCTATAACTAGCATGTGGAAGGCATGCTAATATATTATAATTCAATAAAATTCAACTAGATCAAGTTGCTTTGAAAATAGTTTCTTATTTGGGTTAATTGTCCGGCCGTTTTAAGGACAAAGACCTTAATAATTCAGAGTTTGACTGAGAGTGAATAAAATTTATTAGAGATTGTTTTATGTACTAGACGAACTCAAGTTATTTTAAACAATTCGTCGTTTAATGCCATTAAACAAAAATATATTATAACATATATATGTGTATATGTAAATATATATGAGTCTTTTAAATTTGTGTCATAGCTCTATATGCATAATTGGTATGTGTGGAGGTAGTTGAAAAAACTCAAGCCTTTGAATGAATCTTTATATCTCAAGAGAGATTATTACGTGGCTTTTTGCTAAGGGATACCATGGACAACTAATAATCGGTGATGATTTAGTGAAGGCAGAAATCTTGTTTAGAATTTTTTTTTTACAAAAATAAACGATATTCATTGATTCAAATTGATAAAGTATATTGATACAATACAAATTTAAATTCGCTAAAAACAAAAGGGATGAATCTGTAAAAAAAAAAGCTCACAACATCCATGTTAATAGAATAAAACGGCAAAGTATCTATGCGTACAAATATGATTGTATTCAAGTCTCTGAAATACTCATGTCTCCGGATTTGCAACGTTGACGACGCTAAAATCATTGATCGGATCTGCACTTGCTCAAAGTTAACCTTTCAACATGAATCAAATAAACACTGCACTAAGACGGGAAGAAATCAAAAACACACCGCACAAGAAATCTCAGGCAGTTCTGATGCAGTTGAATTTTTAACACATGTTTTACGCGGGGACGAAAATAGTAGTTTCATGAAATCTGGGGCCAAAAATAGCAGTTTTATGAAATCTGATTCAGTTTAAATTTTAACCTACTTTCGCCCTAGGACAATACTAGCAGTTTTAAGAAACCTCAAGTAGTTCTGGTGCAATCGAATTTTTAGCACATGTTTTGCTCAGGGACGAAAATAACAGTTTCATGAAATCCATGGCCAAAAATTGTAATTTCAAGAAATCTGATTCAGTCTGAATTTTAACCTACTTTCGCCAGGGGCCAATACTAGCAGTTTTCAAGAAATCCCAGGCAATTCTGGTGCAGTCGAATTATTAGCACATGTTTTGCCCGGGGACTGAAAATATGTAGAAAACACTTATTCAATTAAGATAGAATGAAACACAACTCAGATGGGTCATTTTGGGTCAAAATTGACCCTAAATCACCCCTCTAACAAGAAGAAGAAAAGGGTGACGGCTGGGGTTTGAGGAGAGAAAAAGAGAACTTTTTTTTTTTGACAAATTGTTTAGAACATCTTTAATTGTATGTATTTACTTGGAAAAAATAAATACATGAGAACTTCTCAAAAACCTTTGAAGTATTTGGGGGGCTTGACCTAGCAACCAAAATGGAGGCTAGTTTGTAAGTATGAAACTTATGAGGCTAGTACTCTAAAATTAAGGACGTATCAATGGCAGATACGGATCAATATCGCTATTTTTTGAATAAGTATTTTAGAAGTATTAGAATTTTACATTTTACTTTTAAAAATATTTTATTGTATATTTATGAGATACTTCAAAGATACTGGCAGATTTGATTCATATCTAAAATACAAAATTAGGATATATGTGATAAATCAGTGGAGAAGTATATAGATGATGGTAAGAAGAGAGGAGAGACAATATCAATTAGCATTAGAAAACTTGTTTTCAGTTTTTTTAAGGACATTTGTGTTGATATTCTAACTTAAAGATTAAAATATATTTAGATTAAAATTTTAAATGTGTTTTGATTGCAAATATTTTCTTTTAAAATTGATATCATTATAATTTAATTATATATTAATGAAAAATGAACATTGTATTTTATTTACAAGTATTTTACATGTATATAACTTTTATTATAAAAAGTTTGTTAACGTATTTAAGTCGGACCATAACCTAAATTTTAAAATTTTCATGTATCAACATATCCATATCATATCACACTCGCACACGTATCCGGACCCGTATCTTGACTTCATAGGTAAGAACATATTCTAAATAATTGTATGTGAACTGTTTGTCCCACTTAAAATAAGCTAAGATACGTTAAGAACTTTCATTGAAATGAAAAGATGTGAAAGCAGTTTTGGAGCCTCAAAGAGTTGGTTATGCAAGAGCTTAAATTCGATGCGTTTGTATTATTAACTATTTAAAATATGCCACATGGATTATAATGATCATTTAAGAACTTTACTTATCATTCTATTTGTTGCTTAATTTATACTATTAAGGTGGAAAAATAAGAGTTGAGCTTGACTCAAATTTATCGCAAATTGATTTTTGTAATTAAAACTTAACTCGATTTAAGTTCATAAACAACTCGATTCAGCTTGAATCAAATGAACCAAAAAAGGTCACACATTTTTTCATTTACTTAGATGTGTCTTATGTTTGGTTATGCACTTATTAGATAGGAGAATAGGAGAGTGTAAAGGGAGTAGATTTATTAACATGGACTTCAATAGTAAAATTGAAGAGAGTTGCTTAGGTGTATTTTTCTAAGTGTTGAGTATAGTTATAGAAGAGAAAGAAAATGGAAAATCATGGAAGAGAAAGAATATGGTTTCATGAAGTTTTTTTTATGGAGAAATTAAGGTAACCACAAATTTCATATCACAAAAGAGTCCCATGAGGAATTCTTCCATGGTCACAAGATCAAATCAAAAGTGTTTGGACACACACAAAAAGATGGTCCTTAAAATATTCAACTATTTTTTTATCATTTTCCTTCTTATTATTAAAAAAATATTTATTTATGTGTGTGTAATCAAACACTTTTTATTTGATCTTGTGACCGTATTAAAACTATTAGGGTCCCATAAGTGGTGTGAAAAGACATAAACGTTATTATTCAACCAACAATTTAAAAGGAGGAAATTTAACAAACTAGTCTATTCATCATTTTGAAAGGTTGTCTCGCAGTTCAGTTCAATTTGACAATGCTAACTACCATGTGGAAGGCATGCTAATATTATAATTTAAAATTGTTTTTGAATAAACTTCACCTAGATCAAATTTCTTTAGGACCAAAGATTTTAAAATCAAAATAATGTGACACATTTAGCACATGTTGGAGTCTTTTAAATATGTGGCCAGTAATATATGCATAATTGGCATGTATGTGTGGGAGAGTTCTTGAACTTTTATGTGGCATTTTGGACCCTCGAAGAGTTCGTTGAGAACAATTTTTTTATTTTTAAAGTGTCTCTAAGCAAGAAAATAAAGTATATTTGTTTGTATTATTAACTTTATTATTTGACCACAATTATTTTATTATAAAATCTAACCACAAATTTCACAAACAAGTATGTTCATCATCATAGAATTTTCTATAAAGAGGTTTGTCCATGTTGCATTACCATTGAGAATGATAACTAGAATGTGGAAGGCATGCTAATATTATAATTGAATACCTCTTCAAAAAAATATTATAATTGAATAAGATTCACCTAGAATGTATTTTGAATAAACTTCACCTAGATCAAATTTCTTGCATGTTCGTTTTTTTTTGGTGAAAGATTCTTGCATGTTCGTTGAAAGGCATGCAAGAATTTTTATTTTTTTTAAAGAAATTTATTTTTACGATTGTATCACTCATTTACATTGGAGGCGTATATCCTTTAAATCTTTCTTAAGTATATGGTGGATAGTTATAGGCATAATTTGGTATGTATGAAATAAAACAATCCAAAGGAAGTGAGCCTCTTAAAATAATATTTGTACATCGAGGGACTACTAGTAAGGATAATCCAATACATGATCTTAGGCTAATTGTTAGGTTAAACGTGTTTAATTTGATTATCATATTTTGTTTCCAAGATTTGTAATAGTTTATTGTTGGAAGCGTATGTTAAGTTAGGTACCACTTAGAGTTCACATTAGGATTATGAGACATTTAGGGAAGTATTTATGTAAACGCTTCCAAAATTTTATGATTTTTTCTCTTATGAGAATATCGAGTGAACATGGCTATGTTGGTGCAAGTTTGATGCTTACACTCAATGATGAGAGAAAAAAGAGAGTTCAGAATGTTCTGTTTTATGTTGAGAATGAAGAGGATGAAGAGAGTTTTGTTTATGGTGAATTGCAAAACAATGAAATTGTGTTGAATAGTGGTTATGATACAAGATATTGATATTATATATATCAACGGATTACAAATCAAGTACTTATAAGCTAAGTGGAGTTACTTGCTCTACAAGTCACTAACCAACAAACATAGTTAGATTTATCCATAACGGACTCTAGCCTTTGGGTTCTCAGATTAGAACCACTTTCTTGGTTCTTATCAACAACATCCTTATTTTTTGAAGTAAGTCTAATTTGACTTATCAAATTTTCATAATTGTGAACAACATTTCTTTCTTCTTGAAAATTTATTTTAACTTTGTGTTTTCTAATTCTTATCAACCTTTTGTTTCTTGAGTAACAAAAAAAACATTTATCTCTTTTGATCAAGAATGATACCAAGGAAACTTAATTTTAGGCTAGAGTCCGATCATTGAAGCTTCAAGAAGTGAGTTTCTAACTTAAATCATTGGTTTAAATTTTTTTCATTCGAGTCATTCTCTAAAATTGATAATTTTGTTTGTTCTTTGCTTTCTTCATCATCTTCATCTTATTATTTATTAGAAATGCTATTTGATATTTGAGACACACCTAATCCATAAGTTGGATTGTTATTATAAATACTCAAACTTTTGAGGCAAAAATAGAAATAACAAAAGAAAAGTGGCCCTCGATGGAAATATACAAAATATTTTCGTAAAGTGATAAAAAGTTTTAGGACCATAAAATATTGTAAGGACCAAAGTGCACTTTTGAAAGTAAATTAAAAACAGAATCTTTATTTTGCCTCCTCTTTTCATTGAAATGTGTTTTCTTTTGAAATATCCAAAAAGATATGACTTTGTAATTTTTGTCTATTAATAATAGCATTATTAAAAAAAAATGTTTGTTGCATTAAAAAGATGAAAAATCTAAGAAAAACATAGAGATAATTAATATCAGAATGTTATTGGTGTACTTTTATTTCTTCATTATACATAAAATTTAAAAAATACTTGATTTCATTCTCAAAAACATCACAATTGAAATAGCTTTTCGTTAGGCCACAACAACATTGTAATTTTTTTATAACTCAATTGTCCATTCAATATGTTAATTAGGAGGAACAAGCTCAAACACATTGATGTCATTCAAGTAAAATTAGAATTTCCAAACATGCTAATAATTTGTAGAAAATAACATTATTACCATATATTCCTTAAAAAAAACATTATTACCATATAGAACTACACACATCTCTTTTAAAACAAGAAAATATTACATATAGAACTAAAAAGAGCATGTAATTTAGTTAAGAAAAAAAACAAGTGAGACACATAATATAAGAAAGACATATAGTTTAGTTATAGTATTTGTTAATTTAATTTGATGAAGAACAAACTTAAGGGCATTTTGGTCCTCCTTGTTGAGTCTTCCAATTGTTGTAACAAGGGCATACAGATTTGTTCCCATAATACCCCGGGGGCACACACAAGCATTTGTTACAACACTTTTGACAAAAGAACATGCATGGCTTGTGATATTGAGTATTCTTGCACCTCCTTGAGCATTGAGATGGGCATTCTGGTATATCACACATAAAATAAAAGGGAGATTAAAGTCAAACACAGATAAAGATGCAGTGCAGCTTTATTTCCAAGAATAAAACTGACCACCGTTAAAGCAAGAGGACTAATAATTAATGTGGAAATGGATCCAATGCATCAACTAGGAGACCATGGTCAATGGTCATAATGCGAGTAAATCATTAAATTGGTATCTATCATTGTAAATTATTAATAAATTAGTCTCTGACTTTATTAATACTTTAAATTAGTCTATGTTTTTGTCAAAAGTTTCTCAATTAGATCAATGTCTTTAATTGAGAAACTTTTGACAAAGACAGAGATTAGTTTAAAACATTAACAAATTCAAAACCTAATTTAAGAGCGGCTTACAACGACAATGACCAATTTGATGAGTGGACATCCGTAGAGACATGCACCAGAAAATGTGATAAATAAAGCAATGTGATAGATGTGATAAATTTGATATTTGATTAATAAATAAAAATAAGATAAAATAAATAATGAGTCAGAAACAAAACATGTATAAATATAATGGTCTGTGAAAGCCAACATATGTTGTGTGGATAAAACATGTTTTAGGGGGAAAACTATTTTAAAAATGGGTTTTGCTAGAAGACACATTTTATGAAGGTGTCTTTTAGCAAGTTATTCTATGAGCATTTGTTAAAAGACACCAACTAATATTTATGAAGGTGTCTTTTAGCAAAGTTATAACTAAAAAGTGGAAATCACACCTTGAGGTGTTGATTGCTAAAGGACACCTTCATGGGTGGTTTCTAGCAAAACCCTTTAAAAATATATAATGTAATTTTCTATTTTTGTTTTACACATTTAAATTCTCTCATGTGTATAATATCAACGATTTGGATTCATCTAATGACGGAGAGGATCTTTCAAGATTTTTAGATGAATCAAGTGATAACTTTAAGATGTAGATTTGAGTCATACATATGAAGTTAAAGGTTGACGGTTGAATTGACCTAACAACTGAAAGTACTATTATCTTTCAATTGTGCTAAGTCAATCCAAAAGTCAAACTCTAACAACATAAATGAGAGAATCCAATATCGAATTTGAGATGTGTGGGGTAAATTTATCTAAGATCTCAAACTAATTGAATTTAATCTGTAAATAAGAATTATGCTGAATAACTTTTAAACAAATATCACATAAAAATAAATCATTTCATGCAAAATTCTGATCTTAAACAAACACAACTTTGATATGTGAAATGGAATTGTTCCTTATTTGTTTCTCTGTTTTAGTTGGTACCATTTTTTCATGTTAAGTTGGAGAGATCTTAATGTTGTTTTGTATAAAATTCAAGAAGAAAAACAACCAAAAGAATGAATGGTATATAGTAGGAACTTCACTTACGGTAACTCTTAAGACTTCCAGGTCCAAATTTTTTCTGAGAACACATAAACATCAACCATAAGTCAGCAATTAATTCAGCATTCATAACAACAACAAAAATCAAAACCTAATTTCTTTTTCATTCATCATTTGGTTGCCCTAATCATGCGACTATATAAAATGCTTATATAAGTCGATGCATACATATGGTAAGATAAATACATCAACCACAAATAATGATGCTACCAAACAAGCTAATAGAGTATGTCTAAAAGATTATCTTCTAGAAGATAAGGGCATATACATGTGAGATTCACTTAGACAGCCGAACACTTAAATAAGTGAAGCATCAACCTTTCTGGATGTCTTTACTAAATAATGACATTACAAATTATACAATGAATGATATATACATGCGGGATCTATTTAGGCAGCGAAATAAGAGTGCTCTATTATGAATGTTTTTAGTTGAGAATTATCCTTTCTAATAAAAATTTCAAATTTTAAAGAGAGAAGGGGAAAATAAACCACATACCTTGTCATTGTAGTGATGGCCTCCATGTCCATGAGAAGCCATGACCTACAAAATCAAGCCAAAAGTATGATAGAACCTTTCAAAACCTCAAAATATGGAACATATTAAAAGAATGTGTCTCATTTGTACGTTATGTGTGTGTATGTGTTTCTACTTTCACAATTAAAAAACTTACCACCATTTGAAGCATGGAAATTGCAATGAGGACCAAGATCAAAACAACAGCTAATCTAGCCATGGCTAATGTCAATGTTTCAAGAAGAGGAAAATGTGTGTAGCACAAAAATGGACCACAAGAGAATTAAAGAGAGAGGAGTAAAGTGATAATGGAACAATACATAAAGAGAAAGTGGAAGCATTTATAGAATTTTGATGAGGGTGGGAGAACTGCCACAGTTATCATCAATATTTATTATTGGATTGCATATGTGAAAACTTGCATAGAGTTTTGTGAGATGCCACAACAAGTATAGTATGAGGCATGTGCTAGCATTAATATTATCATGATAGATTGACGGTGGTGAAAAATAAAATATTGGTTAAATCATTTTTTGTCCTCCAATTTTATCTTAGTTAAGAGTTCTTTTTACATAGGGACACAACTTGAACAGATACATTATAAAATTTAAAAGATAAATAATTTAATCACATCACTTCATAATATTTTTCTTTTAAATTTTATCTTTTATGTATATGTATCTAAGTAAAATTTATTTAGGGTTGTGACTATATAAGAGTTGATCCTTAATTAAAATTTGTTTGTATTTTGTTATCGAGAGAGTATAATTTGTTCAAAGCATCCTTAAAAAATTGTTCGAAGTAAGAAGTCTCGATAACATGTTATTTCCAATATTTTAGGTCATTTTAAGATTTATTGAAGTGTTAATTGTTTTGCTTCAACCTTAATTATAACTATGATCCATCTAATTGAACTAACAAGATTTGATGTAAGTCTTTTAGTTTATATTTGATTTGATGTCCACTCATTTTTAATCCAGCAAAAACAAGTTACAAATAGAGTAGTGCGTGAAAAAAATAAAAAATTGAGGACTATATTTAGATGAATAAATAGTCAATTTGATCCCCAAACTAACAATCTTTCTTCTAATTGGTCTCTAAACTATTAGTAGTGGCTCTTCAGTGACAAATGTTTCTTCTTATATTTAAGGACAAACTAACAATCTTTTTTCTTATATTGAAATGAATAACTTATGTCCCTTCTCCTTTGGTTATGCATGATAATTTTTCTTTTTTTGAGTGATAAATGTTAGTATGTTAATAGTTAATTGTTATATTAATTTAGTTTTTTGCTATTTTTTAACTCATCAAGCATTTAATCTTTTAGTCTAAATCAATTGAACTACTCAACTCCTCTTTATGCTCATTAGTTAAAAACTCAAGGCATCTTTTGTACCGAAAACAAGCCGTAACAAATTTCATCTTTCATGAAAAATCTTGCTTTCCATTTTTTTCTTTTTCTAAAGTGTGTCTGTTATCTACCTTTTGTGTATTTGATGCATGGAGTCGTTAGAGTAGTGCAGAAAAGCTAGACTTGCAAGCCATACTTAATATTTATGAAGAAAAAAAAAACATACAGGAAGATGCTAAAGAAAAAACTGATCATGAATGAAAATAACATGCTTAGCCTCGTTAGTTTATTAAAATATACCATATTATATAATTAAATATGTTAATTTGAAATATGACGTAATATTGGGCTTTTAAGAAGGTCATGTTCGAGCTTAAATTAAGTCTATCACAAAATACGTGTCAAATTTAGGCTGTAATTTTTTTTACTTGCAATAACTTGAAACTCCTCCATGGAGAGTGTACAATTTTTTTTACTAGGAGACTTTCTTGAAATTTATTGTTCTTGACAATAATCATCTCCTAAATACAAATTACAACTAGAATTGGTCTTTCTTTAAACATAGAATACTAAGTCAAAAGAGTACATTTGAAAAAGACAAAAGTAATTGGATAACAAGTTGATTCCCTTATAGAGTACGGGACTTACATATCTAGGAGTGTTCGGCTAACTTCTTAGTTTTGTTTTTTCTTTGGGTTTAGGCCCTCTTTTATACCAAAAAAAAAAGTACGGGATACAACAACTTTATCTTTCTCTTCTCCCTTTTCCATTAATTTCCATGCATAACAAAGTTAGGTATTTTTTCTCATACCTTAACCTAATTTTTTAGTATAAATAAGAACAAAAAAATAAGAGCAAAGGCATTCAAAGGGGAGAAACAGAAAAAAAAGAAAAAAAAGAAAGAAAAAAAAAAGAAGAACATAGGAAAAATGTAGAAGAAAAATAGAGAGAGATAACTTTCATTTTTGGAACAACACTACACTACCATGTTCATAAAATAAAATAAAAAAACCCATCATTCATCTTCTTCCTTAAATCAAACCACACCGCTCTCATAACCATAAAGAAAAAAAAAAGTGGAGAAACATGGGAATGCATTTTTCATCTACTCTTTCTATTTCTTAACTTCATTTCCTTATTTCGTTATTTCTCTACTTCTTTCCATTGCTAAGACACTCATTTCCATATTTCACTTTTAGGTTTTCTATTTTATTTTTGACAAGAAATTTGTATTCTATTTTATTAGTTTTTTAATATTAACATATTTGTTTGGTTGCCACTTCTTTTGCTTTGCAGTTTGTTCATTTTATTTTGAGATTTGAACAACCATTTGATACAACTTTTGTGACAACTTCTTTTTTTTCTCTTTTCATTGGTAAAAAACAATGGAGAGAGAAAAAGGAAGAGAGAATAAGATAATTATGTGAGTATGAGAGAGAAAGTTGTTAAAAAGTTGTCACAAAGTGATTGTACAAATATCATTTCTCTTTTATTTTTTGCATTTCCTTATCACTTTATCGTTTTATTTTAAAGAAAATTGAGTTTAGTTTCTTTTTCAAATTAAAAGAAAACATAAATTTTTAAGTTTTTTTAAGAAGTTAAACTAGCCGACTCAAATTGACACCGGACATAATCGAACATGAGACTTTGAGTACGAGCACACTCCAAGGTCTCAAAACAACATAAATTTTTAAGTTGAATTAAAAAGATATCACACCAGATTAATTTTTAAAACAAAACAAACATGATTTTTCTAAAAATTTGACATTAATTAGTTTTATTGAAAATAAGTAAGTATGACTAGTTGATATATAATATAATATAATTGATAAATTGTACCATTAAAATATCAAAACAACAATTAAATAGGAATATAAAATCAAATGACAATTAAAAAAAAACGAATGAAATAGATAACATAAACTTTGTACAATTGATTATAGGTAAATATTTTCAAACGGATAATGTAAGGTAATTATATTTTCACTTTAATTAGGTTTTCACCTCTTTCTTTTCTTTCTTTTTTTGACAAAAGAAAAACGACATTCATTCATTTAAATTGAAAGAATACATCAGATACAATAACATCATCAATATCGCTAAAAACGTAAAGCGTGAATCTGTGAACAAACTCACAGCACTCAAGTTAATAACATACAACAACAAAATGCCTACAAATAATATGATAAAATCTAAATGACAAGAATACCCATATTTTCGGATATGCAACGTTGACGCTCAAATCATTGATTGAATATGTAATTGATTGTCTGAAGTTGATCTTTCAATAGAAACGAAACGAACACCGCAACAAGACGTGAAATCAAAAAACGTCGTACAAGACGACAAACAACACAACGCCGCACTCAAACAACGAAATCACGAAAAGAAAAAAAAACACAAAAAAGAAAAACTTATTTAGATTAATGGAAATGGAAAAGGACATGGATGGGTGATTTTAGGTTTAAAAATGACCTAAAACCACCCCTCCTCAATGAATGAAAGAGAAGGAAGACTTAGAGAGAATGTAGAGTTTCTCTCACTAAAAACTAGGTATGGCGATTGGCGTAAATGTTTTGCCCTTAAACCTATTATCGGTATGAGATTCAAAATATCCTTAAACTAGGGCCGACATAAATTAGGTTCTCTCCTTTGTATAGAGAACTTGTGCAAAAAGAGATTTTTTAGACATTTTAAACCGGTGACTGGTTTTTTTACCGTTGTTATATATAGCAATCGATTGTCAATAGGACATTTAACATTGGCTTTGAAATCAACATAGTAAACCTATTTGACTGATTTTAAAGTGGTGTTAAATGTGTAGGGGCAGGGCAGGTGTATATTTACTGCAAAACAACATTTAACAACAATTAGATTTTTTTTTTTTGAAGAAACAACAATTAGACATAAACACAGATGTTTGATATCCACATTTAACGTCGGTTTTAGACTTTTTATATTTCAAGATAAATTATTGACTTTTCATATTTTAAGTTAAATTATTCCTTCAAAAAATAATTTAAGATAAATTAGAATTAAATATCTTTTTCGTTAATTAACAACTTCCATTTTTCATCCTTATAAACAAGTATCATGTTTGCGTCTCTATAAAATTAGTTTGTACTAAATTTGAAATTTTTTAACTATCCTTAAACTTTTAAGTTTTTGAATAATTATTTTCACAAACATGCCTAGGTCAAGATTTTCATTACTCTTATCTTGAACTTTTAAGATTAGGGTTTGTCTAACATGTGCAATATTGCACATGTTAAGGTAACTAAAAGTAGTATCTTTTCATTGAAAACCAACAATTATTGATTAAAAGTTACATATTTAATATAAAAAA
>Ga0315913_1000778_pt1 | contig 31160 bp, 19 predicted proteins | sample MpolsnodulesMG_FD_207736 | JGI IMG/M metagenome (GOLD analysis project Ga0315913, IMG submission 207736) | Medicago polymorpha root nodule microbial communities from Los Angeles, California, United States - small nodules | ecosystem: Host-associated > Plants > Roots > Nodule | place: USA...
CCATTTAATTAAATAAACAAATCACATAATCACATAAATCAATTAAATAGGACTCTAAACTCTACCAAAAATAAAATAAAATAAACGGGCGTTACAACCATCCTCTCCCCATCCCAAATGACTCATATGGAAAGACTCCTTAAACATTGATAAGTCATATAAACGACTAAATCTAACTCTAAGGGACACCCCACCAATCCAGACATCTGACCAAAAAAGCGTATATTTCCTATTACCAAGAGAGCGACTAACATTATCACTAAACCAACTATCCCGACACAATGCATAAATGTCGCTCCACCACACAGAAGCCCCACGGCCTCCCCCTTGAATGCGCCCCTCCTCCACACCATATCGAGCCGCCAAAACTCGAAACTACAAACTATTGCTATCTACCGACAGCCTTCAACACCACCTACCTAACAACGCTAAATTAAACTCCCTAATTCTCCTTACCCCTAAACCACCAACCTCCTTACTCCCACAAACAGTGTTCCAGTCAACCCAATGAATTTTCCTGTGGTCATCACTCCCAAAAAAAAAAATTAAGATAGATTCAATAGAGGAGACGATACCTGTCGGAGCCTTGAAGAAGGAAAGTGCATAAACAGGCAATGACGACAGGACAGACTTCAATAGCACCAATCGACCACCTGACGATAGATGTTTCGATTTCCAACCCGACAGTCTAGATTTAATACGGTTAATGAGTGGCTCTCAAAAAAACAAGCGTCGCGCGTTACCACCAATAGGCATACCCAGATACACAAAAGGGATGGAACCAACCCTACAATTCAACACAGAAGCCGCTTCAGACAACCAAGAAGATGCAACATTTATACGCCCACTAGAATATGGCTTTTTGAGAAGTTCACTTTCAACCCGGACAACTTTTCGAAAAGAAGGAGAATAGCATGCATGGTTCGAATATTAGCCCAAGATTTAACACCCAGAATCAAAGTGTCATCCGCAAACTGGAGATGAGACACAGTCGTTGAGGCACTGCTTCCCACTTGAAACCCAGAAAAGATGTTATTAACCAACAACGATTCCATCAGAATATTAAACCCCTCTATGGCTAAAAGGAACAAAAAAGGTGAGAGAGGGTCCCCCCGCCTCAGGCCCCTCTCCAAACAAAACTCATCAGTCGGAGACCCATTTACCAAAACTGAAGCGGTGGCTGTTCCTATGCATTCTTTTATCCATTTATGCCAAAGAAGCGGGAAGTCCATATTTGACATCACTTCCATTAAGTAACCCCAGTCAACTGAATCAAATGCTTCCTCAAAATCTACCTTGAAGAGAAGTAGTTCTTTGTTACATCTATGCGCCTCATCAACAATTTCATTCGCTACCAAAATACCATCCGTAATTTGACACCTTTTTATGAAAGCGGACTGGGTGTCCGAAACAACAGAACCAATCACGGAGCGAAGTCTACAAGCCAACACTTTCGCTAAAATTTTATACATACTACCCACCAACGAAATCGGTCTGAAGTCATTCAGGCGTTGAGGACTATCAATCTTCGGGATAAGAGCAACGAACGTGCTATTGATACATTTAGCTAATCTACCATTCTGATGAAACTCCGATATAAAGCGCATCACATCATCCTTCAGAATGTCCCAAAGATCCTTTATAAAACCAAGATTAACTCCGTCAGGTCCCAGATATTTGAAATTATCACATTCCCATATTGCCGCCCTCACTTCCTCAACAGAGAAGGGCTTTAAAAGAGCCACCCCTTCCCTGCCAGACAGCTTGCGAAAATTAAGACCTTCCATGGTAGGACGTTGTTCATGTCGATTCTGGAAATGCGATGAAAAATGAGAAAACACAGCATTTCGCACATTTTGAACCCCTTTAATCTGAACTCCATTTACAAAAAAGAACGGGATCGAGTTCCTTCTGCGTCTGTTTGACATAATACCATGAAAGAATTTTGAGTTTGCATCCCCTTCTCGTAACCATTGGATTCTTGATTGTTGCTATGAAATACTAGAATTGATTCGAGATAAAGAGAACAACTCTTCGGACAAGCCATGAAGTTCGTCGATGTCATCACCACATAACGCGTTTGACTCCCCATTTAAGTCTAACGTTGCAATTTTCTCCTTCAACAAAGATAATCTAGCAGGTAAATTTTGAAGATGAGTTTGATGCCATTCCTTTAAAGCCAATTTGAGAAGCTTCAATTTTTCTTTCAAAACATAGCCTCCCCAGCTGTCTAACTGGAAAGACTGCCATCTATCACGAACAAATTTATTGTAGCCAGGAAGGGTCTCCCAACACTTCAACATACGCAGAGGCCGAGGTCCCCAATTTTCATCATCAGAAGCAAGGACCAAAGGACAATGATCCGACAACCCTCTAGACATGGCCACCTGAGAACAATTAGACCATTGCAAGCACCAATTTTCAGATAACAAAAACCTATCAATGCGACTCATAGACTTCCCGTCCCCCCGAAACCACGTGAACATACGGCCCCGAAGAGGAAGGTCGATAAGAGTCGAGTCGTCTATAAATTTATTAAAGATGCCGCTCCATGCTGTATTAAACACACCACTAACACCACGTCGTTCCTCCGAACGCCGAACTGCATTAAAGTCACCACAGACACACATTCTGATCTGTCAAAGAACCCAATCTAATAGATAAATTATTCCACAGAATCTACTAACGAGAAATATCACAAGGGGCATAAACATTGAACACAACAAAACCATTACCCGTCTTCTGAAAACAACCTGATATCACCAGCACATGTTCAAACAACATAGTCGACCACACCGTAACCTCTGAAACATCCCACATAGTGACCAAACCTCCAGATGCACCCACTGAAGGTTGAAAAGAAAAATCAACATTATCACCACCCCACATAGATTTTCAAACTATAGAGTCAAACACAGACAACTTTGTTTCCTGAATACAGAGAATAAATGGATTTTTTTTCTCTCACCAAATTTCTCACCTCCCTCTTTTTTTCAAAACTCCCCAGACCCCTAGCATTCCAAGATATAATTTTCATCGATAAACACACAACACCAATCCACCTCTCCCCCCACCCGTAACCACAACTGCAACCTACACCTTCTCCCCACCACCACCTTGATGTTTCCTACCCTTCGTTGTTAAAACGTCAAACATATTATTTTTATCACCTGCGAACTTCAGACCAACAGCCTTCCCTATTTCACAGACATCCTCAGACTTCGTCTTTTCATTCCCATGAAGCACCAACCAATTCTCCCAATCATTATTGACAGATGACTGCGACTCAACAGTAGCAGAAGCATCAATAGATTTACCTTTATGTACATCAGACACCATCTTGCGTCGTTTCTTATTTCTTTGTAAAACGCGTAGAAGCTCTTTCCGATCTTTGTCTGAGAGTCTTGCAATACGTTTTAAATTCTGAGCACAATGACGTAAAGAACCATTACCCTTTTTCCTTGTTATCCTTGAAGCCTTTGGATTTATTAACGTCGGACCTCCTGAAACAGATTGCCTATGTTTTTTTACCCGGTCCAAACTCAACGGGCCTGAAGCTTTCGAACGAGCTCTACAAGGGGGACATGATGCAGTTCGCTTAACAGTTTTCTTTTCGAACATAAAAGGTTCCCTTGACCGATTGTTTGCCACCTCATTGTGTGTTTGCGTAAAACTCACCGGAGGAAAAAAAGAGGAACACGGGGCTGCTGCTGGTGCCTTCAGCGCATACTTTTCACCTTGCTGCTGTTGAGAAGCCGAAGGAAAATTAGAGTGAACAACATGTTGTTGTATTGAGTCTATAGGTGGTGAATGTCGACCATTTTGTTTACTAACTTCATGGTCCAAATCCTCCGTCAAGTTATGCACAAGAGCATCAACCTCACCATATTCTGCGACATCTGCTTGCATTGCCGGACATTCATTGTAATCTTCATCTTGTTCCACTTCGTCATCAAACAAACATGCGTCTTCCCCTAAAGTAGAATTCCATTCTTCTCTAATATGAAAGTAAAAAAGGACACCATCTATCATAACACAAGCCTCTTTATTAATAATCTCTAAGGATGTTGTAGATACGAGGACCCGTGCATAATCCAAACGTTCTCTATCCAAGGTACCGTCATCCATACTCAACAACCGACCGCAATCTAGAACACATAATTTGAAAAAATCTAAGTTCCATGCATGTAGTGGTACCCCATAATGCGCACCTAAGCTCCTCTTTCACGGATCACCATTTCTTTATTCCATGGTATAGGTTTTGTGAAAAAATTATCAAAAAATTCAGCTGCGTTAGATAATAAAGTACCGACATCTCCGTCATCAAGAGTTTTTAAAAACACATTATTTGCTCCCAATGGAATAATGGCAAGATTAGCAAACCTCGCATCAAAAATCCGCCTCTGGAATACTGGAGTAGCCTCACCATTTAACACTGACACCACCAATCCCTTTGTTGCCCAAGACACATCATTTGCAGCTGACTGATACTTAGGAACGTACACTTGTTTCGATTGCACCACATGACCAATATTCGTACCTCCTACTTCCGCCTTCCTCACCAAAACAGCAGGAAATTCTTTCATCACCTTTCCAACATTAGCAACATTCTCCCCTTCTTTCAATAAGAGGTTCCCATTAACACCCTCAACTGTCTCTATCCCCATATTCTTACTTTTTTCTCCCTCATTAATTTTTTCTCCCTCTAAAATATTATCTTCTTTCGCAACATGTAATATTTTTCCCTTATTTCGATCACCTCCAACTTCCTTCCCCCTAACCTCATCCCTTTTGTTACCAAAACGATCAAAGCTCGACACCTTAGCCACCACCTTCCAGTCCCCAAACCACACATTATTCACCGCTTTTAATAATTTATCTATATCCTTTACCTTACTAAAACGGACAAACCCAAATTTAGCACCATTGACATTTCTTTTCCTAGCCAAGTAAACATCCTCCATGATACCACAGACTTCAAACCCTTGTCTAAGAGATGTATACGATATATTTTCTGGTACGTTGGTAAAATAAAATGAAACAATATTAAGCTGCATTGTACCAGAATTTTCTGTTTGTTGAAGGAGTTGTCTGTTTGATTCTGCAGCGTTATACTTCGCCTTCCTAACCGTGATAAGATATTTGTGACATCACTGATTGTCCCTGTAGCCGTTGTCAGCATGAAGAATATCACGGATGTGATTCCTTCTTCGCGAGGTGTCCCTCCTTCTTGTTGTCGATCGTCCACCATAGTGGCGTGCTGCACCTGCAAATCCAGCATTACGGGAGTACTGCATTATACTTCTGCCATCGCTCGAAAGAATTGGCTCAAAAAATCCCTAGAATCCTCTGAATCATAGTCGTCGCAAGCTGAACCATGCCTTGACCTAACCCTAGACTGCCCATGCCGCCTTGAACCTCTGTGCCGCTGATCCTGTCGAAGTCTGTCCCATCTGTCTTCCACCTGTTCCGGCGCTTTCCCCCTTCGCGGTCTCATGTCAGAGCACTCTCCCCTATCCCCCCCCCATATAGTGGCACCCTGCTTGGACCCCGTCCCCCCTATAGTACCTTGCTTCCGGTGAAGGTGAGTACCGTCGCGGTGACCCATGGTGGTTGAACCTAGGGTTACCGCTCTCTCTCTCGCGACCACTGTTTTCTCCCTCTCCATTTATTTATAAATGGAAGATGCAATTTAGAAAGATAGACACGAAAAATAGATAGTAGATCATATCACTAAGTGAGTCCTATCATCATTAATTATTTTTTACTTTTTATGTGTCTTTATCTTTGTAAATAAAACAAATGGAGAATATCTTAACTAAGTTATATAATCAAATTTTAGTTTTTTTGTCAAATCATTGAATTCTAGATGTTTTGTGATAGTTCTCCAATAATTTTTATTTTTTTTTTACAATCCTATGCCTTTTATTTAGCAATTGAGATCATATATGAACATCAATTTCACCGAGTTTATCATAGAATTGATGCATCATAATCTCTCTTTTTTTTTGAGCAATTTATGTATCATGTTTGAATTCATTTGTTGATAGATACATACAATTTATGTATTATAATCTATCAACGAATGAATTCAAATATGAACCAAAGTCACTTCTAAAATACAAATCGAAGATTTTTTTTATCATCAAAATGTAAGGTAAAGTAGATGGTGGTTTAGTCTAGGATAGAGAAAAACTACGGAAATTTTCAAGAATTTGAGCCAGTAATTTTCAGGATCAAGACATGTTGCATAACCCCTATACCAAGTCTATGATTTTTTTTTTTACAGATATAAATGATAGCTATTCATTCAAATTGATATAGTACAACGATACAATACAAATTCAAAGTTACTAAAAATAAAAATGATGAATATATGAACAAACTCACATCATCCATATTAATAGCATAAAACAACACGGTACATATATGCCTACAAATATGACTATATTCAAGTCACCAAAATACTCATGTTTTTAAATTTGCAACGTTGACGACGGAAAAGTCATTTATTGAATCTGCACTTGATCAAAACTAATCTTTCAACCTGAATCAAATAAACATTGCATCAAGACAGGAAATAAAAAAACACACCGCACAAATGCGGGAAATCAAAATAAACAAAGTCGTGTTATACGACGAAATCACAAAAACAAAAACAAAAAAGAAAACTGAAAATATGTGAAAATCTCTTATTTAGCTAAAATACATAGAAAAACAATTTAGAGAAGTGATTTTGGATCAAAATTAACCCTAAATCACCCTTATTTAATAGATAAAAAAGAAGAAAAGTTGTAACAGTTAGGGTTTGGGAAAGGACAATTGGTAATAACATTGGTTGTTACTACTTTTATTTTTAAATTTAAAAATATGGATAGTCAAGTTCCATTTAATTATGGTGATCAAATAGCATCATGTTGTTATTGACAGCAAAAGTTAAAGAAAGAATTTAAAAAAAGGAGGGCATTTTGTCTTCTAAAAGATAACACAATCAATAAATAATTTAAGCTGATTGAAACTCCTTATGAAAAATTATACATTATGAAGACAAGACAAGTAGGCACTCTAATGTACTATAGAAGCTAAGTTGACATTGGCATATCCAGATAGATCACAACGCATCTCCACCAGTCACAAAAAAACAAGAACACTCTCTTTTACTAAAAATGGGATTACTTGCTATGCATGAACCTATAGGAAACAAAATAAAGTGCAACCCAACCAAAAGTCTTATTCCCATTTCTTTATACTCATCATAATCAATTTTTTTAGTGATGCACATTTAAGTTGACTTTGGGGCAAAAAGCCATAAGAACATTTTGTTGGCTAATATCCAAACGGGTTTATCTTTTTGTGAACTTTATTCATGGCCACCAAATGCATCAACCCATTACCACATATACTCCCACTGAATTCAACATTTCCTTGGGCTATCTAGATCAAATCTTTGAATTCTAACATCTTTGAATATGACCTTTTTTTATGATTTATGACATTTATTTACTTGCTTAATATACATATAAATCTCCTCAATAACAAATATATAAAATGTGCGAGGTTGATTTTAACTTTTAAACTATAAGGTTCTTTGTTATTTATTTAATTAATTTGTTATGTTGTAGTCATGATTAGTCGTCTATACATTTTTTGTTGTAGAATATACATGCATAATGCTTGGTGTGACATAGTGTCATTCAATTATTATTCAAAGTAATTGTGCATTTGTGTTGATATGTTAGCATGACAAGGGATATATAAAAAAAAATGGACAACGTGAGACTTCAATACAACTTTCATATTTGCACTCATGTCTAGCGTGAATTTTAAGTCTAAATTTTATATTGTCATCTTCAACCCAACTCCATATCATATTAAAGATACTGATCTGATTCTCAAAAATTAGCTCATAACATAAGGGTGTCCTAAAACATTAAAATGTGATAATACTATTACAATAAGGCTTGGTGTATATAATTTATGATTAGGGAAAGAGATATATTTAAAATAAAAAAAACACCTTAGTCTTCAAGAGAAAGATAACTTAATTAAGTTTAAATACATTGTGCTTCTACCTAATAATGAACAAAGCATGAGATACCTACAGGCTACACCACTTGTCATGATGAAGCCATTTGAACCTAACATTGCAAAATTTACTATTCATATATCATTCTCACCGTATTGAATTCTATAAAACGTGTTAAATTACAAATCATTCAATTATTTTTTATTCGTCACAATCAATTACTGTTCTGAAGTCAACCCAAATATTTGAAACACAAATTTGGCTTCGTTTCTTAGGCTATACCATGTACAACAACTCGCATGGCCACTCATAATAGGAGTAATTTTTTTGGTAGTCTATCATGACCGCACATGCCAGAACTTAATGTATAATGGTTGTGAGACTGTTTGTTTTGCATGGCAGAATAGAGTATATAACACTTTTTGCGACCAATGGTTAATCGACAACACTAGATCTCTCATATGTTTAATTGGTATAAATATAATATACTTGACACTTAAAAGGAAAACTCACTAAGAATTATTAGGAAATTATAACTCTAATGAATAGATATGTTGAGTGTTATCTACTATTTTTATTTACTCTAACCAATTTTCGTATGATCCGACGAAATGTAAAAAAACAACTAAATTCTTGTGAGAAAGAAGAAAGTCACTTGCAACATTATGGTTAATCAATATCACATGACATTGACGCCCCAATATCACTCGATTGCTGCTAAAGGGGCGGACCTCCCACCATTCTTGTATCAATCAATATTTTACAATATATGATCATTTTTCAGAGGTACAACAATGTATGACTTTGTTGGCACCAATTGAAATTGGTACAACCGTGTATAAAGTGGGGCCCTTGTGGCCTATAAAAAGAAATAGTCAGAGGCTGAAGATCCTAGCCATCAAACTAACAAATCTAATGAAAAGTCCACATCTTAGCAAGGAAAAAATGAAGTCCATCTTTGCTTCCCTCATACTCTTTTCTCTTCTTCTGGTATGTTTTCATGATTCATCTCTATGAAATTTCTTTATATCATTCGCATAATTAAACAAAAATTAAACAAAAATTACTTGATATCAATTTATATTATATTGTTGATGACCTTTCGATTTTATTTGTATTAAAATAGGTTGCTGACCTCTCTTATGCAAGAAAAGACTTGGGAGATTATTGGAAGAATATGATGAATGACCAACCTATGCCTGAAGCAATCAAAGAACTTGTTCAAAATCAAGAGGTGTTAGATGCAGGGAAAGATAACTTTATTAGAGACTTTGATGTAAAGCCTAATGTCATATTATATCACACACATGTTGAATCCAAGAAGCATAAGAAGAAACAACATGTCTTTGTGAAAAACTCTGAACAAGAGCTTCATGGAACATAAAAACATGGTTGGACATGCGTATTTAATATCTTATATATATGGAAAAAGGATTAGTATTTAAGGTTTATTTTGTAGGGAGTTATTGATGTTTCTAAAGTTGTATTTTTGTTGATGTTTTTGACCTTTTTATCTATAGATGTATTTTTATGGTTACGCTGTTTTTTGCTGCATCTATTTTTGGGTCTTGCATAATTTTTAACCAATAGATTTGATTGATGTATTTAGTGTGGATTGATTGCTCTTAATAAGTTCTTAGCACAATATTTATTTTCTCCCCAGATTTATTGTGTTTGGTATTCAATAAAAGTCAAAAGACAATGAAACTTGGATGGTATATTTGATCAATTTGACAATAACATTTTTAACTTTATTTTATGTATTTAATTTCCTTCCTTGGAGTTTCAAAGGAAAAGATGAATGTTCAGTGTCCATTAAAATCATAACTTTTCCTGTAAAAAAAATTAAAATTATAACTTTAAACAATTTAACATTCCTTGTGGATGAAGGCAGATTTCCCTATAGAATGAGTCTGTTTTTTTAGTGATAGAAGACTAATACTCCAAATCAAAGATTTTTCTACCAATAGTGTAAGTAACTCTTTTTTTTTTTAATTCTATTTTATCTTTTAGGCCCAACTGAATCGGTACGATTTGTCTGCTTGCTGCATGAAACAGGAAGCAATAATACTTTAAGGGTTAACAATTGCAGCATAGCATAATTGTTTTTTATTTAGTCAAAAAAGAAATTTGCAGCATAGCATAATTAATTTTCACTTTTACTTAATTAACAACGAAGAAAGATAATTGTTCTTCTCACTTTTGTTTTTACTCATTCCCTTAATTCAGTGTGAGTTTCAGCATGAGTTAACTTACGCTGGCACTTTTAATACCGGTTCAATCATTTTTTAAACCGGTTCAACAGGAACATGAGTTAATTCCTGTTGAATTAAAGGAATGAGCAATTTAAAAAAGAATTTTGCTCTTCTCCCAACACATTTTGCTCGTGCACAACTGATTTGTCAATTATACCCCTGCGCGAGATAAGTCACGCTCCTTTAGCCAGTGCGTGAGTTAACTCACACAGGTTGGCCGGTTGGTCAGAGCTCAAGAACACATGTTTTTTGGACTTTGGTCAGCTTTTCAACCTTCAATCTACACGTTTTTTACAACCTTTACACGTTTTTTTGACTACATTTATGGTAGTTATAACCTATACTACCATTCCCACCTATAAATACTCCTCCAAACTTCCTCATTTCCTCACACCATCTCACACACTCTCCCCCTATTTCTCTTCTTGTTTTTTACAATAGTCTCTAGTCTCTTTTTACCCCTTTGAGGTATAAAGTGGTCAGTTTTTAGATAAATAGTGAGTAGCCGACTTGGAAAAGTGATCAACCCTTGGGATAAAATTAAATTTGCTTCTTTTTATCCCAAAAACTTTTTACCGTGGGTAAAAAGAATTTTCTTGGGGTATAAAAAGAACCAGACTTAGATTTGTCCCAAGGGTTGATGATGTCTTTTCCCCAAGAAGGTTGCTCACTATTTACCCCAAGGTTGATCACTTTTTACCCCAAGAGGATAAAAAAAAAAAAAAAGTAGATTTAGTGAATTCGAATCAAATGTATCAATTATTGTATGAATTCTATTAATAAAATGAGATGTTATATGTATTAATTTTGCTCATTTCTTTTTATTTATATTTGCTTTTATTTTCTGATTTTGTATATAATGAATAAATTCGAATAAATATTAATTTTGTTCATTTATTTTTATTTATATTTGCATTTATTTAATGAATAAATTTGAATAAATATTTATTTTATGTCAATAAATAAATTAGAATAAGGTAAATAAATTAACTTGAATAAAGTAAATAAATTAGAATAAATTAATTAAAATAAAGTAAATAAATTAATTTGAATAACATAAATAAATAAATTAGAATAAAGTAAATAAATTAATTTGAATAAAGTAAATAAATTAGAATAAAGTGAGTTAACTCACGCAACGTTAGTTAAGTTGCGCATATTTTAACACTTGCGTTAGCTAACTAACACAGAGGTATTTTAGGTATTTCAGTTGGGCGCGAGCAAAATGTGTTGGGTAAATAGCAGAATTCTTTAAAAAAAGAGGAGATCAATTTTCCGAAGAAAAAGACAGCTTGGGCTTCCGTGCATGAACCCAAGCCAGTTACCGAATTCTCAAACTGGCTATAACCCTAGATAATTGATTTCTGCTCTTATCCCAGCAAATTTTGCTCCCATCCAACCAAACTGATCAAAATACTCCTGCATTAATTAACTAACGCAAGTGTAAAATTAACAAGACTTAAAATTTTGTTTGTTTTACACATGCGTGAGTTAAGTCACGTCGCGTGAGTTAACTCACGCGAATACAATTTCTTTTAATATGAGGAAAGTTACAATTCAACGCACTTACTTTCAAACCACCAACCCCATTTGCATGATAACAAGACAAATCATCAATACCTTGAAGAGCACCAGTCTCAGCAGTATTGGAGAAAACAACTTCCATTATAACTTCTATCCCATTGGCATGCATAGTTTTCGCCATCTCTTTCATAGAGTTTATAGTAGATACAGGATCACCAGATGGTCCATTAAAGGTTCATTGGAGAGAAAAAATGACAAGGAAAATAAGGTCCCTTTTTCTCACCAAATGTGAAAACTGGCTCCAACAAAACAGCATTGCCCCCCAGATCTTTAATGTGCTGCAATTTTTTGGCCAAACCATATAATTAAAATTGGATAATGGAAGAGTGTGTGAAGTATGTATAAGAAAAGCTCCGTCCCTCTCACAAACATGTTCCCACTTATTTCAAGTGAAGTAAAATACATTCCTTGCCTTTTAAAAAGAAATTTCCTCATATTAAAAGAAATTGTACTAGCGTGAGTTAATTCACGCCCGCGTGAATTAACTCACGCGGCGTGACTTAAGTCACGCATGTGTAAACAAACAAAGTTTTAAGTCATGTTAATTTTACACTTACGTTAGTTAACTAACGCATGGATATTTTGGTCAGTTTAGTTGGGTGGGAGCGAAACTTACTGGGAGAAGAGCAGAAATCTAGATAATTTAAGAAAACAATTTTTTTAAGTGTGGCTCATCATGCCCTCAGTATAATTGCTATGTTAGCCCCCACCCACTAGAACCTATCTTTCGGTAGGGCATTATTTTTACTCATCAGAATCCATTTTTTGGTAGGTAATTTGCTGCATTTTGAGCAACATGGGGGCATAGAGCAATCACCCAATTCTCCGGCAAGAGTATTCAATCTAGTAATGAGTTTGTCTTCAAACACCGAAGCCTAATGGTTTGAGTTCAGCATAAACCATCATCTCAAATTGAACAATTTAAGTTTAATTTTAGCTTATCGAAGAAAAATAAATTTAAGCTTAATTTTTAAGCTCTTCTTGATGTTAATCTTAAGGTTGGATGTAACACAACTCGACAAAACCGAGTTCGTAACGTGATTCCTCAACTTATAAACATATTTTCATCTCATCTCTCGTCAAATGTGGAACTCTTAACATACTCATTCACTCCGATTACTATTGAGTTTCACGTTGATATAAATAGTTGGTGGTCCGATAGCATAAATCTGATAGTCAGTGATGCAATGGATCTTGTTGGGTTTGATATCATCTTAGAATTTGTGGTTGAGCTAACACAATGTCAAAAAACCATCTTGAGAATTGTCTTCATTTATCTACCTATTTTCAAGTACCTCCCATTCAATACTTCAAAAACACTTAATTTACCCAGATCTTTTTTAAACTACGGACATTATAAAATGATTTTTAAAAAATTGAATTAACAACATGATAAATGATCATATAATACTTCAAAAACACTTAATTTATATTTATTTTTTTAAAATTATATTGTTCGTAATTTAAAAAATAAAAGTGAATCATCCCCTCAATTTCACTCATAAACTCTCAATCCAAACACACCCTAAGTACATTCTAGATTTTTCTATTTTATTTCAGTTTGTTAATTTTCGGCTCATACGGGTTTGTTATTTCCTCTAGTATTTAACAGAACGTATGCGGCTTAAGAGGCACTTTTTTCATTCAATAAAATTATCAAGACTTTTATCAATTCTGGTGGATTCCGAAAACCCTTATTTGATAGGTTTGTCACTTGCAACATGCAACATATATATATATATATATATATATATATATATATATATATATATATATATGTGTGTGTGTGTGTGTGTTTATCTTTTACGTTTAGCACTTGCTTCTGTTCTGCATCAATGATCTGTGTGTACTTAATATTACCATATGAGAAATATCCGTTACAAAGGTTTCGACCGCGAAAGCAGTTTTAACTTTTGGTTTTAGTGTTAATTTTGAGCTCTTCTTGAAGTTTTGTATTCTATTTTTTTTAAGTCAAGAATCATTTGAAATTTATCGTCATCACTTATCATGTATTTGAGCTCTTCTTTATTTTATATAATATTAAAGAGACTCGTTGCAATCAATTATCAATCAAAGAAGCAATATAAGGAGTCTCATAAAATTTATGATGGCTAGTATGTAATATGGATTTTGTTGCAAGACTATGATCAATCAATCCTATTAACTTGCCTTCTAGCGAAGATTAGCTTGTAGTTTGGGTGAGAATGCTAAACATCAAGGCACTTATTTAGAATCAATCCTAGTTCAAAGGCTAAATTACTAGGATTTAAGAAGGCATCTACCACAATTTTATAATCATATTCAAACAACACTTATTGAAACCCAAGTTATATATGTGCCAACTGGAAGGAGATGAGAAAAGCATGAGCTTCTCCTTCCACGATAGAGAGATGCGCTTGAGTCCAAGATGTTTGAGTAAATCTCTAAAGCAAGAGAAGAGATGAAACTCATTAACTTCTTTTGAGAATTAAAGGATGCAAAATCACAATTGCAGTTGATGATCATATTATTCGGTTTCGCACTACAAGAACATCTTGAATTATTTGTAAACAATAGCGGCAGATTTAAAGCTCACACAACCACAAATTTGTGGTGCACATGTTAGGTGTGAAATCTGAGTTTTTCAACAATATTTACGACAACAATTTTCCCTCAGATTAATTTGCGACGGAAATAAGCCACACACATAAAAAAAAATGCATTTTGCGAAGGCAACAAGCCGATGCAATTTTATGACAGCTCGCAGCCCATGCTAATTTTTTCAAAAAGTAAATATAAATTTTGCGCGGCTTTTAGCCCACACAAATGTTAGCAATTTTTTAAAGCATTGCATTTGCGGCGGCCTAAGACTCACGCAAATGAGCAGTTACGCGCGGCTGAAATCCGTTGCAAATGTTTGTGACGATATTTCTTGTGGGGGAACAAGGGTGGTAGCTGTAAATGTTCCATTTCAGAGGCTTTTTGTGCTTTTGTGGAGGCTTTTGGCCGTTGTAAATACTCTTTTTTTTGTGTCAACAAGGTGTTCTTAATGGAAGGGATCATTTAACATAGACCTTAAAGTGAAAACCATACCACGCATACACAAGCCTCAACACCAGCACTACTACCAACAAACTACCCAAAGAAACACCAGCCAAAAACTCATCCAGCAGCTGCCGTGTGCAAAAAGCAGAAACTGAACTGCAGACAACAGCAACATACTAGCCCAAACAGCAAAAACCAGCATCCTGCGGACACAAAAACTGGGGAAGTTTTACCCTATACCCTGACATATGTACTTTCACCCCTACATATTTTCATAAATTCCAATTTTGCCCTTTTTTATATTTAAACTTTAACACATTAATTCTTCACTTTCACTTTCAAATTTTCCAATCTCAATCTAGTATGAGTTCACCCCTACGTGATATTATTCGAGATATGTATTTCAGATTTTTATATTTAATATAAAACATTTCCGAATTTTGTTCAGAACTCTCATGTGTACGTTTCCGAAATATTTTCGGAATACTCATGTGTAGGTTTCCGGGACATATACCGAGTGCTCTTTCAATCCTTTCCGAAAGAGATATATATTAGTGTTCCGGTATAGGTTTTTTATTCTTCTTTTAAAACTAAAACTTGCATACATAGGGGAGAAATCACCTTTGTTGACTTTTTGAACACCGTTCTTTCTCAAACACACACAAAAAACTCTTTTTATACACACATTGATATTTAAGTCCAATATTTAAAAGAACTGATACACAAAGCTGATATTTAAAAGAACTAATATTTGTATCAGATTTCGTTGCACATGACCTAATATTAAAAAGCATTCCTCTCATAATAAAATGAGTATGCAAGAGCTTATATACAATAATCTGAGTAAAGAACAACAATAATTTCCAATTCCCATCTCAATTTTAACACTGAAATAATTTTTATCTCATTTTCTTTTATTTAAGGGACTATGTTTTATTGAATTAAATCCTCATATGAATAAAGAAACAAAAATTAACAAAATCATGGGATATCGGAAGAGAGATGGGAATTCCTCTCATAATTCATCTCAGTTTCTTTTATTGGAGGGAATTCCATCTGAATAAAGAACAACAAAAATTTATCTCATAATTTTGAATTTAATTGAAAATGTTTGAGTAAAAAAAAAAACTAAAAACTTAAAAAAAATGTGTTGGAACTGGAAATCTTCACGAAACTATTCCAGGAAGAATCAAACCAGGACGCTTTGCATGAATTTTCCGGAAATCAATGTTTCAGAGATCAATTCCGGTAACTCAAAACACGATTTCGTGAATAATTCCGATAATCCATTAACCCATAAAACCTTGGCAAACCTAGAAAACCTCAAACATTGAAACATCAATCAATGATTCTGGTAAATGATTAAGAGAACAAACACAAGAAAAAATCAAGAGAAAGGGCACAACAACGATTAAGAGAACACGGGAAAAAGGATTAATGGTGGTTGGGAGCAGAAGCACGCGAAGCGTTGGGAAAGGAGGGGTGAACTTCTAACGTTTTTTTTCCAGGAAGCGTTTTATACACAGCCACGTTGTTTCCAGAAAAAGGTGGGGGTGAAAAGTGAAAGGATAACGTGTTTTTTTTTATATAAAGGGTAAATGTAGTAGTTTATGTTAAATGTTGGGGTGAAGGTATAGATGTAGGGGTGTAGGGTATAACTTCCAAAAACTAGGCTGACAACCAAACCTGCAAGCCCAGAACAGCAGGATACCAAGAACAGCCCCTGCACTGCAAATTGCACCTCCTCTGTCCAAATCCCCTACCTCGTAAGACATTCTTGCGGTTCCCAACTCCGTTCATAATACAAACACGTTGAAATATTTAGCCTACTCAAGCTCCTACGCCAAGAGATCACCATAATTTCCTCCACCAAATCATCAATCTCTTTTGCCTCATTTTGAAAAATCATATGATTCCTAGAAGGCCAAATGACCCAAATTGTTGTGTGCCAAATAAGCCATAAGCCTTTTCCAATTCTCTTATTCCTACCTTCCATACTCCAACACTCCCAATGCACAAACAAATTAGGAGTGATAAAGGAGAAATCAAGCCACCTCTTTACCTTTCTCCAAACATAGTTCGTAACATTACAATGTAAGAAAAGGTGCTTTGACGATTCTTCCGCTCTACCACACAAAACACAAACCGTTGGAGCCTCTGAAGGAAGACAATTCTGCCTTGCTAGATTTCTCCTTGTAGGGATTCTATCTAAAAGGAGTTTCCACAAAAAGGCAACCACTTTCGATGGGGCTTTACTCTTTCAAATACGTTCATCATCTTATATTCAAAAGTCTTTCTCCTCAACTTTCTCTCTCTTCTTGCTTTCATTAATATGATTGAGTATCAGGTTTCTACATAAGCTTTTTAGGCAAGGAAAGTGAAAAAAAATAATTGTATTGAATAAACTATAAAGTCTATATCACTTTCCCCTCCTTTATGGTGAGCAATTGGTGGTACTGTGTATATTACGGATTTGGATCATGTGTGAAAAAAATATGAAAAAATTATGTTAGTGATTTCACTGTTAAAATGTATCGGGTTCTACAAGTTTATAAAATTATAAGTGGAGTCCAATGTATTTTAATGTGTGATCATTAACATAATTCTTCCATGTTATTAACATAATTCTTCCATGTTTTTTTCTTACGTATGAGAATCTAAATCCGTATATTACTTATAGGGTTTGTCAAGAGTATTGGTTAAAGATACTATTGCATGATATATTATCTTTATGATACAAGTTGTTAAATAATAATTACATCACTTTTTAATACTACAAAACTACTTTTTTTATTTCTTAACCAATACATTATTCTCAATAAATATAATACATATTGAAAATAAAAAGCAAACACACTAACATCATTACTTGTACCCAGAAGAGAGTACTTATTTCAACAATCACATAGAAACTCAAACATCAAACTTGGTACATATGTAATTATCACAATACTGAAATGAAAATCACATGTCTGAAACACCCTGAACTTCCAATTTTGGAACCCAAATGAAATTATCAGCTGGAAAAAAGTGACACACATTAGAACTTCCTGGCACAACACCAAGAACCTGAAATGAAACATGACCATGTCCCCAATGAGAAGTATCCATATGACAAACAACCATAGCTTCCACCAAATCCCCATTATCACCAACAAGTGAAACTCTATATATCCTATTCTCACTTTCTTGACTATGGCAATAGAAAACAGCATAAGGGTAAGGCATAGTGTGACATGCCACCATCTTTGTAGCTGAAATCCTCATAATCTTGTCTAATATAGTATAGTTCTGAAAAGTGACACTTGATTTGGTTAAATGTGAAGTTGCATAAACTTGAAGATCATTTGAAAAACCAAGAATAGTTTGAGTGAAATCAAGCATAGATTCTAAAGAAGTGGCACAGAATTTCACTTCTCCTTTGATGGGTTTGCTCTCACATTCTGTAAGGGTATCTACCATGGCTTTGGCTTGTGGAGAGTCTTGGGATAAAGAGAATATTTTGAGAAGAGTTGGAAGTTTGTTCAATGAAAAAGGAAGTGAATCAGCTTTGTCTTTTGGCCAAAACTTAGGGGAAGTTGAAGGGTCTCTTTTGGGAAAATTGATTTGCATTCTTTTTCCAACTTTTAAGTCTTTCAAGGTGAAGAACACCATAACAGAAGGGTCCATGTGATTGTGATTATGTGCATGATGTTTATGTTCTGTTTGATGTTCATTAGTAGCAGTTTTGTTCGGTGCAATATCCAAGAGTTTGCTTTCTGTTCCAGCTAATTCTCTTGCTCTACTTCCATTAAAAATCTGCAAAAATTTAGTGAGCTTTGAATATAGAAATAGAGTTCCAAGAAAAAGAAAGGAAAAAAATGCACATAACATAAGATACCGTGATTAGTACTAGCAGATGAAGAAAGAGGATCTCAGATATAAACTTTGGACTCATGTTTCTACTTAGCATGTATTGAATGATTTTGTGCACCTTTGTGTAGAAAGACAGAGAGGCCTAAATGCTAAATCCACTGGAGAATAATTAATATCTACATATGATATCAATATGTCATTTATTATAAGCAAAAATCTAATTATGTATATGATCTTTATTATAGCTCACATACATCATTTACCGACTAAATCTAAAATATTAATTTTTGCTTATAATAGTGACCGGAGGGTGTACTCGGCAATCCAATATTTAAGTCAAAATTTAAATATACTTTTGCTCGTTTTGACTAATCTACGATCTTGGTTCTCTTCTTTTTTTCTTTTACTATATAATATATTTACAAATTTTTCAACAAGATTTTTATTATATGTCCCTTCAAAAAATATTTTTATTATATGTATGAGCAGAAATCGAACTTCTGACAAGATATTTAAAGGATTCAAATCTCTTACCACTTGAACCATTCTATTATTGGTTGGTTCACTTACTTTTAAATCCACGGTTTAAGGGTCCTAATTTTTCCAAACAAAAAATATCCTTACTAACAACTCGACCAAACTTCGTTGGATAAGACATGTTTAACTATAGGGCACTTGTTAAAGATTTAAAAATAGATAAATTTTATGTAGAAAAATTTACTTTTTATTGTTTCAATATCTTGAATGTACAATTTTAAAAATAAAATATTCATTTTAAACTCTTAAACAAGTGACCTTAGGACACTTGTTAGCATTTTCCTTAACTATATATTATTATTTTAGAAGCGTTGTAACAAAATTATAAACAACTTGAATATTAGAGACAGAGTAATTGCTTACTAAAAAAGATACATAAATTTCGTCAAAAAAAAAAAACATAAATAGTACTGTATTGTAAATTATTTTGTCATTAATTCAAATATTTCATGACCGTAAACATAAATACAATCTAATTATTTAAGTTTATTTTTTTTAAGGAGTATAATTATTTAAGTTTTTATATACATATACAAACTATGGTATTTTAGTTTTATAATTATTATTTTCGGTGAAATAGTTTTGTAATTTCTACCAACTCATTTATAATTATTAATATTTACTTTTAATATATGCTAGTATTATTTTTAAATTAGCATACAATACACATGATATTTGCTTATTATCATTTCAATATGTATGATTTTGACATTTGCAACTAGTTGAATCACTATCAACTAGTTTGTCTTTTTGTAATTTTTTATTTTTCACGGTTTTAATGTTTCTTCCCTTTATTTTTACATGGACCACACATGAAATTATTGAAGGTTGATTTAGTTGATAAGAAGTTGACTCACTCATAATATTATAGATTAACTTTCGTTGCCGATGCGATGACCTCTTTGATAGATGACCTATAAATACATTTATAAATGTTTTTTGAGCATTAAGGTCTACTCTAACCTGATGAGTTTTTCAACCGAGCTCACCTAAATTTTAAGTAACAATTAGATGCACGGTACATGGACCCAAATTTTAAGGTGCTTCAACTTTTTTTCTTTAGTGTGTGTCTATAACCCTTTATCGGTAATTCTCTTCTTTTATGGTAACTATATGATTCAAGATTCATAAAACCCTTTGTGACTTTTATACATGGTAGTTCTCGTTTATACAATTTTTTATGATTTTTCACTTCAAGACATCAAGATTCATGATTTTCGAATCATGCAGGTTGTGGATGTAGTAGTAGTCATCCATTAGCTTTTGGGATTCAATATTGCAGCCCGTCTTCTGGTGATAGTTAATAAAGAGAATAGCAACAGGAATCAAAATGTGAAAATTGAAACTAAGGAAAATGCTCTGAAGCCAGCTAGAACAATTCCATTTAACTTGGTCAATATTCATCTAAGTCATGCTCCTAGAATCATTGAGCTGGTGCTTATAGTTGTATCTTTAAAGACAATAATGAAACAACCTTGGGCTGTTTTGTTTTCAATTTGGACATCACTAATCTTTTCATGCTAAATTTCATGGTGATATAATAGCTATTAAGATAGATTTTAAAAGAGGTTGGTTTTCCCTTTGATTAGAATCTGATTCACAATTGGTTAATCTTGTTTACAAGTGTTTTGGCATTGTTCCTTGAGAGTTAAGAAATAGGTAGTTGAATTGTATATAGATTCTTATGAGCATGAACTTTGATGTATCTGATATTCGTAGGGAAGAGAACATATGTGAATTCAATGTCTTTGACTTAAGAATTGTTTGGTACTGCATGTATTAACAAGTTGAATCTTCTTTTTAGTAGCCAAAACCATAAGAACTCAATGTGTTTGACTTGGAGCAATTTTGACATGGGTGACCTTCTGAGAAGTTTTTCAAGTGAGGACAAAACATTCTGAAAAGACTCTTCTTGATTTGTGGGTCAATTAGCAATACTTCAAGTCGTATGGATGTTACAATACTCATGATGATTACTTACACGATCGCCGGTGTATTTTAGGGTACACCAACCCCTTACGTGGAGCTTCCATACAACGTTCACCTTCCTCTACCTTCTAGTACACCTTCAGGATAAAGATCTTATGTCTAAAACGATAAATGGTGTCATCTATAGGAACCATACTCTAAAATTTCACCACATTTTAGTTCTAAGATACAAGAATTGTACTCTATTTGTAGATACACGGTTGTCCCCTATCTGTATCTATCGATTCCCGCTAAAAAAGAGTATTGCTATTTATCTAGAGGGTTTTTATCCTTCAAAATAAAAAAAATCTAGAGTTTTTATCAAGAATTGATCAAGAAAATGTCTCAGCCAATTAAATATGTTATTGGCCGAAAATCAAAGGAGGTAATGGTGTGTAATTAAGAAAAGGTGTTAACAAATACACTATCGGGAAATTTTCTTGATACATATTCTTGTTGTATCTACCGATTCCCGCTAAAAAATAGTGTGAATGTTTGATAAAATAGGAAACTAAAAGTGCAATTAAACCAAATACCTTTTTTTTACAATTAAAGTCAAATACAGTAGAAACTCTATAAATTAATAATGTCAGGACCGGAGAAATTTATTAATTTAGAGAGTTATTAATTTATCAATAAATTAATAATTATTAATTTAAAGAGTTTTTAAGTAATTATACAACACATACCAAACAAAAAGGCAAATTAGTCTACGCCTCTTAGAATTACTTTGCAGCGAACCTTGAGACTCAACGTAAATTAGTAACTATTGTGTTCATATGCATTGGAAAAATACAATACAAAAATACAACTGAGCTATTGGATGCAATAAGAAAAGTTAGAGATGAGCTCCAAACAGACTTGAACTTTAAAGGAAAACAGACAACTATTGAATCATATTTCAATAGAGTGTAATATTTTTTTTTTCAGTTTCTATGAATTATTAGTTTATGATTTTCTTGGGACCGAAAATTATAAAAGGATCTCCCGAAAAATTATTATCTTATTATTTTATCGAGTTTTTCAATTTTTTAATTGGCCCAAATCGGGACCGGACAAATTTATTATTTTATAGAGTTTATTAATTTACCGAGTATTAATTTAAAGAGTTTCTATTGTACATGACATGTCCCTCTTTATAAAAAAAAAAAAAAAAAAAGCATACCATACACATAAACGGTTGTATTTTACTTTTGCAATATATTTTTGTTGGATAATTACTTTACTTTTACAAGTTTTTTTAAAGATAACTTTTATAAGTTTTACATATATACTTTAAATATTTAATTTTAATACATGTCAACTTTTTTTTAAGTAGTCAAGTTGTTAGAAATTTAAATTTTTTAAAGTAAATAAACAAGGGATTCACATTCAAACTACAACTTCTACATATATCATGTGATATTCTAACCAGTTGAGAAGTTATGCTCACGTGGATAATACGTGTCAATATTAGTCTTAAATTAGTATATGATATTTGCTTATTCATATATCAATCAATAACTATTTTATTTACTAAAATGGTAAACACGATTTTTTATAACAAAAAAAATTAGGTGAGTTGGTGGCTCATTAAGGTCAAGGCAGACCTTAAGGGTCAAATAACGTTTATAAATATACTTACCGATCATTTACCAAAGAGATTTTCATATCAACAACCTGGGTCGAACCCACAACCTTGCGTGTGACTCAAAACAATTAAGTTAATTCTCATTGACAATGCTAAACACGATATAATTTTGGTGTTTTCGGCTAGTTAATCATGAATCGACAAGTTTGTTCTTTTGTAGGTTTATATGGTTTTGATATTTTTCTTTATTTGTCTAATGGTCATCTGATTATTGATTCATGATTTGGAAGTTATCAATGCATATGGTATCTTTTCAAAGTTTTTTTTTTAGGGAATGGTATCTTTTTAAAGTTGTCAATGATAAATTAACACATGAAAAATTTATTAGGATTGAAAAAAGGAAGGAACTAGTATGGGTTATTTTTTGTATTTTTTGCGTGTAGATAAAACTATCATTTCATCAATAAGTATCTAAGAATATCATTTACCTTCCATGAAATGCTGCAAAGGACATACACTAGCACACTATCATGTGCCAGTAGGTGGACACACTAACCTTCAAATAAAGGGTTGAGCAAAATTTAACACACCTCATGGCTCACCGCTTCTTACAAATTCAACCAAATAAAAACCACCCTTTGGATACACTTTACAACCTGATAAGCCACGAAGGACAGGCTGAAGCAGGCACAAATTGGAGGATAAGCCACCAAACATATGATTCAACCGGCCATATTTTGGATGAAAAATTAAAGATCAATGATAGAGTAGAAATAATTGAATAGAGGCTTATTTGGTCCAAATTAGTGAATGACTAATTTTGTTTTGATTTTTTTCGTTGAAAATTTGAAATTCATAAGAAACGTGTAAGAGATTAATTTGACCCAAAATTATTAAGGGTCCTGCTAACCGGTGCTCCGAGGCACTGGTTAAGCATACCATAAAAGAGAATTATTACCATAAAAGAAAACTGTTTTGACTTTATTATAAAATAATTACACAATTTCAATGCATTAACTGCTATATAATTTCCTTTTTTATATCTTTAACTAGTGCCCCAGAGCACTGGTTAGCATTTCCCAATTATTAACTTGTGCACGTCGGTAACTAAATAGATAAACTTTGATCAAATTTTACTAATTTGAATAGTAATTTTTGTAGTTAATTAAATTGACTCACACTCAAATTGTGAGAGATTAAATTTCAGATTTTTGTTATAATTTTTGCAAAATTACTTATCTAGTCCCTTAATTTAATTTCAAATAACGAATTTAATTTATTATCTTTTTCCCTTGGTCTATTTTGTCATTTTTATATGAATTTTGAAGTTTCAAATCTAAGACTCGCTTGAAAAAAAGTTTAAAATTGTTGTTTGAAATTAAGTTAAGAGAACACAAAAATGATTTTAACATAATTTTTTTAAAAGAGAGTTTTTTAAACAAAGTTACAAATGAATAATTAGTTTAAATAGTTTCTCATAAAAAATCATTTTGAATATTTTATCATTTTGCTACTTTTTTATAATAATAAAATTTCAAAAAATACGCAAATTAAGAAGCCATTTTGAGTAGCTTCACATAAAAGAACTTATGAACAAAAGCAAAACGGAATCATTCATCAACAGAAATATATAGTCATTTAATGAATGCTCTGAGACAATTTTTTTTTTTGGTATCCGGGATTCGAACCTCGGATCTTGTGTATATTACGGGGACTCCAAAACACTCTTTAAAGACTTTTAATAATTCCTTCAAAAAAAAAAGACCTTTAATAATAATTTTTTTATAAAAACTAGTGTATTCAATATATTAAAATTTATAATAATTGACTTTTTAAGGGTATAATTTCTAAATTTGAAATCTTTAAAAAGTATCCAACGACGCTCGTCGAAAAAACAAGATCCAAATAATATTACAAAATTACTAACAACGACAGGACCAAAAAATAATTTAATCAATCTGGACATATACCAAGCAATGATTTTGAAAAGAGAAAGGTTAATTAGTGTCCTCGGGGCACTAGTTAAGATTTTTAAATAGTAATTTTTTAAAATTTTATGTAATCAATGTATTCGAAATTGAAATATTTTAATTTTTCTATGATTTTTTTTTCTTTTGGAATGTTTAAAGAGTGTCTCAGAAGCACTCTTTAATAAGACCCTTTTGAAAATACATGCGGTTTTTTAGAGGATGCCGTAAAATGATTATTATTTTTTGGGGATGCGGTACAATAATATACTTGCGATCGGGGGCAATAATTCAGATATTACACAACTGATATGTAGTGGTTGAGGATTATCTTTGACTAATGTTTAAAAATAAAAAAATAAAAAAACTCGGGATTTTGCTAAAAACAAACTTATTCAAGTGGTTTAACTCTACCGTCAATTAATGATTAAAACTTATCATCCAGCATCATAAGCAGAGATTGTTACCCACCTCGTAATGTGATTGTGTTTAAGGGTCTATTTAGTTCCATTTTTAAGGAAGTTTTATCATTCTTGAGGTAATCAAATATAAATCATTTTATTTTAACTCAAATATCAATTTTACGAAATCAATTTAATCAAAAGCAATGTGTTGTTGAACGAAACACACTAAATCGTCTACCCAAACTTTTCAAACTTCCCCTATCAACATTCTAATCTCGCCTGAGAATCACGTTGAGAAAAACTTTATGTAAAACTCATTTCTTTTTATAGGAATTGCTGCACTTTAATTAATTAACCAAAAAGTATATATTAGGTTAAGCACACGATTATCGTTGTGTAAGAAAAAGCCATAGTCGTTGGGAGCATATCCTATATTTGATATCCCCTTGGCTGCTTAAGCTTTTTCATTTTGATATTGACAATAAAAAACAAAAGGCAAATCTATATTGATGAAAGAAAATCTCATGTGCTTGACAATAAAAAACAAAAAGCAAATCTATATTGATGAAAGAAAATCTCATGTGTTTTTTATGACCTAATCACCAGATTCAAGTGGTCGTCAATGATAATATATATCGTAGAAAATTGCGGAGATTGTTTTATAGCCTTTTAAGTTGTTTAACCTTAAAAAAAAGTTGATCGAAAGATAGTTTCTCATAACTTCTGGGCAAAGAAAAAGTTGATTGAAAGATATGTTCTAATAAATTTGTACCATCAGAAATTATGTTTTGATAAATTTAAAGGATTTGAAATAAGACTTGAGGGCCTATAGAGCGACTTTCAAAGACCAGACAAGCCTCCTCAATCAACTGATAAACACATTCAATTTCCTGTCCTAACATCAACATGTTAAATTATTGTCCGTGATGCTCTTTTGGAGTAGAGCGGGCATGTGAAAGTGCATTGATTGTGTGCTGTTGATTGATATTAATGTTTCAGTCTTTTGTATGCTTGCATTGCATGTTTAGAATGTGTGCGTCGGAGCTGACCAATTTTGTACAAGGTGATCAAAAATAAAAAAGTAAAATTGTTTTTAAAACTAATATATTAAATTTTATTCGTAGACAAAAAGATTCGCAATAATATATGCAGGGTTGAAGTTCAAACTTCAAACACCCTATTTATTTCTCTTAAGGTGAATTTCTAACACCAGACTACTTGACTATGTTGTGAAGGTGTGTTTTAACATTAAAAACCTTTTTGTTTAGACAAAACCACCCCAACGTTCCTTTTTGTTTGGCTGCGAGCATTGATAGTTTGGATTAAAAGAAATTGTAGTCCACCATAGTTATTAGTTATGCTTTACATGGATATACTTGGTCGTGATACTTTTACGATACTCCCTCCATTTTGGAATAAGTATTATTTTTGCATTTTTTTATCCGACTCAAAATAATGATCATTTTAGAATATTAGTGTACTATTTATTATTATATTTTTTCACTAAAATAATATCTTTATTTATTAAATTTCACTTCATTTAACTATTCAATTGACTACGATTAATAAGCATGTTTTAGCAAATGACACTAATTTTACCATTTAAATCACCTCAACTAATCATTTTCTTAAGAATCACGTAGTAATCAAATAAGTTTTTCGCTCCTAAAATTATAATGAATTTTTTATTTTAATTCATAAAAATAAACACAAGATGTATTCACCCTCACAAAAAAAAAAATTGTTTAGACTTTTGTCGCTATTGAACATAATTTTATCATTTTCTTAAACAAAATAATATTGATATACATGAGTTGGACATAATAGATAGATATACTTTGAACACGTCTTAAATATAAAAGTATCATAATCTTGACATAAATATGAAAATAAACCTCTAAAAAAAATATGAACATAAACTTATCATTAAGAACAAAAAATAGTGAAACAAATTTTTTTTTTGAAGGAAAAGAGTAGTGAAACAATTGTTTTTAAGAGAATTGAAACATTTCATTTTAATTTTTAAGGACTGAAATCAAATTCTAAATGCTTTTAAGGAAGAAAAATATGACATACACATTTGTTCGGTTACTATTGATTACACGCACTATATATAGGGGCATTGAGATTTGAAACATTCATCCAGTATATCCATACAGACAAAAGAAACTGAACGAGGCTTTTACATTGAAAATGAGACCTGCTCTTGCTGTGCTTACTCTCCTCTTCCTTTTCTTGGTTTGATTTCCTTTTACCAGTTGTTTTTACGGTTTTTATTTTTTTGTACATTTAAAATTTATACATTTTTTATTTCGGTGAAAATATTTATAATTATTTATGGATATACTCTCTATGGTCTCAATTATAAGTAGAGATTACTTTTTAAATTCATTCAATAATTAATATATGAGTAATGATATATTGTATGTACAACCCATTTTAGACAACTATTGAGACAACTTTGTCATTCTTTTATTTCATTTGTCAAAAACAATAGAGAGAGAAAAAGGAAGAGATAGAATAAGAATATAATGTAAGCATGAGAGAGAAAGTTGTCAAAAGTTGTACCAAAATGGTTGTACAAATATCATTTCTCTTAATATATTTCGTTTGTGAGAAGTAATTTTTGCTTATAATTGAGACCGAATGGTGTACTTTACATATATCAATAATGTAAAACTTCATGTCCTTTCAATCAAATAATACAAAATAGATATTTGTAAAGATATTTTATAAACTAAATTCAAAAATTGTTATTTAGTGTAATTTGATTGAATGACAGTGTTCAAAAGGTTTATGAAAATTATTCTCATATTTGTTAGTAGTATTATTGGTTATTTAAAATGAAATATAAAAAAAGTAAAATTTACATTTCTTGATCAAATCCTTCTTTAATTAATAATGTCAAACAATAATTTTTATGAGAAATATTAACGAGTGTCCTAAAAACACTCCTTAACAACCATAAATGGTAAGTTATTATAAAAAGTGATGAATTTAATGCATTAAAAATTAAACTATATGACTTTTTTAATAAACATTTTGTTAATTAAGGATCCTTAAAAAGTGTCTTTAGAAAACTTGTTAACATGAATCTAATTTTATTGAAGTTCTTTTGCTCAAAACAGAAACATTACTGATGTTCCCTAGAAAAAACATTAGTCTTTTTTGTCAAAAAATCTAGAGTGTACAAATTACGATGTACTACTAACCATCATTTTCCTTTTTCTTGTCTTCTCATTATAATCCGGAGAAGTTTGCTGCTACTATAGAATCAAGAAATGATCTAAAGGAATATTGGAAAACTATTATGAAAGATGAAGAGATGCCGGAAGGAATTCAAGGGCTTCTTCAACTGAAATCCGAAATCGAACCTTTGAAGAACTCCAAGGCAGAAGAACAACTTGCCAAAGGTAAGTGCGATGAGCATCCCGCAACAAACACACTAAATATCATAGAGAAAAAGGTGGTCACAGAAGAATTTCAGCCAAGACCAACAATTTCAGCTTATGGTGATGACAAGATTGATATAAAGGTAACTGAGAAACATATAAAAGATTTTGAGCCAAGGCCAAGTGTCACAAGGTATGACGGTGATGGTTATAAAAGCGAGAAGCTACGGGTGTATTCTGAGTTTGAACATAGGCCAAGTGCTACAAAGTATGATGGTGATGGTGAAGGTTATAAGACTGTTAAACTACCAGGGAATGACGAGTTTGAACCCAGACCAAGTATTACAAGGTATGACGGTGATGGTTATAAGAGTATAAAATTATCGGGGAATGATGAGTTTGAACCTAGACCAAGTGTTACAAGGTATGACGGTGACGGTTATCAGAGTACAAAACTGTCGGTGAATAATGAGTTTGAACCCATACCAAGTGTTACAAAGTATGGCGGTGATGGTTATAAGAGTACAAAATTATCGGTGAATAGTGAGTTTGAACCCATACCAAGTGTTACAAGTTATGGCAGTGATGGCTATAAGAGTATGAAACTACTGGTTAATGACAAGTTTGAACCCAGAGCAAGTGCTACAAAGTATGTTGGTGATGGTTATCAGAGTACAAAACTATCGGTGAATAGTGAGTTTGAACCCATACCAAGTATTACAAGTTATGGTAGTGATGGCTATAAGAGTATGAAACTACCAGTTAATGACGAGTTTGAACCCAGACCAAGTGCTACAAGGTATGACGGTGATGATTATAGAAAAATGAAACTACCGATGAACGACGAATTTGAACCTAGACCAAGTGTTACAAAGTATGATGGTGATAATAACAAAAGCAAGAAGCTACCTGTGAACGACGAGTTTGAACCTAGGCCAAGTGTCACCAAGTATAATGACTAAATAAAATTAAGAATGTAGCTGCCTTTAAAGGATATAATGTGTTATAAGTGTGTCCAATAATAACTTTGGTGTGATGCATTATGGTCTTTGAATAAAAAATGTAAAATATTTGGTGATTTAGAATCATCTTAATAATAATGTGTGGTCCATCGGTAAGTTCTATCTCAATTGTCAAATCCTAAAATTGTTAGGTTGGATGTATTTAGTGTTTTGAGTTTAAATTGTCATCTCTCATTTGTGTGAGTTTCACGTGATATTTATTATTTTATATACGGATAAAAAAAAGTGTGGTCTTTTCTTTGTTATTTGTATTTATTTGTTCAAAACCAAATTTCAACTTGACGGAGAGTGGTATGAGTATTTGTTTGGACTAAAGCGTACGTAAGGGCAATTCTACTTGGTAGTAGTAATAAAATTTAGGATAAAAATCTCAAATCTAAAGAATTAAAACAATAATTATTAGACTGATCGGGCTTCTTTATTCATTAAACAATTGAAATTATGATTTAAAATTTGGAAACAAGTAAAACAGAACAAAACAGTTGTTAAGCAATGTAAGAATCATGTTTATGAAAACATTAAGCGGACGATTTCACTTATGCAATTACAAGTTTTTTTGTTGTTGAGGGATATAAGGTTTTTTATGTGTTACCTTTGAAGAATTGTGAGTAATTTATTTAACAAACCAGAAAAATTAGTTGCATAAGCAGCAAGTGGAGTGAAATTAGCTGTCAAATCCTAAAACATAACAAGGAGTAATTCATTAATTTAATGAATTTTAGAAAATGAGTTTTACGGTTCTGATTGATTCATTCTTGACAAAAATCGATTTTATGGGAGGTACGACTCTATTGGCGTGCATCCGGTGGGAATTGAACCTGCAACTTCGCCAATAATGAGTTGGGCGCTTTAACCATTCATCAATGGATGCTTCGTGGGAATCCTATTACCTAATGAATAATCAAAATCAATTGAAGTGAAACCTTTTGGATGAATCAATTAAATATTTTATTTTACAGGAGTGTTAAGATGAAGGAACATCGATTCAAATTATGGATTTTAGAATTGAGAGAGATAATTAGAGATAGCAAGAACTCTCCCTTTTTCTTAGATTTGTGGACTCAATTCAATTCAGAGGTATCTTTTATTCACATTTTTTTTCACCAAGAGAGTTTGATAAAACTCTTAGACTTTCGAATTTGGAGTATGGTACTTTCACGCAATTAAGAGGGTTTAACATGCAATCAATATTTCACGATCAAGAATGTAGTACTTTTTGTAGTCTTTCCATTTGCATGATACATTTTGATAATGTTGTTTCAGTGGTGAAGTTACTCGGCTGAGAGTCATATTGACGACTTAAACTAAGTCAGATTCTAGGTTAAACACGAGACAACTGTATTTCTATAGCCATTTGAAAATAAAATAATATACTCCATGTCGCGTCATTTTTCGGAGATCAAGGCTATTTTATTAGCATAGACTCACTATTTTATTTCACGACCGAACATTTAATTTTTTTTTAAGAAAAGGGGAAAAAAGTTCAAACTACCCCTTTGAAAAGATTTTGGGTTCGGGGGTTAGTTATATTTAGGGAAGGTGTTAGCACCCTAAAT
>Ga0315913_1000779_pt1 | contig 31155 bp, 22 predicted proteins | sample MpolsnodulesMG_FD_207736 | JGI IMG/M metagenome (GOLD analysis project Ga0315913, IMG submission 207736) | Medicago polymorpha root nodule microbial communities from Los Angeles, California, United States - small nodules | ecosystem: Host-associated > Plants > Roots > Nodule | place: USA...
TGATTCCCCCCCCCCCCCCCCCCCCAAGTTAATGATTACATGATTTTCTTACTGTCCTCGAAAATGATACTAGATATTCTCTTCAGACTCGACTCTTCCGGTAATCCTATCTAAAGTTGTTCTCTTTCTCTTGTTTATTTTCTGTGGTTGGTGTTGCAGGTTTTGAGTGCTATCCAGGAACTAGAATTGGAAGGAAAAAAAGCAGCAGCTGTGTTCATCACTTCACCTACTTATCATGGTATTTGCAGTAACTTGAGCGACATTTCTGAGTTGTGCCATTCCCGTAAAATTCCTCTGATCGTTGATGAAGCTCACGGTGCACATCTAGGATTTCATTCTGAACTGCCTAGCTCAGCCCTCCAGCAAGGAGCTGATCTAACTGTACAGTCTACTCACAAGGTTCTTTGCTCTCTTACTCAGTCATCTATGCTGCACATGTCAGGTGACATTGTAGATAAAGAGAAAATATCTAGGTGTCTCCAAACTCTCCAAAGCACAAGTCCTAGTTACCTGCTTTTGGCATCCCTAGATGCTGCTAGAGCTCAACTTAGTGAAAGCCCTGATACTGTATTCAACCAAGCGATTGAATTAGCAAATGAAGCAAAGTCTTCTCTTAAACGACTCCCTGGAATCTCAGTGCTTGAGAATTCAAGCTTTCCGACCATTCATGCAATTGATCCATTGCGGCTTACTGTAGGTTTTTGGGAGCTTGGTTTATCAGGTTACGAAGCGGATGAAATCTTATATCGGGATTTTGGAATTGTTTGTGAACTCGTTGGGAATAAATCTATCACTTATGCACTTAATCTTGGAACTTGTAGGGACCATGTCCAAAGGCTTTTATTGGGAATAAAGCATCTAGCTGCAACATATCCTTCCATTCAGCAACCTAAAGATAGAGTACTTACTGAGCACGCACCCTTTGATGATATAATCACGAGCTTGATCCCTAGAGATGCATTTTTTGCAAGTAAAAGTAAAGTAATGGTAAAGGAGAGCATTGGTAAGGTTTCAGGGGAGCTTATTTGTCCATATCCTCCAGGCATACCTGTATTGATCCCCGGTGAGGTTATTACCGAGAGAGCCGTCAATTATCTACTTCATGTAAGAAGTGAAGGTGCTGATATTAGTGGAGCATCTGATCCCTTTCTTTCTTCTATAGTTGTCTGTGATGTACAGTAATAACAGTTGGTCTCATAATTAGTGACACAGATTTCACACAGCTGAAGAAATTCTTAGGTATTTATTCAACTAACTAATGCTAGAAATGGCTGTTGATGTTGGTAGATTTTCTCTAATTTGAATGGATTGAAATGAAAGAGCCACACTGAATTTTGTCTAGTGAAAATCTTCCAGATTTCAATGCTTTAGATACGGTTCAGAATCATTGGAAAAGAAATGTCATAAGTAATGTCACTGTTCTGTTCAAAATGACTCCTTATTGGATATTTAAATTTTTGACAGAAACCGCCACCTCCCAGTTTCATGGTATTTCAACGTGAAAAACCAAAAGTTACAAATTGTAGCTTTAGAAGTGTGTTAACAATCCACCCACTGCCAAAACAAACACATGCTAAGTTGATATTTAGTTGACAGATTTACAGAATTCTAAGTTGACGGTTTCGTGATATTTTGTCAACGACACTTGAATCTTGTGAATGAGCCAATCTTTTTTTGTTCAAATTGGATATTGAAAGTAAGTTTGCACAAAAGTCTCCTTCTGGGATATGAACGTTAACAATTCTTGGCTTAAGGAAGCAAATGCGTTGTTATATTGTAAGTCACCTCATCGATCAAACCAACTTGAAACATATAGTTCTCCTTATGCTGGTCGAGGCTGTTCATCAATTTCAGCTCCCTTGCCTCCCAAGTAGTCTTCTTATTTAGGAGCTTCTCCACTTCATTCAAGTAGTTACACTCTTTGTCATTCATCATTTGAACCATAACTAGGGTCCCGAGGACATGATATCTTAATACATGTGAAATAAATTAGTGCATCACTCGTTGTAAGACATAACATGTAATATTTATAATACAATTTTGATTCTTTGTTTAATACTTTTATGAACTGTATTGTCCCTGTTTAGTTTTTAATGTAAATTTTTCAGATGTATTATATAATTTTTCCTGTTTAGTCTTTAATGTAATTTTTTCAGATGTATTATATAATTAATACTATATGCACTACTTCTACATTATCATCATCATTATTATTATTATTATTATTATTATTATTATTATTATTCTTATTATTATTATTCATTTTACATTTATGATAATGAGAATTAACAATGTCAATGTCTCAATGAGACCATTTTAGTAAAATTATTATTCTATTTATTTTATTTATATCTTCTCATTGATTTCTGTTAAATGACTTAATATTTGTAAGACCGAAGAAGTACTACCTCGTTTCTTTATTATTTAAGCTTTTGGTTTTTTCGCACGTTATCTTTAGCTGAGGTAATCATATTTAAGACCAACAAACACAAATACAAGCATCTCTTACAAACATACTTTAAATCGTGGTTCATCATACCCTAGAAATCTAACTCCATTCAAATGTGATGGTACTTCATTCTCTTATATTATAATCCTATTTTGTTTGTCCGCGTGAGCTTAACTCAGTTGGTATGGACAATGTATAAAATATGCAAGGTCTGGGGTTCGAATCCCGGCCATCAAAAAAAAAAAAATCCTATTTTGTTTGTCATATATATACACACATTAAAAAATAGAAAAGTTCTTTGAACAAATTAAAAGTTGTTTGACACCATATTTTTATACTGTTGTCAATTTAATAATAATGTTTTTCTTTCTTATAATCAAACTAACACTTTCTTTCAAAAAATTATTTTGTGTCTTTCTATATTGTTGAAAAAGTTGCCTTATTTTTTGTATTTTATTTTAAAGAGGGCCGAAACCCGTATAAAAGTAGGTGTCATATTTTGATTTTGATTGTTGCAATATCACTCATCATTAAGAAAGTAGGTATCATATTTAATGTGTTTATAAATGTTCTTAAAATATTATTTTATCTATAGATGTTATTCATCTTTGAATTTTTCTTTCTAAGAAAAAAAAGTAATAAACTCCAAAAATTTAGTCTAATGATAAAAGTAAAATAAAATATCATCACTATTATTATTATTATGAACGATAGAATTATAAGGAAGAATGTCATAATTATTAGCAAAAAAGCTAACATAGTTTCACTCATGAGGGAGATACTATAGAGATTCATATAAAATAAATATAGATTGATAAAAGATAATAAATGAGTGAAATTAATGTTTTTATATATAGAGATTAGTTGGAGTAACTAACTCTAATCAAGCTGCCAACTCCCGTTGGCCTATTAACTAACTATAGTTTTTTATTTATACAGTAATAACTATTTATTGACAGGTAGGCACGTAAAGTTGATAGTGAAAGAAAGAGCAAGAGTAATCTTGTGGCTGATTTTGAAACGTACTATATGAATTCAATGGTGAGCTGTCCAAAAAAAAAAGAATTAAATAGTGTAAAATGGCAGTGAGGGCTTTCCCGCGCTCAAAAACAGACAATCCGTGTTGACACGAGGGGGGACATGACATGTCTTCTTAATACAGTTAGTTGGTAACACGGATGAAGATAAGATTAGTTTAGCTGTTAAGGGAAACAAGATCCAAAGCAACAGTAGCAAGAAGCTGTGGAAGAAGAAGAAGAAGAAGAAGAAGAAGAAGAAAATGGTGTATTCTTCACTTCCACTTCCAATACTCTCATTCCCTTTCACTCCCAAAAGGAGGCCAAAATGCTTTTCTGTAAGCCCTTCACTTTTTTATTTATTTTCCTATCACATTGCTTCTTTGGATTCTTCTTATTTTTTTTGTCCATTTCCTTAATGTTTCCATATAGTTTTTTTAACACGTTTAGGATAGATACTTGGTGATACAGTGGTTGGTTGAATGGCTTTTTCTCTAAATAGGATTTTTAGATTACCATATTATAGATATGAAGTTTCCAATACCGTTTAACTGTGATTAAACTCCATCGAAGAGCCTACATGGTACACTAGGTGGATTTTTCCTGTCCAATTGAAAGTCTACTAGTTGAAAATCTAACATTAAGCAATCCAAATCTCTTACCTCAACAACCAATTTCCCTATAAAAATGCGCCACCAGACAAACATGTCACTCCATAGTCAACTTTTGCCACACATTTAGAACTTGGATTTGTCCAAAGTTATTAGAAAGAATAGAAACAAATTAACATTAACATACATTGTTGTCTGTCCTATATATATATAAATCATTTATAAAATTTGGTGATGTATATGGAGACGAAAAATGTTGACACCAGGAAAAAATGTCTAAAAATAGATAGTTGGTAACTTTTATATATAGGGGATTAAGATAAGATTTGGCAAGGGAAGCAATAAAATGGTGTATGCTTCACTTTCACTATCACTTCCACTCTTGCCAGCCTTCTTGCGTTGCTTCTAACTTTCCACTTCTCATCTTCATTTTCCTTTTCTGTTTGTATTTTTCCTTTGCAAACCATTCAGTCTTTTTCCTCTCAGCTGGTCCCCTTTCACTTCCTATTTCATTTTGTGCATTTTCTAAATAAAAAATTCCATTGTTTCTTTGGATTCTTCTTATTTTTTCTCCCAACTATATAATAATCGACTGTTTTATCTCTCAACATTTGACTAATTATACCATGATATCATAGATTTAAATAGTAATATTATGACAGTAAAATTGGTTAAATATGATTAGAGAAATAAGAAGTTAACTAGGAAACGAATGTAAAACTATTTTCTCCTTTTCTTATTTAAACTCTACTGTTGAGTTTGGTGCAGTCCAATACAATTAGACATTTTTAGTGTATATAATTATGATTTTAAACGGAGTTTAATCGAGGTAAGAAGATTAGCCAAGCCTGAAATAAAGTGAAATGTTGTCTATCCATTAGTATTTCCTCATTTTGACCTACACACTCCTTCGCTGCACCGGGTTTTGTCAGGCAGTAACAGTTTTTTAAATTACTATTTTACAGGAAAGAAGCACTGCACTGCAAGAATATGGGCAAGAGGAGAGCATTGGGACTGTGAATACTGCATCAATCACAAACAACGCCGGTTTGTTCAGCAATTCACCAGAGCTTCAGCAGCGTGGCCTACCTCCTCTAGTCAGTGCATTGAAAGCATCAGCTGAAGAAAATGCTGCCAGTTTTCACTTTCCTGGACACAACAGAGGCCTTGCCGCTCCTTCTTCGTTGACTCAACTCATTGGAATAAGACCATATGCTCATGATTTGTCTAGTATTCCAGAACTTGACAACCTCTTTTGTCCCCAAGGGCCCATATTAGAAGCACAAAGAGAAGCAGCCAAACTGTTTGGATCATCGGATACATGGTTTCTTGTCAACGGTACTACTTGTGGAGTCCAGGCAGCAATCATGGCAACCTGTTCACCGGGAGAATATCTGATTCTTCCCAGGAATTCTCATTTATCAGCTATATCTGCCATGGTTTTATCTGGTGCAGTGCCTAAGTACATTATTCCTGACTATAAAAATGATTGGGACATCGCTGGTGGCGTCACTCCATTACAGGTGATTCAGATATCATACACTCACATATTGTGGCTAAATTTGCGAATTATATTTTTTTGAATGGCAACAAATTTGCAAAATATTGATGGTAAAAGAAATTGGTATGCTGGCGTAGCAGTTGATACGTTATATAATTGTAAAAAATTCATCCATAAAGCAATCTAAATAGATTTTCTACCTCTGCATGGAAGATGAGTTTCTTATGATTTCCTGATTATGTGATTTTTTACTGTCCTCAAAATTGGTATTAGATATTCTCTTCAGATTCAACTCTTCTGGTAACCCTATTTAATGTTGTTCTTTCTTTGTTTCTGTTGGTGGGATCGATGGTTGGTGTTGCAGGTATTGAATGCAATCCAGGAACTAGAATTGGAAGGAAAGAAAGCAGCAGCAGTTTTCATCACTTCACCTACTTATCATGGTGTTTGCAGTAACTTGAGGGATATTTCTGCATTGTGTCATTCTCGTAAAATTCCTTTGATTGTTGATGAAGCTCATGGAGCACATCTAGGATTACATTCCGAACTGCCTAGCTCAGCCCTCCAGCAAGGAGCTGATCTAACTGTACAATCTACTCACAAGGTTCTTTCCTCTCTTACTCAGTCGTCTATGCTGCACATGTCGGGCGACATTGTAGATAAGGAAAAAATATCTCGGTGTCTCCAAACACTCCAAAGCACAAGTCCTAGTTACCTGCTTTTGGCATCCCTAGATGCTGCTAGAGCTCAACTTAGTGAAAGCCCTGCTATTGTATTCAAACAAGCGATTGAATTAGCAAATGAAGCAAAGTTTTTGCTAAAACGAATCCCTGGCGTCTCAGTGCTTGACAATTCAAGCTTTCCACATTCTCCCGCATTTGATCCATTCCGGCTTACTGTAGGATTTTGGGAGCTTGGTTTATCAGGTTACCAAGCAAATGAAATCTTATGCAGGGATTTCGGAATCGTCCGTGAGCTTGTTGGGTATAAATCTATCACTTATGTACTTAATCTTGGAACTTGTAGAGACCATGTTCAAAGGCTTTTATCGGGAGCAAAGCATCTAGCTGCAACATATTCTTCTATTCAGCAACCCAAAGACAGTGTACTTACTGATCATGCACCCTTTGACGATATAATCACGAGCTTGACACCTAGAGATGCATTTTTTGCAAGTAAAAGAAAAGTAACGGTGAAGGAGAGCATTGGTAAAATTTCGGGGGAGCTTATATGTCCATACCCTCCAGGCATACCGGTATTGATCCCAGGCGAGGTTATTACTGAGAAAGCAGTCGATTATCTACTCCACGTAAGAAGTGAAGGTGCTGATATTAGTGGAGCATCTGATCCCTTACTTTCTTCTATAGTTGTCTGCAATGTATAGTAAAAACAGCTGGTGCAGTTATTAGATATAACAGTTAGCTAAATCAGTTATTTTTTTTTTTTTTTGAGCAGAGCTAAATCAGTTAGTTATAATATAATTATACTAATTAATTAGACTAGTTAGTTATTCTTCTCATATGCTATATAAACCTTATGTACTCCTTGATGTAATTTATATTATCTCATTATCAATATAATTTCCAATTTACGTTTCTCTACTTTTCTCATATCAATAATAAGAAAAACATCGAAGCTATAAAGCAGTGGCACTTAAGATCGAATGCGAATGTATCCGACACATGTCGGTGTTGTGTCAATTCATTTACTTCTATTTTCTGAAATCATTAATGTTATCTGTGTGTGAATGTTGTGTCTAGTTCTGTGTCTGATTTAGTGCTTCATAGTCTTGAAGTTTAAACTTCTCAAATGGCCTTCTTTAGTCTATGCATCACACTAGAAGTTCTCATAACAATTGACAAAGGTTTCACACAGCTGAATGATTCCTGAGGTATTTATTCAACTAACTAATGCTATAGCAATGGCTGTTGATGTTGGAAGATTTTCTCTCATTTTAATGGATTGAAATGAAAGAGACATACTGAATTTTCGTCCGGTGAAAATGCGTCCAGATTCCAATGCTTTAAATATGGTTCAGACTTCAGAATCATTTGAAAATAAATGTCTCAAGTCAATGTCACTGTTCTGTTTAAAATGACTTCTAATTCGATATTTAAGTTGATATTTACAGTAATATTTTGATAGGCCATTGAAGTTATGGTGACAGAAAAAGTCAAATTTTGAGAAATCACTGCAATGTATGTTCCTCTTGCCATTCTGCTCCTCAGTGATTATTCGTTATCAATTTTTATTTTTTAAACTAATAAACAGTACTACTCTTTGTACCAAAAAATAAATAAATAGTACTAGTCTAAATTCTAAAATATTACTAGTAAACGTGTTGACAGATATAACTCTCCAGATAAGGTCAAATAAATTTACTGCATTTCACTCAGGTGTATTTGAAGTTAGTTTTGGATAAACTATACAAAGAATACTTATGAAAAAAGGTTCTTCCTTTTAACTTCGTAAATATTTATAAGCTCACAAAGAAAATAAATCTAACCCAGAACTTGAGAAATGCATATAAGTGGTTGTTTGAACAAAATAAATGGATATTTAAAAAACAGTATTTTATTTTTATGGAAGTAGATAAAAAATAAAAATATTTGATCTCATAATAACTGAAAAAGAGAAAGGGATAAGGCATGAGTCGTATGTAAAACACACGACACAGTAACATGATGATGATGGTTGCTGTTTCCAACTCCAATTCCATTACACTAGGAGTGAGAGTTGCTTCATTCTCAACTCCAAATTCTAAATCAAGAGCACTCACTTTTTCTCTTTCTCTGTTTCCATGGAGAAGAAGGTACCAAACTACTTCACATATTTATTTTACTATTCCTTTCTTTTTCTTGATGTATTCCTTGTTTTTGTTTGCAGCTTAGATAGTCTCTCTACTCCCAATGGAACAACTCTCAGACATCTCAACACTCCAATTTCATCTGTTAATTCAGGTTCCTTCATATATTTTGCTTCTATATATAATAATCACTAATTCTAAACTAATCTTATGTTCTTTTTTCTTTGTAGGTTTAGAAGCATCAATTACAGATTCCAATGATATTTCAGCCTTCTTAACTGATGCCACAGTAGTTGCAGAACCAGGAGATGATAATAAGATACAAGTGAGTCAGCAGCACTGAGCATGCTAATTTTATGTTTTCATTTTCTTCTACCCTGTTGTTTTGGGGCTTGATTTTTTAATCTTGTGGTTCTAATGGCAGTTAAGAGTGGACTTGACTGGTGCTCAAACACAGAAGGTATTTGACCGGATCCTTATAAACTTAGGCCGTACGGCCCCACCAGTGCCTGGATTTCGCATGCAAAAAGGAGGTAAGAAGCTTCTTTATTGATAAAGATTGATGCCATGCACTTTTATACATTTAACATATCTAGCAGTTATTGCATTTTTCAGTCACTTTCATGCCCTATTTTGATTAATCTGTTGCAATACATGCCATGAACAGACATTAGCTTGACATTTGCTGCAAGATTCTGATAGGGACTTGGGTATTATGGGGTGCCCGAGTCGCACATCGAGTAGTATGAGTTGATCACGATAGCTACCTTTTAAAAGAGGATTCCCAAAGCGTTTCAATACTTATAAATTGGTATCAGAGCTGGTTGTCAGCAGTTTGAGAAAGCTGAGTACAGTTCTCATCGCAGAGTGAAGCCGCCAGGATGTTGGCTCTCAGGGGTGGTGCTACGATAGGGTCTTCGGTATTATGAGGTTTCCAAGTCCCACATCGAGTAGTATGAGATGCTAAGTGAAGCATTTAAGTGGCTAGATTCTCCTCCCTTGATAGCTAGCTTTTAAAGGAGGGTTCTCCATGTGCTTCAATACTTACCATATTCCTTGTCATTGCTCATTTAGAAACCCTTATCCTTAAGAGTTGCCTTATCCTCAATGACCATTTTTTTGTGAAATAAGCGAAATTACTTTACAAAGCTCCATTTGTCGGCTGCTTAATCCCTCGTTACAAAATATCAATGTTTGTGTGTTTTTAATTTTTGGCCACTTATGACCTTCACATTTGCATCATGTGTTTTCTTGATCAACAAAAGCTTGTTGAAGTTGTCAACGTATCATTAGTAGTCTTGTTTTTGGTTTTGGCTTGAGTGCTTTACCAAGGTAAGACCTTGGATGCCCATATTAGTACTTCCGGTATTTGGTTAGTGAAAAAATCCACCGTGTGGGATTTCTCTGTCAAATCTTGGCCCTCAACCTCCATCCAGTTGGCCCTGTCCTTCACTCTAAGTTCTCTGTTACCAAATATGCAGCCCAACCGGTAAATGAAAAGAAAGTAAACTTTCCTTACATAATTGACAAATGACAATTACATAGAGAAGCCCTGCCTTTATAAACTTGTTTCTTTTTTGAGAGAATATAAACTTGTTATTTATCTCTTGTTGATATTATTTTACATGTGATTCGTTCTTCTGTTCATCATAGTTCAGAATTTCATCAGCATAAGAAATTCAAGTTCATGGATTTTAACTTAATTACTTTGTGCATATCTTGCGATGTGTGAACTGCTTCAGGGAAATCATCAAAGGTGCGCATTTATTGTTTAGTATCTTTTGATCCATAAATTATTCATTCATTCTTCTGTAATGTTGTTTGTAACATCAATATCATTAAAATGTTGTCATTAAGTCATCCCTGAGACTGAGTTGTATCTCAAAAAATTCTTTTGACAAGACAAGCATTATTTGTGCACTGATGAAAGCAACATAGCATCCATGGATCATGATAATATATATGTTTTATTATTTTTTTTGAAATAATATGTTTGATTCTTCGTAGAAGTTGACTTTGTTAGGAAATCCATGCAGATCCCAAAAGACTTCCTTTTACAGATGCTTGGGGAAGAACGTGTCACTAAGTTTGCAATACAAGAAATACTCAATTGTACCATGGCTGATTATACAAAAAAGGCAAGCGATTTTTCTCCTCTGTATAAGGCTGTCATGGATATATACGTATAAACTTATTTTCACATTTGATTTCCCTATTCCAGGAAAACTTAGATGCGAAGGACAAGAAGGTTAGCACTATTCAAACGATACAAGAACTCAAAAAATCATTCACAGCAGGAAAAGAATTTGGATTCAATGTTCTAATTGAGCCTAAAAACTCCGAAGGTGAATAAATTGTTTTGAGGGATCTAACTGTTGTTCATGACCTGATCGATGATTACTGGAGAAACAAGATCTGTTGCACTTGATGCAGCTTAAAGAGTTATTTTAATGGTCAGTTTGATGAGCTCATAAAAATAAAGGTGAAATATTCTGGCACGAAACTTACAGGAAAAATGTATAAGAAAGTCATCATTAGATTATTCTTCCTGATTTTGTGACGTTACTAAACTAACAGTGATATATTGCAGACTTTGAATATCTTTTCTGCCTTTTAAATTGAACGGAGATTTGTCAATTGCGACCTTCATGTTTATGCTTTTGTCGTTTTATGTCTACTGTCTGCATTTCGCTCAATACAATATACCTGTATGTTTCTGCATAACATGATTTCCTCATCGTAGGATCAAAATAATAGCATCTCTTGTTAACTGGAATACCCCAATCAATAACCTTAGACTAAATAGAAATAGCCAAGATGTTGGAGAATTTGAATTCAAAGAGAGATGGAAGACAATCAAACTCTCACAAAGAAGGGATAAACGGGTACAGTCTCCTATGCATATAAGCTGAAAATATAGAAACTTAAAAAAACTTGTCATATGGCCCCGATAATAGAATTACGAAGATCGGAGAATAGGCCGTAGAGGGAGTACTGCCGTAGATTTTTCACTTCATACCAAGAATTTAGAGCATCAAGATTCTTGTCAATCCCTGAGAATGCCAACTGTATGCCAATCTTGCAAGCAGTGTCGCCATTCTTTTGACACTCTGTGTTTGGCACTGCACAGTCTTGATTATTTAGACAAATACTTCCACTGGGACATGCATCACAGCCGAAACTCTTCCAAAACAAGTTTTGAAGGGTTCCCTCTTGAAATTCAAGAACCTGTTAATCAACCAACAGAGAAATTCAAAATTACATTCATAAAGGAAATTTCGTTGCTACAAAATGCACATATTGATCATGTCAAATGATACCAAAGTGAAACTGGTAATCGTGTGACTGTCGTCGGCAAACATGATTGGTAGTGATCTTGCTGCATATTTCTGTCCAGCAAACGCAACCATATATGTGCCCTGATAAAACCCCAAAATTAGTAGAGAATAAACATCCAAAAGTTTGCCAAAGGATATTTGGCAGCAGGACTGTTAAACTTTGAAATCATAACAAAGGAACAACTCTTCAAATGGAAATGTGCATATGGTAAAAAAATCAAAGATTTTTTCTAACTGATGCCGAGGAATATAGTGTACCAAGCTGGTATCTGCCTTACTCAATGACAAAAATGTCTTAAAATTCTTTCTTGCTAACACAAGGAACATTTGATTAGCTAGTAGACCAACCTTCTATAATTAGGCTCAATACAGGGAACATTTGATTAGCTAGTAGACCGACCTTATATAATTTACCAGAACACATGATTTTACAGGGAACAATAAAACAAAGAGTATAATACCAAGTAAAATACCAAACATATCATTATCATATCAAACGGAGGCCCTTTTCGGATAAACATCTTAATTAATTTATAAGTGTTTATGTATAAGCGATTTCTACAACAAAAGATAATAAAAAGCCGCATCGTTTTTTTCTTTTTGGAATACAAGTCACATCGTTTGCGAGAGCCTACGAAAATAAGTTGAAGGTCGTTTCCATAAGCTCTCGCAAACAGTTTCACAAGTGCTTATATCAGTAGATAACTCAAATACATAAATTCAAATAAACCATGACTATTTTGTAAAGAATATCCCCTATATACACGAAGCAATGAATTTAAATCATGAAGAGAAAAACTGCATACCAAGTCTGAGCTGCTCCTGTTAACGGTAAGTAGGGAGATTTCGTCGACCTTTGGCCTAAACACAACAAGTTGTGCTTTGCCTGGGAGGTTAAGACGAGAGTCACAAGGCGAAAGTTGTGGACCACTATCTGGGGTGAAAGATTGCTTGTCCGAAAACGCAATGCCAAAGGTAAAACCATCTCCTCTCTGAACTTTAGCATCTTGACATGGAAGATAAACATCATTTGTATCAGCTGCATCTGCAACAAACATAGCCATCATAGCAATTACAAACAACTTGAACATGGCTAATAAAACTTCTTCATCCATCCTCATCTTCTTCAATTTGGTGATTATTCTCTAAACAAAATAAAAAGAACAAAATTAGTTATGTATAAGAAAAGAAAAATCCTTATTGTTTGGGTCAAACTAGAAAAGAACAATATTTTGTGGTGATGGAAACAACGAGGTATCAACATTTGTCTTTAACTAAGGATTAAAAAAGTGTTATTATACGTGCGGCACATAAATCCAAGATAATATGATAGATTAAACAAGAAGATGCATTTAAATAATAATAACTTAAGAAGCAAGGAATAGATCTCTATACCTTAAAAATCAAAATGAACGAATTTCGTATCTGAAGAATATTTTAGAGATCAGAATTTGAGGTTTGATTTTTCTATGATTCATTCACATGGGAGAAAAAAAAAAGGTCAACTAATCAAGGAAGGATTGGTGGCAAAGAAAACGTTTTTGAGGTTTTTGTTTTTCTACTAGGGTGATGAACTTTTTTTTTTTTGGTGGTGAGATTGGTGATAAACTAATAACATAAAAAAGGTGTTAATGCAAATCCTCAGGAGAAAACCAGAACAAATATTAATGTAATAAATCAACAGAAAAATGTAATAATATAATAAATATTACATTAACTATTTAATTTCTTTTAAGGAAACTATTTATTATTTTAAGCGTAATTTATGTTCTTAATATTGAGAGAAATTATATCAGACTACCAAATAAGCATGTTGGTTTGACCAAAAAAATAAAAATAAGCATGTTTGACAAAAAAATATAATATTAAAATAAACATTTTTTATAATACAAAATAATGGACCCAAGGTGTGTTTTTACGTATCTTGGTCATTTGACAAAGATGGAACGTTTTCAATTTTAAGCTCAATTTATCATATTGGAAAACAAAATACTTTGAAATCTGAATGTCTAATCAAGATTGAACAATCAAGATGTTGTGACTTCTTGCGGTCACAATGTATCTAAGAGAAATGTTAGGGACACATCTTCTAACACAGTCCTCTAATACACTCCAATAATAAGTTGCCAAGTCAGCCACTTTTTATTAATGTTACTTGATAACCGGCTCTACTAGTTTTCTTTTCTTTTTTCTTCCTTTCATTTTTTTTGTAAAACACATACAATAACAACATTGTTGTATTCTTCTTGACAACATTAATTTCGGTTTGTCTCTCAAGTTAGTTTCACCATTGTCTTAAATGAGGTTTTTAATGTATTCTAAAGCAGAGCATCAATTCTTGACAGAAGCATAGCATCAATTCATGACAGAAGTGTTCTTTTATATGTTGGTTAATCACTTTTTCCATCACAAACCCATTCCAATTTTGTGTTCTTGACATTTTTGTATTGAAAGCAAACCAAAGTTGTCTGGAACATGTTTTTTTGATGGATTTATGCTTTGGATTGTTGTAATCTTTTTACAGGTTGGATTGTTTAGTCCTAGATTTAAAGAGACAATCATGGTGGTTAGAGAGTCTCCGTGTGACGTTGAAGTACAAAGAAAGAAGAAGATGAAAAGCTAGATTCTAAATATTAATACAAACAAATAAAAAATAATTATAGTGTATAAAGTTGAACCGGTAACAAGTAAAAGGAATTAAAAAGTGAATGACTTGACAACTTATTATTGAAGTGTGTTATAGGAGTGTGTTAGAGGGTATGTCCCTAACATTACTCGATAAAAAGGCTATAGTCATGTTAAATACACCCCATTACTTGATAAAAAAATAAAATTAAAAATACACCCCATTGATAAAACACATTCACTTTCACCGAGTGCATGACTCTTGCATTCACTTTTAGCGATTTATATTTTCGAAAATTTTGTAGCGTTTGAGCACTTCATTTGGAGTACATATGTAAAAGAACCCATTATTTACTAGTACCTTAAACTTGACTTTTAGCATGTTTGCCATTGCGTTTGACAAACCATGTTCTATAGAAAACCATGTTAATGTATCACGTTTACACATAAGCTCCAAATGGTAGCTTAATAAAGTCACGGCAGATTTGCTTTGGTAACCACACCAGCCGTGCTTTTGGTGTTCTAAACTCTATACCAAACACATACTTTCTTGAGAAATGCTAGCTACACACCTTCTAACACACACTTTTCAACACACTCTCTTTGATTGATTGAAATTCACATGAGACCCACCAAATTTATATGGGACCCACATGATTTGGTGGGACCCATGTGAATTTTAACCAATCAAAGAGTGTGTGTTGAAAAGTGTGTGTTAGAACGTGTGTTGCTAACATTTCTCTACTTTCTTTATTCACTATAGTCAACCTTTCATTTGCAAGTGTCTCTCTCTACTCATGAATGAATAATATCACAACATTGGGGAGGGGAGACCGTGACCTCCAATAGTCCCTATTCTAGCTCCACCTTTAATTTGTTAGTATCAGGGCTGGTTTGTCAAAATCACCATGAATCGTCGTGATTTTGAAAAAGTTACATAATACAGTTTTTGTAAAATCATATAAATAGTAGATGATGATTTCTTTGATTCTAAAGAAGAAAAATGATAAAATTGAGTGATTTATTGAGAAAAATATATTTAGAGACTTCTTATTTTGTAAGGATCAAATTGCCTCTTTTTAATTATTATCAAAGATTAAATTGTTTATGATTCTCTAATTATTATTAGAGACCTAATTGTTCATTTTCTAACCGTAGTTCAGAAAAGCTAGCTTGGCCTAACTTATTTTGCCTCCTCTTCTCCTTCAAAGCAAAAGCTAGGTCAAACATTATTTTTGAGAAACTCCATTTAGAAAAGCAACTTTTGAGAAACTACATATAGAGGAGCTTCTACATAAGATGTTGATATACTTACTTTTCAACTCGGGTATTCTCGTCTTCTTAATGTACAACTTTCAATCCTTGACATATGCTTCTAGTTATTTATTTAATTTTTTATTTTGTTTATCTTTATAATCAAAATTTATTGATAAAGAGCAAAGCTAGTACAAGGAGTACACAAAGCTGCTCCAAATTCAGCATACAAATGCAAAGTGTACATCTTGTTCGAATGTATTCTAACAATTGTTAATAAAATATCTTAACAATTTTTTTTTTTTTGGTAGTGACTTGTAAATATTTTTGGTAGTGTAACAAATTATTTCATATAATAGTTGTATGAGATTTTATAAAAAAAATAGTGTCTTTGAATGTAATATTTTTGCAAGAATTTGTCTATAGACATCATACACCCATCTATCCATATAATCTATGCTTTTTAACTAAGGACAGAACTACAAGAACTTACGCACAAGACCAAAGGAAAACAATACCTCATTAAGTGATGGGACTTGAGATCGAAATATTATCAATTATCAAACATATTTAAGTGTAAAAGGGATTTTGAAATATAAAACAACATTTACCAAACATCTTTAACTTTAATTTTAAAGCTTTTAATTTTAACTTTAGGTTTAAAACAACTTCTACGATAAAAAAGTTGGACAAAACGCTACAAACCAATGTTTGTTTCTACATTACCTTTTAAAATAATGCGACAAACACAATTCAATATAAGAAGCTCCAATTTATTGTGGTGAATGGACGTGTCATGAGATCATTTACTAAACTAATGAATCAAGTTCAACGGATTAATTGTCGGGTCGAGTTTTAAACTATTTTTGAATTAGCTCGATTCATTGCCAAGTCTACTCACTACTAAAATTGCTCTTATTTTTTCTTGTGAACCAAATTGGATCACTTAGTTTTTTGTCAAGAAAAACTTTTCTTAAAAAAAAAAAGACCAAAAGAAAAACTGAAGCATGTGTGATGAACCGAAAGTGACGAGTTGTTTTCACGTCTATAAATGAATCTTGGGTTTGAATTAACGTTGAAACTTGAAACATTTCAAAGAGTAGGATAGGAGCTACTACTATACACGTAACCGTTAATTACTATTTATGTGCATGAGATAGTGGCTTATTTCATGCAAGCTTTATGACTACAAAATTCCATTTCCATGCATCTAGCTACATTCATTGGTCCCCATTAAACCATTTTGAGGACCCAAATTCTTAATTATTTCTGATACTTACCATTTTCAGTAATTCAGTCTCAAAGTGGTCCATATCATTTTACTGGCTAATGACACATATTGATATATAGAATCAAACCTACTTATGACACTGTTGCTCGCAGTACTCTAGTGGGTGCAAGTCTCAAGTTTCAGCTTTTCAACTCCTCCTCTCCAAGGTTTTTTCAAACTTTCTTTCTTCTTGGTTTTATTTTGAACTTGTTATGTTTTCTTCTTTTTGATTTTAGTTTTGGCTTCTTAAAAATGAAACAAAAGTGATCCAACGCAAGCTATTTTCTTTCCCAACAGAAAATAAAGATCAAGAGTAAACTATTTTTTTTTTTTGAGAAAGATGAAGAAAATATAACATCTATACATCCCAAACCTGAAAAATGTCTTGAGAACCCTAGAGTTAAAGAAGCAAATTTTCAAGGTTCCTAGAGTTTGACAAAAATGAAGTTTAGAACTCTTTAGAATATAAACTCAAGGGTAGTCTGAATAGATTTGAGTGTTGGTTTCAATGTCTGAGATGTATATGTTGTGTTCTATTTTTATGTTTTTTTTTTCTTGTTAAGTTTCTGTTAGCAGCTTAAAAATTTTGGCATTTCTTGTGGTTTTGTTATCTTTTTATTCTATATTGATGCAATAAAGTTTATCTCATGCTCTTAAAAAAATAGATGGATTATGATCACCAAGACAAACCATCTTTCTTCGCAATCATCAAAGAAGGCTTGAACATCAATCGCCTGGTAATAATTTATTCATACTTTTGTTTATACGTTTCTTCCACATGATCATCATCTCATATGCATTCTGCAACTTGTTTGTTTTGTTAATAATAAGAAATACTTTGTTTCTTTGGATTCTGATGATGAAAACTAAATTATAGGAATGAAAAGTGAGTTTTTTTATAGGCAAATGTCAGTAAACTAGTTGTATTAATTTACACAGTTTCAATTTGAGACGTTCTTCTTAGAACTCCTTCGACATCCCATTCATGAAGTTTGGAGATCCATGACCGTCCGATCAAAATGGGGTGGTCCGTAATTTTTGTTGTTAAAGAAAATCAAATTCTGTTTTGACTATTTGATCTCGATTGGAAGGTTACCGATCCCCTGGCTTTGTGAATGCTCGCAGGGATCCGGCTTCATGTACATAACATGTTTATTTTTTTAACATTACTTCTTGTCAAGCTACTATGTTTTTTTTGGTCATAATCTGCAGAAAGTACCACCGGAGATTGTTACGGATTTGGGTGAAGAGTTGTGGAAGAATACGTTTATGATTCTGGTAGGTTCGTCTGGTGAGAAGTGGGAAGTGAGTATTTTGAAGAAAGGGAATGACATATATCTGCAAATTGGTTGGCAAAAATTTCTGATAGACAACAAAGTGATGCTTGAAGAGTTATTGGTTTTCACATATGATGGGGAGAACAAGTTCCAGGCGCAAATTTTTGGTAAGAATGGATTGGAGAGACCATGCTTCAAGAATGTACAAGAACAAGAAGAAATACAAGAAGAAGAAGTTACTGCAGCAGCTCCATTAACCGTGGCCAAGAGAAAGAGGGGTAGACCAAGAAAAGTTCCTTCTCCTGAGAGTGAGTGCTTTAAGAAAGAAAAAGCTGAAGTTGCAGCAAAAATTGTGGTTAAGAGAAATGATGGTAGAACAAGAAAAAGTCCTGCTGGTGAGAGAGTATGCTTCAGGAAAAAAGAAGTTGCAGCAACAATCATGTCTATGGGTAAACCAAGAAAAAATCCTGTTCGTCAGAGAGTAAGCGTAAAGAAGGGTAGAACAAGAGAAAATCCTGCTGTTGAGAGGGTACGCATCATGAAAGAAGAAGCAAAATCTGCAGAAACAATGGTGGCTGAGAGAAAGAATGGTAGACCAAGAAAATATCCTGCTCCAATTGTTATTTTAGTTAACTGATATAAAATAACAAATTGTCTGTTATATATATGTTCAGATTGAAATAGATACTGAGATTAAATAAGGTATGTTTAACAACGATCCATATATTGGAGTTAATTATTAGGAATTATGTAGCTGTTATGATTGATGCTGTTTTTATGGTTGCATTGTATGTGAATGCATTGGACATCAAAGTGGATGGTGGTTTTTCTAATTGTGTCTGGATTTTATTGGTGAAATTCAAATTAGTTCATGAACCATTTATTAATATAGCTTTGTCTCCTAAGGTTGTAACCTGTAGTGAGTTTCGAGAGTTTGTTTATTAATTTTATGTGTTAAAAGAGTGTTCTAAACATTTCTCTTGTTTGTATATATGGTTCTCATACTCCAAATTGATTGTTTATGAATTACTACTCGGTAGTACTTCTTAAAAAAAATTATTAATCTAGCTTGCGTTAATTACTCTTTACAATAGATTATTATGAGCATTTTGGTTTGTGGATTACTTTTAATTTTTTTGTCAAAAAATAAACTTAGATTGGATATTTTCGAATAAGAGAAACTCCATTAAGAATTGCAAAATAGGCAAGCTCCATCACAGGGCAAGGCGAGCAACTCCAAGAAGGGTTGCAAAATAGGCAGGTCAAATCAAATGACAAGGCAATCAAGGCGGGCCTTGACCTAATTTTTATGAACTAATAGTATTAGATTAGATTAGATAGATGTTTAAAGTCAACTTTGATAAAACTTATGATTCAGTTGAATAAGAGTATTTAGAGGTAGTTATCGATAAAATAAGTTTTCCTAAAAGTGGATTTTAGAATGTATCAGTACAACAATATCATCATCTGTATTGATGAATGGAAGTCCAATAAAAGTATCCAAAGTAGATAGTGGGTTGAGGGTTTGTTTGCAGCACAAAGTTTTTTTTTTATTGAATCAGCTAAAATTTATTCACGTCGAGTTGTACAAAAAACCGTATCCCTCGCGGATAAAAACGATAAACACGGGAGATACAAAAGGTGTCGCATATATACGGAACACCAACACACCACCATGCCCAAGAAAAAAGGCTCAACACAGTTGACCCAATTAAAAATTCTGATGCTGAAATACTTCAATGGAAGAGGGTTTGTTTATTGGTTACTGGATTGGATCGTCTGCTTGTGGGCATTATTGTTTCAAATTCTTGGTCAAACACCATTTAAATATCTTGGCCTTCCAATTGACGATAACCCGCGAAGATTATCCCACTATTACAAAGAAACACAAAAGGCTTTCAAGTTGTAAGGTTTGCAATTTGTTGATAGGTAACCGACTTGATTTACGTAAGTCTCCTTGTCTTCTTCACTGGTTTTACTTTTTCTTTCCTTTTTAAGACTCCCACATGTATCATTTTTAAAATTGAATCCCTTTTTAAATTCTTCTTTGGAGGGCGGTAGTTAAGATTCGTGTATTAAGTTCATTGGAATTGTTAATTTAGATCAAGATAAAGGCAATTTAAGAGTGAGAAGAGTGTACTAATTAATTTGTCTTTATTAGCTAGATGGTTGTGGACATATCACTTGTTTTCTTGGGAGGAGAAATTATGGTAAGAATGTTGATCTACGTTTGGTTAATTTTTTTTTGAAGAAGTTAAATTAACCCATCAAAATTGATTAATGTGTTTGGTTAATGCTGTTTTGCAAGATAATGCTATAGATAGGTGGTCGTGACACCTTTCAAAAAAAAAAAAAAAAAGGTGGTCGTGACAATAAGGTGATCGTGACAATAATGATGTTGCCACATTGCCCCACATATAACAAATGATGTAAGACTAACAATAAGAGAGAAGATTTATATCCAATCATGATTTGCCACATAAAGATGTCAAATGGGGGTATAAAGTTAAAGAGTGACTACTGTCTATCAATATTTTCCCTATAAAATATATATTGAGTTTCTAATTGATTTGTTCATAATTCTGTTAAAGTTTTTTTTATAATTCAGTCTTCATACATTATTGATTCATAATTTTATTTTATTTGATACTATATAATATGTCAAGTATAAACGAAAGAAAAACTAAAGCCATACACACGCGGTGTAATGAACCTAAGGAAAGTGACAAAGTTGTTTTAACGTGTATACATGAATTATTGGTTTGAATTAACGTTGAAACTTGAAATATTACTACAAGTAGCAGGATCACGTAACCAATAATTTCTATTTTTGTGCATAGCTTTCATGCAACCTATATGACCATTTTGAGTAGTGTGGCAGTGTCAAATGTCAATGATTCTTAATTATTTCTGCCACAAGTGGTCCTTCCATCTTTGATTTTATCATTTGCTATTTACTTGCCTTTTTGCTCGATCTTTATTACTTTGAACCAGATCAAGGAGTCAGTAGTGTAGTGGCCAAGTTTTCAAGTTTCAGCTTTTCAAGGTTTTTCAAACTTTCTCTCTTCTTTGCTTTGTTTTCAAACTAAGATACGTAATATATAGGTTTTGCATTTTTTTTTTAACTCATTTGCATCTTGGTTTTATTTTGAACTTGTTGGATCAGTTCTTCTGAGATCTGCTTGGTTTTAGTTTTGGTTTCTTTAATGAAACAACGATTATTCAGTGATCCAAAGCAAGCTATTCCTTCTCAAAATGAAAACTGATTTTGAGAAAGATGAAGAAAATATAACATCTACATCCCAAACCTAAAAAATGTCTTGAGAATTAACCCAAGACCGAAGAAGAAAATTTTCAAGGTTACTAGAGTTTGACATAATGAATTTTAGAATTCTGTATAACATATATATCCTATAGTTATATACAACTTTCCTATTTTTAAGATCTACTTTCTGTTTATAGTTTTACATTTAAAATTTATTTTGATGCTTTTTGTTTATATTTTTGCTCCTTTTTTTCCTCATATAACATAAATGGTTTAGCTCTGATATATATAGGCATATAGTTTTTCAAAAAAAAATGTGCTCTTTGAATGGCTGATATTGCAAGGATATTTTGTTGTATGCAAAAACTCAAGAGTAGTTTGGAATTTAGATGAATTTGAGTGTTGGTTAAATAATTTGTTAATTTAAATGTCTGAGATGGTGTTGTGTTCTGTTTTTATGGGTTTCTTCTCGTTAATTTTCTGTTTATAATTCAAAACTTTGGCACTTTTAGTGATCATGTTATTCTATATAATGAAGTTTATCTTTGCTTATATAAACGGAAAAAAAAAAAACAGATGGATCATGAGCAGCAAGACAAGCCATCCTTTTTCACTATCATCAAAGAAGGCTTCAACACCAAGTGCATGGTAATTCATTTGTACTTTTGTTCTTCATCATCTCATGCATGCTACAATTTGTAATCTTTGTTAATAAGAAACACCTGTCTTTCTTTGGATGCTGATGAGAAAGTTATAGACATGAAGAATGAAAAAGAAGTTCATAGAAAAATGTTATTAAGCTAGGTCGGTAGTATTCCAAGTTTAAATCTCAGATTTCCTGATTAAAACTCATTCACCAACCGAGATTATACATATATACGAACCCGGATTCCCTTCAGGGGTTCAGACATTCCAGATACCAAGCTCAACAATTTTAGTTTTTAAAGAAAATGAAAATATGTTTACTTTTTGGACTGTCCATCTCAATTGGACGGTCACGGATACATCCTGACTGCGTGAATACTTGCAGTCTGCAGGGAATCTGACCGGTGCATATACATTCATATTTTTAAAAAAATATTACTTCTTGAGAAGTTACCATGGTTTTTTATTTTGTCATAATCTGCAGAAAGTACCACCGAAGATTGTTATGGATTTGGGTGAAGAGTTTTGGAAGAAAGCATCGATTATTCTGGTATGCTCTTCTGGTGAGAAGTGGGAAGTTAAAATTTTGAAGAAAGAAAATGACATTTATCTGCGAAACTTTGGTTGGCAAAAGTTTCTGAAAGACAACTCAGTGGGACTTGAAGAGTTCTTGCTTTTCACATATATTGGAGAAAACCTATTCAATGTGGAAATTTATGGCAAGAATGGCTTAGAGAAACCATGCTTCAAGAAAAAACAAGAAGTTGTTGCAGCCCCAATTGTGGCCAAGAGAAAGAGGGGTAGACCAAGAAGAAATCCTGCTGATGTCAAGGAAGAAAAAGAAGAATCTGCTGCAACAGTTGTGGCTAATACAAAGATGGTGCAAAGAAAAAATCCCCCAAGGGTATGCGTTAGAAAAGAAAAGGCAGAGACTTTAGCAACAATTGTGACAAAGAAGGGTATACCAAGAAAAAATCCTGCTCCTCTTTCTGTTATTTTAGTAGACTAATATAGGAAAAAATCATGCTCCTCTTTCTATTAATTAAGGCATGTTTAATCGATGTATTGGAGTTAATTATTAGGATTTATGTAGCTGTTATGATTGATGATGTTTTAGTGTTTGCATGGTATGTGAATGATACTGCATTAGACATCAAAGTGGGTGGTACCGGGTTTTCTAATTGTTTCTGGATTTCATTGCAAGAATTCGGTAGCAATACTGATATTTTCTTGTAGTGTTGGTGAAATTCAAATTAGTTAAAAGATATAAATGAGTTTATTGCACGAATGCTTCCAAAAAACTAAAACTATCTCTTGGCAAGGCCTAACAATGATATTATTTATTTTATCAACATGATTATAATCCCAAAATAAGCTTAACAATACTATAACTCTCTATCATAACTTCTTTTGTCCATGGAGTGTTTGATCATACTTGAATACTCCATTGTAGTGTGGGTAGTAAAATGGTTTCTGATCTATAAAATCATCATCGTTGTCACTTTTACAGTATGATTTGAGTCCAAAATGAGGTTAATAAGATCAGAACATTTTTTTGCACCTCACACATTTGAACCTAGCTTAAGCATAGCAAGTGAATCAAATACATTACTTTCATCCGCCTTTTGCATCGATTTTGTTGGTTTTTTTTCTTGTCTTTTATTTTCTCTTTGGCCTCAGTTTGGACAGCTTACACAAACCTTAGCAGTTTAAAGAGTATATTCATATAAATCTCTTGGTGGACACACAACATACTGAAAGAGTGACAAAAATGGTGATTTTATAGATTGGAAATATTATTAGTATCCATATTGTAACATAGTATTCAATTTTGCTCAAGCACTAGGTGGACAAAAGAAAGTACACATTTCCAATCATATAACACTTTGTCAAATATCTATTGCAGTATGGGTATTGAAGTTATTTTGATCTAAAAAATCGCCATCACTGTCAAATATCACTGCAAAATCACCATCACCATCATTGAAGTTGTGTTTCATTGATTGGAAATTTGTGTATCTTGTTTTTGGTAAGGCAACTTAGTGAGGAAATCAAATATAACTCGATGTTGGGTTAAATCGACATAATTGTGTATTGCTTGATTGTTGTTTAAATCTTTGGAGGAATTACAAATTTGAAAAGTGAGATATCTTTGGAGGAATTACAAATTTGAAAAGTGAGATTCATTTGGCCTCTAATGGATTTTCCACTTATGAACCAGATACCAAAAATCTCACATACTTAGTCATTGTTCATCTCCATAGTTGCTAACGAAACGTAAAATTCAAATTATTTGCATTATTCGGTAGTATGCAACTATCGTGAAGAACAACAACAATGTATGTGAGAAGTGGTTCTATAGTGGAAAAACTCTTAGAGACCACACGAGATTTCACTTGTTAAAATTGTTAATTCCTCCAAAGCTTGAAACTAACAATCAAGCACTAGAGAATTCAAGCACTAGACAATTCAAGTTAGCGAGGAATTATATTTAAGTGGGCGTTGGGATAAATTAATCAAATTATTTAGTGTTTGATTGTTAGTTTAAAACATTAGAGGAATCAACATTTTGAACAAGAGAGATTCATATGGCCTATATGGTCTTTGATCTAGAGAACCACATGCCACAAATCCTACATACTTTTCCGTTGTTCTTCTCCATAGTTGCTGACAAGCGTAAAATCCAAACTATTTGCATTATACGGTTTTCTGCAACTATGGTGAAGAACAACAGCAAAATATGTGGGAAGTGATTCTCTAGTGGGAAAGCCATTAGATACGACATGAGATCTCACTTGTTAAAATTATTGATTCCTCCAAAGCTTAAAGCTAACAATCAAGCACTAGACAAGTGATTTAACCCAGCGTGTAATTAAATCTGATTTCTCACTGACTTGGAATCCAGAAAACAAGCACAAAAATTCCAAATCTTTGAAACACAACTTATCTTCCTTATCTAAAAACTTAAGCAAAGAAAATGAACATGTGCCCTACTCGAAAAGCTTACTAGCAAAATATCCACATGTTGTCGCAAATTTATAGTGGAAGATACATAAGCTATATATAACAAACAACTCCAAGGTGTGAAAATGGCAGTCTTAAAACTGATAAGTCGTTGTGTATATCGTAAGGGAGGACAAAGAGAAAAAAGATCACGACACAAGAAACAATAAAAGCAACAAAATCAAGGCAAAAGACGATGAAATCAATAGAGGTGACTCACTTGTCCAAGATGACTCTCAACCCATGTTCAAGTGTGAGAGGTGCGAAAAATTATTTTGGTTATATAAAGCTCCTTGTGGAAACAAGCATACTGAAAGAGTAATAAAGATGGCGAGTATACAAATCAAAAATATTTGCAGTTCCCATATTGCAACATAGTGTTCAAGTCTGCTGAAGCACTTGGTGGACACAAGAAGGTAACATTTCCAATATATAACACATTTTCATACCAGCTTTGGTCCAATAAGTGCTTAAGGAGACTTGAACACTCAATTGCAGTAAGGGTGCTGAAATTATCTATGATCTATAAAATCATCATTGTCTTGTTAGTAATTATGATTTATTCCCACAGAGAGGTTTATTAGATCAAAACATTTTTCCTCATCTCACACATTTGAACTTCTTGAAATTCTGCTTGAGAAAGAAATTCAGTTCTACTACTTTAAATGTCTTTTTCTGGCATAATAATGGTTTTTTTTTGTCTTGTTCTATTTTCTTTTTTGCCTCCTATTGCACAACTTACACAAATTCTTGGATTTTTTAAGAGTTCCAATTTCACATGTTGGACTTGTTTGTTACGACAGATCTTTTGTATCGAACGATGCATTAAATTTGCAGTGTCAATTGAATCTATTTCATGTTAGGTTTTGGAGTAGTTCATATATTAATTTTCTTTGTTTTTGTTTGTAGAAAAGGAGGAGAAGTTATATTTCATTGATAAAAACAATTGTGCATCTTTTTTTTCTTTTTTTTTGGATGGCAAGTTAGTGAGGAATTAGATTTAGGTGGACGTTGGGAATTGACCAAATTATTTAGTATTTGATTGTTAGTTTCAAACTTTGGAGGAATTGACAACTTGGACAGGAGAGATTCATGTTTCCTATATTGGTTTTACCACAAGACAACCACTTAACACAACTTCCACATACTTTGGTATTATTGTACTCCATAGTTGCAAAGAACTGTAAAATCCATTTGCATTATACATAATGTGGGATTTGTGGTAAGTGGTTTACATAATGTGGAAGCCGTTATAGGTCAGAAATCTCACTTGGTGAAATTGTTGATTCCATCAAATCTTGAAACTAACAATCAAGGAATAGAAAATTCAACCAATTTGTACCTTACATCCATTTCAGTCTGATTCCTAATTGAATTTTCATCCAAAAAACTAACAAGCACGACAATGCTATATCTATGAAATACATCTTATTTGCAAACTCAAATGAAAAAAATGAATATGTTACCTACTCGAAAACCCAACTTTAAAAAAATCCAAATTTTACCGAAAACTTAATATCGTAGCCGATACGAAAGCTCAACCATGAAAAACAAGTTCCACATGTAAAAATAATACTCTTCAAATTTTCAAGGTTTTGTGTTTGTTGCTCTAAGGGAGGCAAGAGAGTCATAAGACCACAATGATAAAAATAATTAAACCGAATAAAATGAAGGTAGGAGACGGTGAAAGAAAATAGGCGACTTGCTCGCTCAAGATAAATCTTGAACCATATCCTCCCTTGTGAAAGGTGCAAAATACATTTCTGATCTTATCAAGCTCTTGGTGGGAATAAAAACAAAGTAAAAGCATACTTATGGATGTTGTTATTGATTATTCGCTTATGATGCCAAGCATAAAGAGAAAGTTCAAATCTTTTTGATGCAAACCAACATAATGCAATAAATGTTTTTCAAAGAAATTTAATGTTGGAGACTTTGACAACATTGGAAACTAAGATGCTAAGCCTCTGGGTGATGGTTTTGAAAAATCACAAGATGTATTTGGAAAATGACCTTGATGCAATGAACTACTAGAATGTAGAAAACTTTCTTAATGAAAATCAAGCTTTATTCCCTCATGTCAAAGATTTTATCAAAAATCCCAAAATGACTAGTATGAGCATGTGGAAACAAATCAAGAGTTTCTCAAACCCTTCATAATGTAACCATCATTTATATTAAATTCCATACAATTATCAACTAAAGTGAATGTATGGATGTAGTTATAAGGAGTGTGAATGAAGTCAAAGTGACATTTTTAACTTAAAATATGACCTAATATTTACATTTCTCAAAATCATATTTGAGCAATTTTATTCTTATTTCCAAGTATATTTGAAATTATACAGAAATAAAATAATACATAATGATTAATTATATGAATTTAATTTTATATATATATATATATATATAAACATGTTATGTCCTAGAACAATGTTATCTTGAGGAAGATAATAACATTCACATTGATGCGAGAAATTGATGAAGAAGATGCTTCGTTGTCGAAGATCTTGCCGGAATCCATGGAAGAAACCCTGTTGCCGGTGAGACGGAAGGGGGTGGTACCTGAACACGCGCTCCAACGCCAAAGTCAACTGGAAAACAAGGAGCATGTGAGGTTTTTTTGGATAGAATCATCTTACCTGGAATTGTAGTTGAGTCCCCTTTATATAGGCATAAGGGAGTGTAACCCATTACACTCCGTTATGCCTATATAACGGGGACTCCACTAAAATCCCAGCTAAGTTCATTGTATCCCAAAAACCTCACATGCTCTTTGTTTTCTTTCTGACCTGGGCGTCGGAGCACATGTGCATGTACCACCCCCTTCCGTCTCACCGGCAACGGGGTTTCTTCCATGGATTCCGACGAGATCTTCGACAACGAAGCATCTTCTTCATCAATCAATCGCATCAATGTGAGTGTTATTATCTTCCTCAAGAAAACATCGTTCTAGGACAAAACACACATATATGAATTCGTATATAATCAACTATTTGTAATATTTTGTTTTGTATAAAATAAGCTAGACTTGGAAGTAAGAATAACGATGCTCAAAGATGATTCCATTTTCAGTTAAAAATGTAATTTTGATTTCATTCACACTCTAATAACTACATCCATGCGTTCACTATTTTGATAATTGTATGAAAATTGATCTAAAGGCATAAATGGTGGTCACATCATAAAGGGCTCGAGAAGCTCTTGATTTGTTCCCACTTGCCCATTTTCCAAATTCATTATGTAATCTTCCATAAAATATGCAACATGAGGAAATAAAGCTTTATGTCATTAAGTACTTTTTCTATATTCTTGTAGTTAATTACCTTGTGGCCATTTTCCAGATACATCGTGGGATTTTCCAAACAAAAAAAAAACCACCAACATGACTCATTATATCTTTGTTTGTTGACAAAGTCTCCAACATTTAATTGGTGTTTTTAAAAATATTTCATGTATTCTTTTGGTTTACATGTGTAAGATTTTCACCTTTCACTTTCTGCTTGACATAATAATCACAATAAGCAATAATAATATCCATGATAAAATCAAAGAGATCTATTCCCATAATTGTCTCAGTGGTATCAGAAAACTTCATAGTACACTTATTTTTCCAAAATGATATGTGACAAGTGTCGTTTAAAAAAATGTATTTAAAATCTAACATTCATAGCTATAGATATCAAGATATAATTCAAACATTTTTTTCGAAAAGTGATCTTTAATTAGTTAAGTTGTATCCGAAAATGTACGACTCGCTATACTAAACAGCAGAATTCACTTTCATTCGTTCCTTTGTTCAATCGAGTTCTCAACTCTTTCAATTTCTTCTCAAGATTTAATTTCACTTTCTTCAACCTTTTATTCCATCATTCAAGGTGCATGCACCCTATCTCTAGATAATTTCTGAGATACTCGGAATTTGAAATTTATCATTTTTTATTGGTTGAATCATTTCTCACATATCAATGGCAAATGTTACTTATTCTTAACTATTTTTTATAGTGTATAAGCTACGTAGGCCTGAAGAGAGAGTTCGTGTTTCCTTGAAGCTTACTCATAAATCTCTAGTATCTTACTTGTCAGATTCGGTTCAATGTGAAATGAGATGTTATTCATGTTCTTCAACATAAGATGTTCAAAAAGTTTGGTTCTCTCAAGAATAGATAGGAAAATGTTAATGTTAATGAGGAAGAAGTTAAGACTAGCACAGTGGAAATTAATGAATTGAAGGACCATTTTGTAGTTGAAACTATCAATGAAAACATTTTCCCCGACAGTTTCAACTACAAAGGGTCCTTCAACTCTTCAATATCCACCACGTCACTCTGAACCTCTTATTCATCTTTGTTTTCCACATCAATTCTTAGGAACCAAACTTTCTCAGCCTCTTAGATTCAAGAACATGAAAAATATTCCAATTCTTATTGAATCGTGACCGATTGAGTAAACCACTAGAGATCTCATACTAAGCCTTCAAGGCAAATGCAAACTTTCTATTTAGACCTTTAAGTACCATAGATACTAGCACAAATTGTTCAAAATTACTAACAATCACCATTGATACATGAGAAATGGTTGATTCAATTAAAAATTATAAATTTCATAAGGTAGCTAAGAAATTATACTAAAAGGAATAATCAAATAAAAGCTTGAAGAAAGAGAAATTAGTGTTTGTGAAGAATTTGAGAAAATTATGAATTGGATTGTACAAAGGAACATAAGTGAATAGCATTACCGAATATATTGTGTTGTATTTTTTTTGTAAACAACTCAACGAATTAAGGATCATTTATTGCCAAGAAGTGTTAGAATTAGATCTTTATATCTTGGCTTAAATATTGCACTCATCCCTACAAGTATGCCTCGTTTAAGTTTTGGTCCCTGTAAAAAAAAAATTTGTTTTTGGTCCCTGCAAAATTTTTTGTTTTTTAAAATAATCCCTGACCCCATTTTTGTGATGATTTGCATACGTGGCACATGATGACTGGACCTATTTTGTAGTTTTTGGTCCCTACAAAATATTTTGTTTTTTTAAACAGGTCCCTACAAAAAATTTTGTTTCTGAAAATAGTCCCTAGAGGGACCATTTTAAAAAACAAAAAATTTTGCAAGGACCAAAATCAAAATTTTTTTTTACAGGGACCAAAACTTAAACGAGGCATATTTGCAAGGACGAGTACCATATTTTAGCCTTATATCTTTAATAGAATTATAGAAATTAATGTTATATTTAAATACATTTGTTTCTTTTTAAAAGGGCATTTGACACATCGTGGTTGGTTGGATACCAAGGTGAAAAATAAGTGTATTGTGAGGTCTTCTAATGTCACCAAGACCATTATGGAAACTAGTCTCTTTGATTTTCTCATGGATGTTGTTATTGATTATTGTGCTTATGATGTCAAACAAGAAGAGAAAGTTGAAAATCTTACAAATGCACACCAACAGAATGCAGGAAATGATTTTCAAAGAAACAAACTAAATGTAGCTCCTAAATCAATAGTAAACTTAAAAACAACTCCTTGAATATTAATGATAATGTTGCACTTTGGAAATAAGCATGCTCATATTATTCATTAGGTGATATTTTTTATTCTTTATTCATTTCTGAAAATATTTAAGGTGGTTAATATTTCATAATAGTAAAATATATTAAGGATATAGCATACTATTGTAAGACATATATATAACACAAAGATGAAAATAGTTAAACTACACATATATCTCATATAAAATTATCCAATGTATGTCTACTCGATTCATTCTATTAAGTAGAAAATCTAATTATCCATATCATATTTATTTTATCTAAATATTCATTAGTTAGAGTCGAGATATTGATATTCATAAAGAAAACCTAGTCAAGAAACGTATGTAACCCCGATTTAAAAACATTTATTTAATATGTGGAATATTTTGCTACATGGAAATTCTTTGATATAGTGACTATATAATTATCATTACAACTTTTATGTAATATGAATTAAAAAAATTTCTCATTCTATCGTCATTTATATGGTCCAATATATTTGACCGGTTATAAGAATAATAAGAAAAATTAAAATCATTTTGTAAATAAATAAATTAAATTG
>Ga0315913_1000783_pt1 | contig 31120 bp, 16 predicted proteins | sample MpolsnodulesMG_FD_207736 | JGI IMG/M metagenome (GOLD analysis project Ga0315913, IMG submission 207736) | Medicago polymorpha root nodule microbial communities from Los Angeles, California, United States - small nodules | ecosystem: Host-associated > Plants > Roots > Nodule | place: USA...
AAAGCAGCAAAAAAAAAAAAAAAAGCCTTAAAATCATCATATGGGTTATCAGTATTATGTTTTAAACTGAGACAAAAACTTCCGAGACTAATACCTGATATACTAAAAGTTTCTTCTCTTGTAAATGAGTTGTAATAATTGTCTGGGCAGAGACTTCAACACTTTTGCTATTACCATCCGATTCTAAAAATGCTTTTCTGCCCGTATCTGATTCAGAAAGTATGTTTCTATCCTCATTCAATTCAAAATGTGTGATTTTCAGATTGAAGATGTTCATCGTCCATGCACATATGTTCCCAGTACAGTTGTGTTTTATTAAGAGCTTGTAGATGTATGGTGCAACACCAAAATAAGGTATTAACAAGAGGATAGTTGCCATGGCTTTCACATGAGACCACCATGGGAACCTGCAATAACAAAATCAAAATAAGGACTAATGACACAAGAACACTAAAACTAAGATATTCAAACAAAAACACCAGTGATGATGATTGTTCTGAGATATAGACAATGATGATTAGTTTTCATTCCTTTTTCTTTCACAACCCAGCTGCTCTTGACCCAAAATTGTTTTCGTTCCTTTTGATTTTGTGTCTAGTTTCTAATAATACATGTGCCTACTCAGACTCTTAACTTTATTTACATTTATACATTCAACTAAGTAGACGAGTTCAGAAATAGACTATAAAATGATCAAAAGCAATAGCAAAGGAAGCCAACATGCATGTGAATGCTACACTAAATTATGCAATGTCAGGATCAGTGTTATCCATTTCGGATGGCAGAAAGTAAAAAATCTGCGATTTTAAGCAGCCATAAAATGGCATGGGGCCACCATCCTTCACAAATTGGCAATGGTGGTTGTCAAAAAAACTGCCACCGCAATCCGCCATGGTGACCAATATTTGACAGCACTGGTCAAGACTTGGTATCTAGAAAAACATTCAAGTGGAACATCGCAAAATATCACCTACAACTACAAGCAAATAAAATAAAACTTAGAAGTAGAAGTAGCATCATTTCATTGACCAGGGTAGTAGTCAACCTCGCAGCAATCAAGTTCAAGAAGCTACTTATTAACTATTTCAAAAACAAAAGCTACTTATTAGTTGAATTCTGAACTTAATTTAATGATTAAAGATAATTGTTGGGTTGTCAAGGGTGCACCAATAGGCTAATAACTAAAACTACAAAGAGACCACAACACGACACTACATCTCCATCCAAAACCTTCAAGACATTATTGCATATATATAAGTCACATCTATAAAATATCCTCTATTTTGCTTATTCTTAGTCAATGTGAGACTAACCCCTCATACTTGATTTTCAATAATAACAATAGCCAAATTGTATTGTTATAGTTAAAATTAAAATGATTACACATAACAATGATTCCTTGATATCACTTTTTAACATCCCCAATTCGATGTTAAAAGAGTAAACATTTTGGTACTATAGTCTCTCAGTGTATTAGAATTACAGAAATGTCCCTCAATATATCTTCTGTTAGTAATTATATGGACTAAAACGACTAACAAAACGTACATTTGAAGATCAACTTGACTAACAAAAGACGCGTTCGAGGATCAAATTGACAAACAAACGACACAATGTTTTAGTACTTTTAACAAATTCAAAAACTACAGTGACATAGCACGACACATTCAAGGACCAAAATGCTTGTTTACTCAGATTCTAAAATTTAACATTGGACATTTTCAGAGTACTTATAATTGGAATATAATAAAAGTAAAGTAATGAGACTTAGTATATAGAAAATAAAAACGTGAAGTGAAATTACCAACTAAATAAGACTGCAAATTCACGTTCGATAATCATAGAGAAAGCAAAGAGAACCCAAAAAACAAGGCATCGTTGATTACTGTAACGACAATCACTCTCCAACGTCCGAATAGAAACATATCTGCAACAAAACATCATATAACTTCACAATTCTTCTATTCATGAAAAATAAAAAAGCTAAAAATTACTTACAAAGGACAAAGCAAAGTAATCGGAGGCCTGCATGTAACAAAATTAAAAAAGTTGCAGTTATTACTAACTTGAAAGAATGGATAATGAAATAAAAAAGCAACATTATATTTTTAATATAAAAAAAATGAAAAGAAAAGAAAGAAAGAAGTGTTGGTATACCAGGAAAGGATGGTGAGTGATTTGGTTAAGATTGTATGAAGAGTTTCCCATTCCGAATCCATTTTTTTTTTCTTTTCACTCCAAAGTCTTAAATCTTAATGATGAAGAAAGAAAGTAGAACTAAGCGCGTTGTTGTATTGTACGGAAAAAGAGAAGAGAAGACCATAAGTCAGTCAATACAATTTCCTTCCTTCTAATTTTGTTTGTGAGAGGTTCATATAATATTATAAACTTTTTTTCAAAATTTAATTAAAAAATATAAATTTTACATATAAGTTTACTCAATAGAAGGAATCAAAAATGAAAATAATTTTTTTTATGACTAAAAATGGAAGAATTTTTTTAGAGAAATTAAAACAAAAATTAATATATTTCTAGAGATATTTAATCTTAAAAAGAAATTAGGTCTTCCATTTTTTATGAGCTCGTGTTGGGAAGTGGGGAAAAGACAATATAGAAAAGTTTAAACATAAGACTTATTTTTCTGGATCAAACTCCTCTAAAGTGAACAACTAATTTAAAGTGTAAAGTCGACAATATCAATAGTTAACTAACAAATTAAATGTATCCTTCAAAAAAACTAACAAATTAAATGTAGATATTGTTAACTAACAAATATAAAGGTAGATATTATATGTATATCATAATAAATTATGAGTTTGTTATAATAACAACATTTGGTTTTTTCACTTTACACTTTGTTTGTATATCATAGTAAATTATATATTTAGTTAGTCAAAGTCAATACTTATAACACACAATATTATGATTGAATGTCCACATCAATATCATGTGTCGTAAATGTTGATTTTAACTAACAAAATGATCAATATGCACTTTTTTTTTCTTCGGGGAATTAATATGAACTTCAATAAAGAGATAAAAATGTGTTTAAGTTTTAATTTAACCTTAAATAAAATTGAACCATAAAAGGGGCATTTTGTTTGATTGTGTAAAATAATGCCTTCTAAAAATCAACTTAAAATAATGAATTTGATTGTGTAAAGCTTTACAGAACGCATGATACATCCAACGGATTATATTAAGTGAAAGTAACACTGGATTTCCCGCGTGAAAGACAGAGAATCAGTTTCCGTTACACTAGCGCCATTACCAGTGGCATTCCTTGAAATCAATCACCGAGCACACGCACCTCACGGAACGGATCTTCATTCTCATTCTCAATCACAAACCGAACCTTTTGGATCCATTCATTCATGATTTTTCTTCTCCCGTTTCAATTTCTCAATTATTCTTCTTCTGATTCAATCCACAACCAAGTTACATGAATACAAATTCAAATCCAAATCGTGTTCGTCTTTTCATTTTCTCCTTCGAATATGGAACCTTTTGCCTTTAATTTTCTCCTTCTCGTCTTGTTTTTATGTGTTGCAGTTGCGCTCACATTCATGTAAGTTTTCAATTTCAGCGATGATTTTCGATTTTTTTTTTTTTATGCAATTGAGTTCGTTTGTGATGTATTTTGTGATTAAATCAAGTGTTAGTTGATTAAATTGGAATTTTATATGATTGTTTTAGTTTTTAGGTTGAAATCAATTTGAATTATAAATGTGTTATTGGATTGTTGAGTGAGTGTGACTGAAGAGTAGTAGCACACTGATCAAAGGCGTGTCTGACACTGACGCATGTGATTATATTGAAATATGTCATTTTCTCAAATTACTATCGGTAGTGTGGTGTCCGTGTTTGTGTTTTATAGCATGGTATGCTATCATCATTTTAAGTGTGAAAAAAAAAAAAAGTGACACGAATCATCAGTGGTATGTAATTCAACAACAAATTTTGAAAGTGGCAATATCCCTATAAGGACACTAACTCCAATTAGGTTAACTTTTAGTTTCTGTCAAATCATATTGCAATAGTGGACAAGTTTACTTGACAGCGAAAAAAGAATGATTTTCCAAATGTTAAATATGTGCATAATTGTACATAGATGGTTTGCATTTTATAGGTTACTGCTATTAATAAAAATGTAAATGACAAAATCTTCTGTATAATGAAGCACCCATTAATCCTTTAGTTAGAACGCCTTCAAGCTCTATAGCACCGACACTTCTGATCGAAGACGTGTCTGGTGTTGTCTGACATGTGTCAGTGTCCGTGTCGGGTGTCTCTGCTTCATAGATACTATGCTTTATGATTTAATGTTATGTTATGTTGCCTTTACTTTATTTTTATTAAAATTAGTGTTTTGTGCTTTAAAGACTTGTGGTGTTTGAACAATGTTGATTCTTTGTGTTTTTGGTGTAGATCCTCGGTATCCAGAAATCATATTGGACCCGGACTAACCCTGTTACTTGACTCTGATTGTACATGTTATTACAGATTTTTTCACGCATTGCTGTCTTGGATTTTGAGCCGTATTTTGTCTGCATCTGTTGGATTTTGTGTTGGTGGATGCAACAGTTTACGAGATGTGGTTGTGAAATTTAAAAAGGTTTTTCTTTGCCTTTATTCACTGCTTTATTTCAAAGTTTAGTATGGCACATTCAGCCCAAAGCTGGATATAATAAAATTCACTCATTGATTTAATGACCAAATTTTCCCCTTGAGATTATCTACACATTTCATAATAGAGCAACTTGGTACTACTGAGTCCCACCATATAAGCTTTTAGGGAATAAAAACTGACTTTGACTAATTACCTAAATGGGCTAATGAAAATTTTCCCTCAGTTTCTGAAACCTATGGTACTGGAACTTAGTTCAACTGATCTGGTTTTCTTAATACACCCATTCTATATATCACAGTCAAATTCTTTGCTTTTATTCTAGTGAAATTCCATATTTGTGTCTCTAAGATTCCATGGCAATGTATTCTGTTGATTTATGGCATGTACAGGGTCCTACTGAATCTGTATCTATTGGTGAAATTAAACTCAGCTTATGCCATTCCTCTGTCGAAGCTGGTGTGGATTCTCGTTCTTGGAATCCAAAGTTGCAACTATTAATATGCGACTTAGAAGTTGTTACCAGGCCTACAAATAAAAGCCCTGCAAATAAAAGCCATGCGAAGAAGAAAACTCAGAAATCCAAAACTCGTTCTTTAGGAAAGGGAAAATGGAAGACTATTGTCAATATTGCAAGATATTTTTCTTTTTCTTTGACAGGGCTAGTTGTAAAGGTATGAATCTCTATATCATTGTAATTTTCATCTTGTATGGAGAAACATGCTGATTTTAATACTGTTATTTTTGCTATCATTGTCCCTATTTGGAAGCATGTTTTACTTTGTATTATTGTACAATTACTGTTGAGATATGGAAATTTGTATGATATTTAATTCGTATTTATTGTGATAGTCTATCCTAGGATATTTGCTGTAGAATGGTGAATAGGAAGTTAGGATCATATCTTTAGATTTGGCTTGATTTAAGGCTCGCCTTGTATCTATATATAAACTCCGAACATTTTCTACAGAATCATTAATCAGAAATACAATTTCCTCTTATCTCAATTATTACAATTGTGCAGAGGTAACTTACATTATACAGACTTGGGGCAATAGCTACCTGCCTAAAATAGGGCTGTATTATGGGAAGACCATCTGTCCTAACAGAGAAAATGAAGCAAAAATCTGTCACAATTTAAACATAAATATTGTTTGACAATTGCACAAATACTCAATGATATGTAATAATAGATTAGAAAGTTATTCAAATTTATTGATTATTGTGAGAATACATAGTATAATGCAACATATGTACTTATATTTTGACATTAATTTGTATTTATTTTGTTTATGTTGCTAGTGGGATCTTTTAAAAAAAAATTGTTCCTAGTGGTACTGGGATACTGTTAGAAAATCTTCTCTGGGTCCCTGAGAGTATTTTAATTGTTGCAGACACCTAAAAGTAGTGTTGGGATCGGGAAGTTGAATGTTGATATATCTAAAGGTGGTGGACCAGAGTCAAATTTGCTTGTTAGTGTACAGATATTACCCATTGTCGTTCACATTGGTGATCCTCAAGTTAGTCGTGATCTATTATCGAAATTCAGTGGTGGAGGATGCAGTGTTTCTAGCCAGGCATCTGTTGCTCCTAGAGAAAAGTCTTCTGCTCCTTTTATCTGTGAAAAATTCTCCGTTTCATGTGAATTTGGTCATTATAGGTATTTTTCTTCCAATTATACATTTTTTATAATGCTAATCTTGCACTTGTTGAGTCTTTGTTGAAGAGGAAATGGACCTGTATGCGAAATGTTCACAAACTGACAAGCTGTATGTATGGTGTAAACCTTATGACTCAAAGCAGTTAGAGATTTTACGGGAGAAACTTCAACTATAATGGGAGATTCCAGTATACACATGGTGCACCTCTTTATTGTGAACTGAACTAGTGGAAAGAGGCTTTTAGTTTGACAAATATTGCATGGTCTCTGGACCCAAGTATGAAAGTTCCAAATCAACTATTACTTTATTTTGGTTTAGTTCACAATTCCGAAGGCACTTGATGTGTACCTCTGGATTTTTCAATTCAAGGGATCTGTCAAGTGGAACTTGCGTCTTAATTTTTATATTTATATCAGATTATCTGTTGATTTCCCCTTAAAACAGGCCTCTTTTTATTGTACTTGGTTTCCTTTTTGCAGTTTCTCTAGACATCCTTGAGTTTCAATTTTCAACGGAATTTTTTTTTTGTTCTTTGTTTTATGCCATGTTGCAGTAGGGTTACTTGACTTAGATACTCTTATTCTTTCCTGGATTTCATTTTTTACTCTTCTATGGCTTCTAAGTTGTGCTTTGTCTGTTCTTTTTGGACAGGGAAGTGGGTATTGTTATTAAGAATGTAGATATATCCTGTGGCGAAGTTACTGTGAATTTGAATGAGCGGTTGCTTGTAAAAAGAAAGAGGTCATCAGAATCTCCATCTGTCTCTGATAGAAGTATAGGGTCAAATGTTGATCATACGAGCACAAAACCGTCTTTAACGAAGGAAGAAAAACTAGCACGCTACAGTTCTTTGTTTCCTGAGAAGGTTTGAAATTTAAACTTAATTAGCTTTTCTAACCATCATATATTACTTCCCGAGGCTTAGAGCAATGGTAATGTTGTTGCCCTGTGAATGGGCGGTCATGTGTTTTTGTCACAACCTTTACCCAATTTTAACCAATTTGCGTGTTACATTGGACTTTGGGTGCCTTGTTGACGATTTTAGTTTTTCAAGGAGCTTTCGATTTCTTCAGAACACTGGCATCTTACTTTGGGAATAGACATTCTTGTGAATCTCTCTGAATATCAAGATTGTGCTATTGGTATTTTTGGTTTTATTTGGGTAATTTAACTTTTTTTTGACTAAAAATTTGGGTAATTTAACTTAGAAGCCCAAGATCCTAATCAAAGTGTTTTCCTTTTGTGGTGCTTAATTGGACAATCTGTGTTATATTTTCCTGAATATATTTAACCAAAAGCCTATTAAAATTTATCAATTAGTATTAATTTCAGCTGTGGAATAATACTTGGTATTGATAGGTTGGCTTCAATCTACCAAAGCTGAATGTGAGTTTTGAGCATTGCGAATATGGTCTTTCTGTTGAAAATTACATCACTGGTATCCAATTTAATAGCATCAAATCACGCTCCAACAAGGATATTGGGGAGAGTGCACGACTTCATATTAAACTGGAGTTCAGAGAAATTCATGTATAGTGTGTTCGTTGATCTATTGAAGCTCTTGTTTTAAGATTTCCCCTTTTCCAGTTTGCTTCTTGCTGACAAATTTTATTTTGTACCCATTGAAATTATAGCTTCTTAGAGAAGCTGACGCTTCCATCCTGGAGATAACAAAGGTGAATCTGGTCTCCTTTGTGTATGTCCCAGTTCAGGTAAGTTGTTTGAAATCAACATACAGCACCTTTGTATCTAAATTATTTGTATCTTAGTGTTCACTAGACCTTGGGAACTTGGGCTTATTTGTATCTGGCCTCCCCTTGTCTGCTTCTACTGAATGATTCCTTATTATCCAACTATGATTTGTTTCTATTGTAGCATTAAGTGCACTTGACAGAGAAATATAATCTATTCACTTCTATTAAAGCCATGAAAGGTAGTCATTGGTCCAAGCATCTAGAACTCACTCCAGATTTAATTCACTAAATTGATGAATAAGGAATTTTATAAAAAAAGTCACTGCAGAGCAGTGGAAGAATATAAGTGAACTGAAAGATCTCCAACAAGTCATTATTAGTATTTTTCCTTCAGTGCGATTCTCTCCTAATTGCTGAATTTTGGCTGCACTACAGTCTCCAACACCTTCATTGTGTCTGGTGTGAAGGGATGGATTTAGTTCCACATGGAATAGATATATGGCCTACGTAGTGTTTATAAAGCTTGCACAGTTCTCACCTTACAAACCTGTTTTGTAAGGGTTAGGCCCAACCCTTATTCTAGACATCTACTTATTTATTATTTAACAGACAAAGGCAATGCCATATGAAATATGAATGTAGATTGATTATAGAAAACGAGCATAATTGTCATAATCTCCCAAATTGAAGCTGTGTGGGTAGCTAATCTAACCAAATGAGTTTTCAAGCAGTTAAAGGCAAGGCTCAATATTCTGCTTTGACATTTGATCTTGTGATCGTATTTTATTTTGTAGTCTTTCAGGATATCATATCACCCTCAATGATTACATACCCATCCATTTTTTGACTATTAAAAGAAAACAAGTGATCCTTAACGTAAGTCCTGTGGTTGGGTTCCTTCGATATATTTTTGGATGTGAACCATGACATCCTGATGATCCTTATGTTGGGTGTTAAAAAATGTACCAATTTTTTTTTCTATTGTATTGGCAGTTCCATAGGTATTCAAAGCAGTAGTGAATATTTTACAAGATTGCTTAGGACATGTTGATTATAGTCATATATATCATTATTCTCTATTTATTATCATTGATATAATTTCTTTAGTTTTTATATTTTTCCTTTCTTGAGAGATTTTCTCGCATATAAACTTCTACAACCTCATTGTGATATGCATGTTATTCACTCGAAATTATTCAAGTGGAAAGAAGCCTGGATAGAGGAAAAGATTCCTAAGCCATTTATTTAGTTGAACTATTTTATTATATTGTCCATTTGGTCTTTTTTTTTTTTTTTTTTTTTGAAAAAGCTAAACTAGCCCACCAAAATTGGCATCGGGGGAGATTGTCCATTTGGTCTTGATTATTGGACCAGGGCCGTATCTGAGGCAGGGCGAATAGGGCGACCGCCCTAGGCCCTATAAAATAAGTACGGAATTTGGGCCCCAAATTCTTTTTTTAGGGGTCTATTAGGCCTAAAAATATTTGTTTAGTTTTTTGTATCAAGTTTGATGTTTATATATATTTATTAGTTAGTATCCAAATTGTAGGTTCGCCCTTAGGCCACCAAATTCTTAGAAACAGCTAGGGGTGGGCATGGTTTAGTTCGGGATGAAAACTGAACCGAACTGAACTGAACTGTTTGCTAAATTTAAAATAACTGAACTGAACTGTTTGCATTTCGAACTGAACTGTTTCAAACCGAACTAAACTGAACTGTTTCAAACCGAACTGAACTGAACTGTTACTATTGATACCTTTGAAAAAAATATGAAAAAAACAAATGAAATTGAATTTTAGTTACCGAACTGAACTGTTCTGAACTGAACTGAACTGTTTTGAATCGAACTGAACTGTTTTGAACTGAACTGTTTCAGTTCAGTTTCAGAACTGTTAGTAATAGTTCAGTTTTTTTTTGGTTCAGTTCAATTCAGTTTTTGGTTTTTTTGCCCACCCCTAGAAACAGCCCTGTATTGGACTATGAATTGTCCTTAGAAACTTATTTCTTTTTTTATTTGGGTGCTTTCCTCCAGTCAATCTCACTTCTTAGAGCTGAAATCGAAATCAAGCTTGGACGTTCACAATGCAACATAATTTTGAGCAGATTGAAGCCTTGGTTGCTCATCCACTCCTCCAAAAAGAAAAAAGTTGTACTTCGAGAGGAAGCTTCGGTTGCAAAACCGAAATCAAATGATAACAAGACAATCACATGGACATGTAAATTTTCAACTCCTGAGATGACAATCATGCTTTATAATATGGCTGGTTTTCCGGTGTATCATGTAAGTATTTGTGTGTGTGTCTATTTATATATGTATAAAACTTGTCACTGTTTTATGAACAAAAACTTGCATCACAAGCCATGCCGTGCACATTGCAAAATAATTTTGATTCTAGTTATATTAAATATTGTGCTGTTTGCGATTGATATAAATTTAAAAGTTTAATTGAATTGAAACTTAGATGTTTAACTACTCTTTTGGTCCCTAAACTGTTTATGATTTTTTATATATGTCTCTAGTCTAAACTAATTTTTTTTTTATAACCAAGCCCTTGAATTTTTTGTGATTGTGTCTTTCTGTTAAACTTGCATTAATCAACTGTTACTTAAACTGTAATAGAAGGACCTAATTATAAAAAATGTTTAGGACTTGATTATAATATTTTCAGTTTAGAGATTTTCTTAGAAATTCACAAATAGTTTAAGGACCTATAGTATAGTATATATAAATATGTTAATGTTTATGAATGTAAATAGAAGAGAGGGAGAGAGAAGAGAGGGTAAGGAGAGATAGGAGAGAGAGAGAGAGAGAGAGAGAGAGAGAGAGAGAGGGAGGGAGGGAGAGAGAAAAGAAGACAGTGGATAATGTTCATGGAAGAGCAAATAAAGCAGACACTTGTTGCTCGGTGAAGTGCAGAAGCCGAGTATCGAGCTATGGCTAATGCTACAAGTGAGCTTGTGTGATTAAAACATTTACTGCAAGAATTACGTTTTTGTGTGGTTGGTCATATCATGGAAATAGGACTAATATCTCCTATACATATTTTTTATTTTTTTCCTTGAATTGGTATTTCCTATAAAACCGACTCCGTGGTGTAGTTGAATACAGTTTCACCATCTCATTCTCATCTTTTGTTTTCTCTTATTCAACACTAGTAATTGTTATTTACATATTAAATATGCTGTCTAATAACAGGTGGTTTGTTTGGTACGCTTGACACTAATTTGTTTGTAAAGTCATTATATTTCTAATATTTTACTCTGCTTTCCAACTCCAGGGTTGCTTACAATCACCACATCTCTTTGCAAAAAACATTTCAAATATGGGGACCACTGTACACTTTGAGCTTGGTGAATTCAATCTCCAGCTGGCTGATGAAAATAAAGAATGCTTGAAAGAAACCATTTTTGGTGTGGAATCAGATTTTGGCTCCATTATTTACATTACAAAGGTTAGTTTGGATTGGGGCAAAAAGGACATGAAATCGTCTGAAGAAGATGGTCCAAGGTGTATGCTAGGTTTATCAGTTGATGTTACTAGCATGGGAATTTATCTAACTTTCAAGCGGTTAGAATCATTAATATCAGCAGCGATATCTTTTCAAGCTTTAACGAAAAGCATATCTTCGAAGAAAAAATCAACTCAAAGCCGAGGGCGTTCATCAAAAACATCGGGTAAGGGAACTCAAATGTTGAAATGCAGTCTTGTACAATGTTCAGTATATATATTGGGGGAGACTGGATTGGAAAATACAGTTGTTCTAGATCCCAAACGAGTTAATTACGGTTCACAGGGTGGCAGAGTTATAATAGATGTGTCGGCAGACGGTACCCCACGCAATGCAAAGATAGTGTCCACTGTTTCTGATGACTACCGAAAACTAAAGTACTGTATCTCTCTTGAAATCATTCAAATCACGTTATCTGTAAACAAGGTGAAACAGTCTACACAGATAGAACTTGAAACAGCCAGATCTATCTATCAGGAATATGTGGAAGAAAATAGGCCAATGACAAAGGTGGCATTATTTGATATGCAAAATACTAAATTTATGAAACGCTTGGGGGGCGTCAAAGAGAATGCAGCTTGTTCTCTTTTCAGTGCTACTGACATTACAATGAGGTGGGAGCCTGATGTTCATCTATCACTAATTGAACTTGTTCTCCAGATGAAACTAATTGTACACAATAAGAAGCTTGAGGAATGTGGTAATGAACATGTGGAAGATTCATCTAATGTAAGAAATACCAATTCAAAAAATGAAGCTACCACGGAATCACGGAATCTTGAAAAGAAGAAAGGTTCTATTTTTGCTGTTGATGTTGAAATGTTGAATATATCTGCTGGGTTAGGAGATGGAGTTGAAGCTATGGTTCAAGTGCAGTCAATTTTCTCTGAGAATGCTAGTATAGGAGTGCTATTTGAAGGACTAATGATCAATTTTAATGGGGCCAGAATCTTGAAGAGTAGTAGGATGCAAATTTCACGAATTCCTAGCATATCTGCTAGTGCATCTGATGCAAAGGGACCTGCAGCCACAACATGGGACTGGGTAATTCAAGGTCTCTATGTTCACATTTGTTTGCCATACAGATTGGAATTGCGTGCTATTGATGATGCTCTTGAGGATATGTTGCGAGCGTTAAAGCTTATTGTGGCAGCAAAAACTAATTTGATTTTTCCTGTGAAAAAGGACAGTTCTAAGGTCAAAAAACCTAGTTCATCAAAATTTGGATGCATAAAGTTTTTCTTACGCAAGTTAACTGCCGACATTGAAGAGGAACCAATCCAAGGATGGCTTGATGAACACTACAAGATGTTGAAGAAGGAAGCTGGTGAATTAGTTGTCCGGTTAAACTTTCTAGATGAATTTATATCGAAGGCCAAGCAAGATCCAAAAACTTCTGATGACTTAAATAGTTCTTCTCAAGAGGGAAAAATTTACTTTAATGATGTTGAGGTTGATGTAAATAATTCCTCAATTATTGAATCCATGCGAGAAGAAATTTATAAACGGTCATTCCGATCATATTACGAGGCATGCCAGAAGATAGTGTTTTCTGAAGGCTCAGGTGCTTGTAAGGATGGCTTTCAAGCTGGTTTCAAACCTAGTGCTTCAAGGTCTTCTCTTTTTTCGATATCTGTATCAGACTTGGATCTAAGCTTGACAAAAATTGATGGTGGAGATGCTGGGATGATTGAGTTTCTGAGGAAACTTGACCCTGTTTGTCTTGAATGCGATATACCATTTTCCCGATTGTATGGGGCAAATATTCTCTTAAATATGAGTTCTCTTGTGGTTCAGCTTCGAAATTATACATTTCCTCTTTTTGCTGGAAGTTCTGGCAAATGTAAAGGCTGTCTTGTGTTGGCTCAGCAGGTAATATTGAAAATCATAATTTCTTTCGTTGTTCTATATGTTCATTCTTATTTATTTTGATTGCATATTTGATAGATACTAGTTTAGATTTAGAAGAAGAAAATTAGAAAAGAAATGATTTTATCTCTTGGCCACAGATCATCCATGAACTCATGTTAGGAAGGACGAATACAAACTGTTGCTATTCCTCTCGGTATTTCAAGGGCTCGAGATCTGTCCTTCCTAGAGAAATCTCTAAACTGTCAATAATGATTTACTATCTCTGTATAACATATCTCTGCAAATTCTGATCCACCAGTTACTCTAATTTCTTCAAATAACAGAACCCGGCCAAAGAGCCCGAGATCTGTCCCTCCTAGAGAAATCTCTCAACTGTCTATAATGATTTACTATCTCTGTATAACATATCTCTGCAAATTCTGATCCACCAGTTGCTCTAATTTCTTCAACTAACAGAACCCGGCCAAAATCAGCCTATGCCATTAGGACTTGCCTTAATTTTTCTGCATATCCTTGTGAAGGTCCGGTTAACTCAAAAACATGATTTTTAAGGGACCCAGTAAATTATTAATTGTGTTGTAGATGTCCACATGAATGAAGAAGTGGCTGTTAATCAAACTGAATTTCATATTTGTTTTACTTTATATAAGGGATTAACTACACGATGTTCAACCTGCTGACATTTCTTGGTCATTATTCTTTTATTTATTTCCATTAGGCAACTAGCTTTCAACCTCAAATACTTCAAGATGTCTATGTTGGGCAATGGAGAAAGGTGTGCATGCTTCGATCAGCTACTGGTACGACACCGCCAATGAAGACATTCTTAGATTTACCAATACATTTTCAGAGAGGCGAAGTGTCATTTGGGGTGGGTTATGAACCAGTTTTAACGGATCTGAGCTATGCTTTCACCGTGGTGATGCGGAGGGCTAATCTAAGTATTAGGAATCCTGGCCCACTTATTCTGCCACCGAAAAAGGAGAAGAGTTTGCCATGGTGGGATGATATGAGAAATTACATTCATGGAAGAACTTCCTTATTATTTTCTGAAACTAGATGGAATATTTTGGCTACTGCAGATCCATATGAAAATCTTGATAAACTTCAAATTGTGACTAGCTCTATGGAAATTCACCAGTCAGATGGTCGTGTTTTACTTTCTTCCAAAGATTTCAAGATTTTTTTGAGTAGTTTGGAAAGTTTGGCAAACAAGCGTGGTTCTAAAATTCCAGCCGGCGTCTCTGGTTCATTTTTAGAAGCCCCAGTCTTTACAGTTGAAGTTACAATGGACTGGGATTGTGACTCTGGAAAACCCTTGAACCATTATTTATTTGCACTTCCAATTGAAGGGAAATCTCGTGAAATAGTATTTGATCCCTTCAGATCCACTTCTCTTTCCCTTCGATGGAACATCTCTTTTGGATCCGGTCTTCCTTTGTCAGAAAAAAAACATCCATCGTCCACAGCAAGAGATAGTATAGGAGATGTTAATGTACCTCATCCTCTTAAAATTTGTCAGAATGATTCACCTGCTTCTCCAACATTGAAATTCGGTGCTTATGATCTAGCATGGATTCTAAGATTCTGGAACTTGAACTTTCTTCCTCCACATAAACTGCGCTCCTTCTCACGATGGCCTCGTTTTGGAGTTCCAAGACTTATCAGATCAGGCAATCTTTCACTTGATAGAGTGATGACCGAATTTATGTTGCGTCTTGATTGCACACCAATCTGTATTAAGAACATGCCTTTACATGATGATGATCCAGCTAAAGGACTGACCTTAATGATGACAAAGCTGAAGCTTGAACTATGTTTTAGTAGGGGCAGCCAACATTATACTTTTGAAAGCAAACGTGACCTTCTTGATCTTGTTTACCAAGGTATCGACCTTTATATGCCTAAGGGTTTCCTAATTAAAGAAGAGTACGGAAATGTTGCTAAATCAATTAATGTGATGCCAAAAAACTCACAATCTGCATCCGAGGAGAAAACTTTCTCTGAAAAGGGTTATTTTACACAGAAAAATAACGATGATGGATTTCTGTTTTCTTGTGATTACTTTACCATACGAAAACAGTCTGCAAAGGCTGATCCTGATCGGTTATTAACCTGGCATGAAGCCGGAAGAAGAAATCTTGAGAAGACGAATGTACAGTCTAACTGTGAAAAACAGAGTGAAACTGATGAGCATATGGAATCAGACCCAAGCGGTGATGATGGGTACAATGTGGTGATAGAGGATGATGGGTACAATGTGGTAATAGCTGACAGTTGTCAGCGTGTGTTTATCTATGGCCTAAAGCTTTTGTGGACTATTGAAAACAGAAATGCAATTTGTTTCTGGGCTGGCGGTCTATCCAAAGCTTTTGCACCTGCCAAGCCTTCTCCTTCCCGGCAGTATGCACAGAGAAAATTATACGAGAACAACAACAAGCAAGATGGAACTGAAACTAGTCAAGATGAGGCATGTGAAACCCATCAAGATGATGAAACTGAAACGCATAGAGATGATGGAGCTGAAACCCATAAAGATGAAGGAGTTGAAACCCATCAAGATGAAGTTAGTAAATCCCTTCCTACTGGTAACATCTTAGATTCCCCCTCTTCTCTGGCTGCCAGGACCTCAGAGATCCCTTCATTCCCATCACATTCACTTAAGCTGGACAGCTTACCATCTGGTATGTCACATGGTTTAAGAAATTTCGTATACTTCTATGAATTTGGACATGCAGATCAGAGATTAGTGATAATCACAAATAAAATATTGTAAATATGCTTTGTCATAACAAATATCTTCACTGCTTGCCTTTTTTGTTAAGCTCAATTTTTTGTTAAGTACTTTTAATGATAGGTTTGTTCAACCTCTATTTTTAATTTATTTTTTTGTGTATTTTCCAGCTAAATATGAAAATACAGACGATTCGAAGGAGGGGACTCGACACTTCATGGTTAATGTTATTGAACCACAATTTAATCTTCACTCAGAGGGCGCAAATGTAAGCTTAAAAAGTATATTTTTTCATTTTAGGTAGAGCTTACCCTTGTTACAATACTTCTAGCAACCGTAATTATGGAAGTTTTAACTTCTGCTGATTTGTTTTAACATGACCTGGATCCACCTCTTTCTAAAGCAACTGACAAGATATTTGGTGGGGTTCTATTGTTACTTAGGCTTACCTGCTTAACTTGGAAGTTGAATTTCTTGTTCCTAACTTCAAACGTTCCATATAAATGGGTTAAAAAACGCCTTATTATTTTGATGAATTTGTTTGTCTTTTTAGTTTTTTCGTTTCTTTATAAGAAGCATATCTTATCCTCCTCATTTTTTTCTTACCTCTGTTCTTCTGTAAGTCCTCCCCCTGCTTTGGCACTTCTTTGTTTATACTCTTTAATAATAACATTTCTTCTTTTATATATAAAATTGGAAATATTGTTTCTTAGGAATACGTTAATGTCTATTCCATTTATATTTTGTCCCCAGTTATTTGGGATTTGTTGACAAACTTACAAAAGTCTACTTCAACGTTAAAGCATGCTTCATTCAAGTTGTATCGTACAACTCTAGCTTCTCTGTTTAGTTAGCTCTCTGCTTATTGGCTTATGATGTTTGGGTTACTGTCTAACAGCTTTGCTATAGATTCTACTTTCTGTTAGTTAGGAGTTTCAGATTTCTAATTGTAACTAACCATTGTGACCGATCTTGTGTTTCCTTTGCTATGCATATTGGTTCATATATCAGAGAACAGTATCAATGAAATACAATATCCACTCTGAAAATATGCTTTAAAGTTCTTTCTCATTTTGATATTTTCTATCGCACTTAATATTCACTATGGAATAATCCGATCAGATATGAAATTTACAAAAGACCGTGTCAATTATGCATGTATACAATTTACAGGGTAGGTTTTTGCTTGCTGCTGTAAGTGGACGCGTTTTAGCCCAATCGTTTCATTCAGTTCTTCGTGTTGGCCATGACATGATTGAGCAAGCACTTGGTACAACAGATGAAAATACTAGTCAATACCAGCCTGAAATTGCATGGAAAAGAATGGAAATATCTGTTATGTTGGAGCATGTGCAGGCGCATGTAGCACCAACAGATGTTGATCTAGGGGCTGGGGTTCAGTGGCTACCAAAAATTATTAGAGGCTCTCCAAAAGTAATGCGTACAGGTGCACTTCTTGAGAGAGTTTTTATGCCCTGTGACATGTACTTTCAGTTCACGAGGCACAAAGGGGGCACTCCAGAAGTGAAGGCAAGTTTCTTTTTTTCTCAATAATAGTAATAACATAGTTTGTAATATTTATTTTCAAATCTGGAACTGCGTGCAAGTTGAAGCCTATTGTCTGAACTGAATTACTGGATGGTATTGTGATTTTCGGTGGTTTCAGAAAGTTGAAATTACTTAAACAATCTTAGGAATAGAGATAGAGCATATAGAAAACAATTCAATACCTTGAAATTTATAAATAAAACATAGATTATTATAAGTAAACCATTTACCTTTACAAAGAGTACTAGGTAAGCCAACAGAAGGATTGGGAACATAGTGGGAGAATGGATTGAAACTAAATCACCAGATCGCTCTCTGAAGCTTCAAAACTATGATGTTAATGAGTAATACTTAAACAATGAAACTCGTAGACACTGTGACTGTAGAGAACTATGAGCAGGTAGAGAGAATAATGTTTGTCACCACAAAATTTTAAAGGTGTACGGATATAGATCAATAAGGTTGGAGTTGAATCAAGTAAATGACAATGTTTCTGTTTAGCGACACTGTTCTTCTGTGGCATGTGTGGACAACTAGATTTGACATGTGCTACCAGTAGAAACCTTAAGGAGTTGAACAATGTAGAAACCAAAATGACTGATGAGTAAACTTGTTAGACTGCCATCAAACTACAAACAATAATAAGCCTTGAGTGAGTAAAAGTCAGTATAGAGAGGCATCACACATTAATGCCAAAGGAAAAAATCAGCCACGCAAAAACCAAAATAGGGCAGTAAAAAATCTAACCAAGCAGCAAATAGAGCTAAAAATGGAAAAGAAGAGGTTAGTGAACACAAAGGAAGAAAAGTCATCCTAAACTACTGTGAATTTGGCGCATGGCTCTCATGCACTGCAGGAGCTGCATGGCTGTGATGGAATGCGTTGGCGCTTGAGAGCAGCTACAGTGACATTGTTTTGGCCTTTGGCTGATCAACAGAGTTTGAGGTTAACGTGGTGGCGCAGGTTCTGGTGATGGATCCAGTGCCAGAAGTTGGCGACTCCAGTGATGGTTTGGCAAATCGGATGACTAAACAAATGTGTTAATGCTCATAGCAGCTTGAACCTTAAGAAAAGTCGAGCAAGAAAAAGGAGGAACGAACCAAAGAACTATGTTCCCATCTTGAATAATTTAGAATGAATAACTTGCATTACCCAATAAGGCTATACAAATTTACATACAAGAGAGAATCTCAAGCATCAAAAAATAGGAAACTAAGCAAACTATATCAACGGAAATCAATTGAGTAATCCTAATTATGACTAATCATCAAATACAATAAATAGTGGGGAATATTGGATTTGTCATAAATCTTAAGAGACCTTCTTGGGAATTAGGTTTAAGGGGCTTAATAAAAAACGGCAAAATTGCTCCATCGGTTCCTTAAATTAACTTCAAGTAACGATTTGACATTTATCTTTTTTAATCCTATGTGGCCATTACAAAGAAAACAAAACAAAACATTGATGATGTGTTATTTTAGTCATCATGTGGCAAATCCAAGTATGTATTTAGTAAAAAAAAAATTATTTAAATTTTAATTATTAAAAACCAACTTAGTCAATTTTTTTAATTAAAACCAAGTTAAATTTAAATTTAAAACAATAATAAGCCTTGAGTGAGTAATAGTGATGGAGAAGATGAACCCAAATTTAAATTGATTGGTTATGAAAAATTCAAGTTAAATTAAAAAATATTTTTGACTAAATGCCTACTTGGATTTGCCACATGATCACTAAAATTGACACATAAGCATAATGGCCACATAGGTGTTTTTTTTAACTGAGGTGTAACATATTTTGTAAAATAGGATAACAATGTTAATATTTAAAAACGTAATGGACTGAGGGAGTAATTTTCTGTAAAAAGTTAGGAGTTTAAGATTCTAGGAATTGCTCTATGTCCATACTTGTTTTTAGCATCTTGCTGGAGACAAATGCTTGAATTTTTTAGGTTTTTTTCAATGTCTTTAGAAACTTTATTAAGAATAAGGTTTTTGCCTTCTTGTTTGTGCTTTGTCCATGGTAGAGAAATGATATTTTGACACACAAATTTCACAACACATTTCAACAACAATTTAGAAGGTTAATGCAGTTCAAATATGTGTGAAATTGTTAATGACTATAATAAGTTGTTTTAACCCATTAACCATCAACTGAATGTAAGTAACTATGTTTTTAACGTCATTAACCATAAATTTTTAGATTGTCAAATATACATTAATCTATTAACCATCCAAATTGTGTTCAGAGATATATGAGTCTTTGCTGTTCAATTATACATGATATCCGTTAACAATGATTTGTGTTCAAAATTTACACTTGAAAATCATGGTTAATTGTGTTCAGTAGATTATATCCATTAAACATATCCATTAGCTATGTATTTGAATTGTGTTAACCATCTAAATTGTTGTCGAAATTTGTTGTCAAAATCGTATGTCAAAATAGACACAACTCTATTTTCTGATTTGCTTCCTGAGCTACTGCTGTTCAATGTTATTCTTAATTTTTGTTTTGCTGATTCTTTTCATTTCTGTTAACTTTCGTATAGATTACATACTATCCTTCTATATATGTTTTTATATATCTCTTCTTAATATTTTTTTTTTGGAGTCTCTTCTTAATGAATCTCCTCTTCTGAAAAAAAAGACCCCAACTGTGATCTTCTCCTCAGAGAGAACTCAGAATATGTAACTAACTTTTGCGATCTTAAATTCTGTTTTTCATAAATTCCAATTTCTGTTACAACCTAGCATCTATATTCCAAATTCTGTTACAACCAAGCATTTATAGTAGCTTGGTGTGATACCTGCTATAGCAGGTTGTTCTATGGATGACTTGCAATAGTCAGTCACTAACAGCTGTCAATAGCTGTTAAGTGCCAGCTGGCATCCACGTACTAGCTAACTCTAAGACTAACTAAAACACAGGGAGTTTCTTCTCTTACATCTCCATACATGGCTTTTCTTTTTGTGGTATGAAAAGTTTGTGTTATGAGAAAGTGAAGGAAAATAAAGGAAAATGTAAAGAAACATAGCTTTTGATGTATGAAAACCACATTTTTAGGGTGTGTTTGTTTCAAGTTTACCAAATTTATTCCTAGGAATAACATTCCTTGGAATATAAAGATGAGAATTTTATTCCAAAGTATTTAGGAAAAATATGTTTAGTTAACTTTATAATATTCCTAGGAACCATAAAAATAGAGATTATAATAGGTAACTATTTATGAATTTATTCTCATCTCCATGGGAACTTTATTCCCACCCTTTTCCTTGGGAAATTTTTCTATTCCCAGGATCATTTTATATCCAGGAATAAAATTTAGTAAACTTGTAACAAACATAGGCATATATATTCCTATCAATTTATTCCCGGGAATCAACAAATATAACTTGAAACAAACACACCCTTAGAAATGAATTCTAAGGATGGAGTTCTCGTATTATATTGTCAGTTGAGTAATTGAATCCTAGGGTAGTTGTGTGGTGGTAACGGATACATATGCATAGTTTACTTGTGTTTCCTGATACGCGTATCTCTAAAGAGTATGTTTATATGGTTTAAATGTCCTTTTTAATGACTATGGTAGTCAATAGCCTGGTTCAAATCCATATGTCACATCTGCAGGTGAAGCCCTTGAAGGAGCTCAAGTTCAATTCTCATAATATTGCAGCAACAATGACATCTCGCCAGTTTCAAGTCATGTTGGATGTGTTAAACAATCTTCTATTTGCACGGCTTCCAAAGTATGGATGAACCCTTTTGCTATGTGCACATTACAAAACTACTATTATCTGTTTTTCTTCAGAAAGCACACATATGTTTACACCATTTAGTACTCTATCAAATTTAACAAGACCATGTAAGTTTGGCATTTCGTCGTTCTATCATAAAAGACTATAGGTAATATCACTGTGATTTCTTATCAAGGGTTAACGAGTCTGCTTTATTAGCTGTTATATATGAATATGATGGATCAAGCCGGTTATTTAGCATATTCAAAACATGTAGTTAGCAGTAACCTTTATATGTTATTCTTATAATTTGGGTTGAGCCTAACTCATCCCAACAAAACCAGATTGTAAGGCAAGAGATGTCCACCCCTCATGTAAGACTCTCAATACACACCCGTCATGCCAATGACTGGACATTTGAAGTGTGACTCAGGTGGCTTGAAAGCGGGTGGCCCGATGAATCTTGGATAGGCTCTAATTCTGTCTAAGAATTTGGGTTGCGAACCCAACACAAATATACTTGTAAAATGAGGGATGCCCACTACTTATAAACACTTTTTAGACTATATCCCCTCTAATGTGGAATTCAACAATTATAAACATCTAAACTATTTATTTATTTATTAATTTTTTTTTAATATTTTGGATACCTTCTACTGCAGTATTAGATGTTTGTTGACCACAATAGTTTCCTATTTAAGTTTATCGTTCAAACTGTGAATTAGTAATCAGTCATATATATTAAGATTTGTTTTAATTTAGATAATCCCGGTAGTTAGATTGTATGAATACCACCTCGATGCAGTCACTTTTTTCCCTTCAAGAAACTTTTTTCCCTTCAGTCACTTTCTACTCTATACGAAGAATCCTTAAAATTAACGAAGTATTATTATTCACAACTTAGGCCTCCAAAAAGTAGCCTGACACTTTCTGTTGAAGATGATGAAAATGTCGAAGAGGAAGCAGATGAGGTGGTTCCTGATGGTGTTGAAGAGGTGGAACTTGCAAAAATCAACCTCGAAAAGAAAGAGAGGGAACAAAATTTGCTTCTTGATGATATGAAAAAGTTGTCTTTTTGGTGTGACACTTCCAACGGAAAGGAACCAGAAAAGGAACCAGACTTGTGGATGATATATGGTGGAATAGCCATGCTGGTAAGGAATATTTTTTGTAAACTATCCTTTAAATGATGTAACTGGATGGTTTAATTTCAACTATATATGCCTGTTCTTTGAATTTAGTTGATTCTATCTGCCTAAAACTAATCAGGCTAGTACTTTACATAGTGATACTAGCTTGGTTGTGGTTCTTAAAATCTTGTATCTAATGCTAATTAATGATAAAAGGAAAGTTTTTCTTAGAAGGAAATAGTATGTAGTGTGTAAAATGAATTTTGAAGTATTATTGAATTCTGGGTTTAGAGTACAAGCACTAATAGGAGTGTAATTGAGGTAGTTAAGCTACGACAATTTTCTATATTGTTCAAGATCCAAAATAACATATTATAGGAAAAGGCAAAGTGTGATGAGTTATTTCTCATTCATAAAAATTCTTGGCACATAAACAGATTTTATAGACGAAATAAGAATTCTAAGAAATGAAAAGATCTTGCTAATTAAGACTGAAATCAAATGAGATTGCTTCTTAATCTCTCTATTACATTAAGCTCTCTATTTACTTAATTACATCATTATTTAGGAGATCCCACTTAATTACAAGATCAGAGTAATCCCAAAGATCTTCCAAACATATCCATCATTTAATAGGAGTTTGTGGCATTAGGAACCATAGGGCAATAGGTTTTGCTTTAGGTTTAGGAGGGTTTCAAGGTTTGTCTGGTTCAGCGAAGTGATTTTAATTTCGTATATGTTTTGGTTCAAAAGAGGGGAGGGGAGAAAGTTTAATTTTAATAACATATATGTTTGGTTCACAAAGGGAAGAGGGAGATTTTAAAACTAGTTTACTTTTATCCTAATAATCTTACAATACTCATGATTTCAAAACTAATCACTTTATAATTACAATAACATATAATCCATAATCGCGAATATACACTATAATATATCAAACATGAAAACATCATAATCAATTAAACATAAAATTGAATAAACACAAAAACTCGAATACATAAAAAACAACACAAAAAATGTATATTGTAAATATAGAATATTAGCCGACCGCACTTAGTGGGATAAGGCTTGGTTGTTGTAAATATACAACATAATATATTTATACTCCAAATAATGTCTACTGTAAATAATGCATACTGTAAAGAAAGGACATAGCAACATAGGTATAGAATATACTCCCTCCGTCCCAAATTATAAGTCGCTTTCAAAAAAATTTTTGTCATAAATTATAAGTCGTTTTACAATACCAATGAAACATTAATGTTACTTTTCCTGTTACAGCTTAACTATTTATTACTCTCTATTCTTTCAATATATTTTTCCCATACCATTTATTAAGGACAAATTTGTAAAACAACTCATAATATCTCTTTCCCATATAAAATTGATTACATTTATTAATACGTGTGAAATGTTCAAAACGTCATATAATTTGGGATGGAAGGAGTAATACATAAAAACAAAATATTGGAAACAAATAAAATATAGCAACATAAACATGAAAGTACGTGACACGAATAAGAAAAAAGAAAACTGTAGGCAAGAATAAGAAAGCAAGAAATTTCGTAGAAGCAACAAGCAACAAGCAACAAATCGACACGTAAAAAATAACACAGAGATAACATAATTTAAAAAATTTCATTAATAATTTTGGAATTTTAAAGTTAGGAACATACCTGTTAGTTCTTTTTCCTTTTTTCTATACTTGTTGTGATCAAACTTGTTTTGATATTTGCTCACTACTTATAGTTATGGTTACACGATAGTTTTAATACGACAAATGTGCATTTGTAATCAAAGTAGTCAAACCCTGGCAGGTCCAAGGACTGAAGAGAGAACTTGTAAGTGCACAGAAATCCAGGAAGGAAGCATATTCCGAGTTAAGAATGGCTATGCAAAAAGCTGCACAGCTGCGGCTAATGGAGAAGGAGAAAAACAAAAGTCCTTCCTATGCTATGCGCGTATTTTTGCAAATTAACAAAGTTGTTTGGAGCATGATTCTTGATGGTAAATCCTTTGCTGAAGCCGAAATCAATGACATGGTAAGAATTATTTAGCAAACCTAAATCATCCTACCCTTTCATCATATTTCCTTCCAAAATTTATTTAGTCCACTAAAAAAAGCTGTTTGCACAAAGTATAAACTGCTACTCCAACATAAAATATTCTCAATTCTGAGCCTGGTTTCAGTTTTATCAGTTGGGTTCTAAAACTTTCTTACTTGAAAACTCAAATTTTCGCCATTTTTTATTATTATTCAAAAGCATTTGCAACACCTCAAATAGTGTTCTTCTACCATTTCCAAACTATTGAATCTGGAAATTTCTTATTCATGAATGCTAATGAGACAAAGGAACAAATTATTGTTTTTTTTTTGGTTTTGTTGTTCTTTCTTCTCCTTCCTATGCCTGAGCATATAGTGGTTCCTTTATAGTCATACTTCTGTAACTTTTTAATTCATTTACTTTTTGTATCAAATTGTAATAATATACTAATTCAGTTTAATTACCAAACACTTAGATCTATGACTTCGACCGGGATTATAAGGATGTGGGTATTTCTCAGTTTACAACAAAATATATTGTTTTCAAAAACTGTCTTCCCAATGCCAAATCCGATACAATTGTTTCAGCGTGGAAGCCTCCAGATGAATGGGGAAAGTATGTAATTTTTCCTGACCCTTTTCTTGAATTTACTGGTGTTTCTAGATTGATTTTTTGGTATTTGTTTGCTGAAGTTATGGGATTTTAGATAAAAGGATGAGAGAATTAAAAAGATCTATAATTATAGTGAAATATGCTTGATATTGACTTGATACAAAAGAAATTGACTTGATACAAAAGACTAAACACTAATCTCTATTTTTAGAAATACAAAGATTCAATCCTAAATAAATAGGTAAATCAAGAACAAATCATAATTAATTATAGTAATATGAAATCTAATCTTCAGATTAAACTGATCGTAAGAAATAACTTATGTTAATCTAATATAATATCAATGATATTAAGGGTATCTAGAATGATCATCCACAAATAACACAAACCATCTACATCCAGTGTAAATTTTTATTCCTAAGCACCTTGACATGACCATCAATTTATTAAGTAAAAGTTAGAATTTGGTTTGAGAGAACAGTTTAAGTTCCTTCCAGGAACCAGCCAGTTGATTTATTAACCAAGAGTGTGTCAACTAAGTGATTTCAGGATCATATTAACCAAGTGTGTGCGATCCAAGTGATATCCATTCATTAGCTTGAGAGGTTTGTTTTTCCAAGTGTTGTAGAATAATGTAAATAACACTATTTTAGGACATAATAGCTTTATATCATTTTATATCATTAGGGAAGATTTAGCATTTATTTCCCTTTATTAGCATAAGCTTATAAATTGTAAATCACCTATATACATATTTTCCTAGTAAATAATATTTAGAAAATTATTTCTTTCAATTTTTTTACTTTTGATTATTAGGTTGATGTGTAGGTTTTTCCATTGTTATAAAGAGTGGTGTGTTTTTCTATTCCCTTATTTTCTCGATATCTTGATATTGCATGTTTTCTTCTTTTGCATTTTTTTTCTTCTAGTAAAGTCATGCTTCAAGTTGATGCGAGACAGGGAGCTCCAAAGGATGGAAGTTCTCCCTTTGAACTTTTCCAAGTAAGCGTTTCCTTGAGGTTATTTTGTTTCTTCAAATCAGGATAATTCGGAGCAGATCAATAGAATCCATTCAATTTTTCTAATTAAGATTTTTGTTATATATTTTTTTATGTTTCTTTGCTTAAAATTTGGACCATATGTAGGTTTTTCGTATTATTTAGTATCAAAATTATTTTGTACTTTTGTTCTCTGATTTTGAGGATTTTTTAGTTTAACAACCTATACATGCTCGATGTACTTTCCTTGTGATAATGTTAAGGAGCCATCGTGAAGGTGTGAACTCATTTCCAAAAAATAGTCCAGATTGTCAAGTTGCTTCAAAGTAAAAACTGAATGTAGTTTATCTAGATGGGAACAATTTCTCAAAGAGGGAGATATTATTAATATAGAAACTGCTGGTGTTTACAAAAGGAAAAGCCAGAGATTGAGATCCCATGTAGGAGTTCTCCTAGCCCAAGGCATAAGCCACTAGCAGATAAATAAGCATGTGTCCCATGAATATGTTCCCTAAGATCTTTACCAATCTCCGTCTCTATTTCTCTCTTGTCTAACAGGCATGCTAAATGGTGCCTCCTTTCTCTTGGGTCTGAGGTAATGGGCTTGCTGGATTTTCGACTTGGGTATGGGTCTAGGTGACCCAACAATCTATGAGCTACTAAATGAGGGGAAGAGACTACGACTAATTGTATTATATCACCTACATGTGGATATGTAAATAAGAAAAGGCTCTAAAATGATTAACTGAGTAACTGTCACTGACATTGACCGGTGGCAGTAACAGTACATCCTGCACAATTGTTAATAACATTAATACTAATTTTCTCTAAATTCTATCATATTGCACTGGTAATCTGATGAGCAGAAAGGGAGTTCATTATAAAATGTCACCTATGTTAGCTTGGAATGTCATGACTTGTGTCTTTTGTTTCCTGACATGAACTTACTTTACACATAGGTGGAGATATATCCACTTAAGATCCATTTAACAGAGACAATGTACAGAATGATGTGGGTATATTTCTTCCCAGAGGAAGAACGAGATTCACAACGCCGGCAGGTAGGTTTAAAATTTCAAATCCCCCAGCGACTTGTTTCCACAACCAAGGCTAAGGTTCACTGATTTATTATGTTAAAATAATGGTGGTTTATGCAGGAAGTTTGGAAGGTCTCAACCGCAGGTGGTGCAAGGCGTGTAAAGAAAGGTTCATCAGCGCATGAAGCTTCCACTTCAAGTAATCAGTCGACAAAAGAGTCTGAGGCCTCGTCCAAATCTGGCATCTCTGCATTGCTTTTTCCCGCAACCAATCAGCCTTCTGGTTCTGCACAAGTGAGTACTTTTTGAATTGTTAGGTACATCTAAATTGGAATAACTGAATTGTATTGAATGAATATCAGAAAGTTCTCTGTTACAACAAATGTTAGCCGCACACTAATTGACACTCCTCTTTCAATGCATTTTATACTGTGGGCGAAATATCATGTTAGCCTCATTATCACGAAGTGATTCCAAGTAATAGGGAAGGTGTTGAAAAACAAGTATAAATTGTGTGTTGCTAGCATTCCTTTTGAGAAATATATGAAAAATATCTCATAATCTTGCTAGAGTCTTGGGCGATTTCTTCGGGTTGTTTATCATGTTTCCGAATATTTTTATGATTTGTTTTTTTGATTTAAGTTGAATTTAAGAGCCTCATACGGGGGAATTTAGTTTCTTCTTTCCCCTGAGTTTTTCTTCTTTTTTGAGTTTATAATAGACTAATTTGCAAGATAGATCTTCCATAAGAAGTTTGGTAACATGCATGCAGACATCCAAAGCACCCGAATGTGAAGAGACTGTGGCAGAATCTGTAGCTGATGAAAATGGCCCATTTGGCTCAACTGAGCAGAAAGATGAAGTGTCTAAGAATAAATCAAAAGATGTGAAAGGTGTAAAAGCTGGTCAATCATCTCTTGAAGAAAAGAAGGTGGCTAAGCCACATGACGATAAGAGATCTAGGCCAAAAAAGATAATGGAATTTCACAACATCAAAATTAGTCAGGTTTTTAGTAGTTTTGTACCATTTGATGAAGTTGTCACTTGTTAGCAAGTTTTATTAGTAGTTCTCTTATCGTTTATCTTGAAATCGTGCCGATTTCAGGCAACTCATATCTACTTTATTGCAGGTGGAATTGTGTATTACGTATGAAGGGCAAAGGTTTGTTGTAAACGATATGAAATTATTGATGGATCAATTTGTCCGAGCTGAGTTTACCGGGACCTGGCAAAGACTCTTCTCACGAGTTAAGAAGCACATCATTTGGGGAGTCCTAAAGTCTGTGACTGGCATGCAGGTGATGAGTAGCTTTAACTATCCCTGATATTTTCCATTGTAGACATGCTATTCTTAAAGTGCAAAATTACGAAGACATTATAACAAATTTGAGTGAATCTGTTTTTGCAATTTCCTTTAAAACACCTTTTCCAATCAAGAAAAGCAAACTATGCTAATTGCCTAGACCTATGTGGTGAGAATCTTAAACTTTTTATAATGAATTCATTTAAATGTCTTATTTTCATGGATCATGTAGGGGAAGAAATTTAAAGACAAAGGTCAGAATCAGCCAAGTGGAGCTGGTGCTCTGGAAGGTGACGCTAATTTTAGTGACACTGAAGGCCATGCAGGCAAACCTGATAAGTTTCCACCATCTTGGCCTAAGCGTCCTACTGATGGAGCAGGCGATGGATTTGTAACATCCGTTAGAGGAATATTTAACTCTCAACGCCGTAAGGCAAAGAAATTGCTTAAGCCAAAGAAAGATGAAGCAGAAAATGAAGGTCATGGAGATTTGAGTGAGAATGATGTAGAGACCACACATTTTGCTAGGCAGCTCACAATAATAAAAGCTAAAAAGCTTTTTAAGCGGGACACTAAGAAGCCTCCCCACTCTAAAGGACAAAAAGGTTTGTTCTCTTGCCACTCCTATGTTATTTCTTTTTGGCTACTTAACATTCATTAGGAGTTGTGGACATTTTTTTTTAGTTGGAGATAATTCACTTTTGGGTCAAAATCTTATTATCAGGATGTAAATAAATCCCCTTAAAGAAAAACCACAGAAAAGCAAGCCACAATAGCTCATGAAGTTCAATAATTTTCAAATCTCTTTACTGATCGGAACAGAGTATCGAGGATAATATATATCATAATATAATACTATTAAAATTGTCTACAAATAAATTGACGGCATATATTCATATTTTTATTTCTAATCTTGCAACTTATCTATGCTCATCAATTCCTTTCTTGTTGACATGATTGCTTGAGGACTAATAGTCAATTTTTATAGGTTCATCCTCAATACAAAACGAAGAACAACCATCATCTCCAAAAGAGACAATGACATATGACAGCGATTCATCAAGTGGATCCTCATCCTATGAACTTATTCTTGAATAGAAATGTTTATATTAAGAAATTCTAACTTTTCAGCTGAGCATGAAGCACATTTTATCTGGTTCTTATATGACTAAAAGGAGGCAAGATCTTGACAGCTGATCTTTCTCAATCAGCAGCAGGCCTGTAATGAGCCCTTTACAGAAGACACACTGGAGAGAAGGGAACATAAAAAATGGAAGGAGAAATTGGGACTCAACATTGGATAATGCATGATTGATGTGGATTTCTATTTGGTGTATATGATCAATGGTTACCTTAGTCATTGTAGATAATTACACTCACCTTTTGTTTTACATTTTCTATCCTTTGTCAACCACATTTGCCGATCTAACGAACATAATCACCAGTGTCAAGCCTTGCCATTTTTTTGTAAGTAGATAAGCAATATAAATCATGAAACGTGGGACATGAACACACATCCGACACTCATGTAATAGCCCTCAATAGGACGGTCTGGAATGTGTTTCATGTCAAGATTGCATGCACATATAGTTTTTGCATTACAAGGTCTGCTAATCGACTAACATAGTTTTTGCGCGTAGTTACCTTTTATTCTTCTGCTAGTCAGTTAGTTCTTAATCTAATTGATTAGATTAAACTCGTTTGTAAATAAACAGTTCACTATTTTTAACTTGGATTTTGGTTCTAAACCGAAGTCAATCACTAGATTCCGAAACGTATCTATATTTGTGTCATTAAGATTATTCATTCTTTGAGATAATCATTTAAACACTTCAGTGATCATATGAACCAAAACCCTCCATTTTTACTTTTGATATTGTCTCAGAAAACGTTATCAGTTTTGGCTGAAATATTTGTACATTGTTTCTGTCACCATGTTTTTTTTTGTTTTTGAAGGAGTCTGTCACCATGTTAGTTATTTTGATATTTTACGTTCTTTTGGCAATATACCCACATTTTCAGAGCTTGTTATTTGGTTTTCACCATTGCTGGTGATGATTTTAATGCTTTAATAGTATCTAGTACTACTAGGAATCCAAGTGTTCTCTATTCGTCCTGCCAACTAACTCGAAACAAATATTCAAATTTGCATAAAACACCGATTAACCATTCCATATATAATTTGTTTAGATGCGTAAAATTCTCACATCAAATTTTTATACATCTTTAGTTTGACCAATCCAGATATAAAATGCTCACGTCAATTTTTTTTTAGTTTTTACATATTTGGATTGACCAATTTTAAAGTGTAAAATGTTTACTTCATAATTTTATGATTTTAACATATCCAAATCAGCGATGAATTTAGGGGAGAGCAACCAGGGGTTGAGGCCCCTCCCTCCTCCCCTCCACACATTATTTAATGTATGTTTGGTTTCACTAATAAAGAAAAAAAAAATTGATCCTAATAGTGTAGAATTAGTTTTGATATGTTTGTATGTTTTTGAGGGTGGATTCTAGGGTGAGGGTCCAATTAGGTCCCTCACCGGTGAACCACGAGAAAAACACCAATAGATTAAATAAGTGGTTCAGATTTATTTAAATTAAAAGAGG
>Ga0315913_1000785_pt1 | contig 31096 bp, 22 predicted proteins | sample MpolsnodulesMG_FD_207736 | JGI IMG/M metagenome (GOLD analysis project Ga0315913, IMG submission 207736) | Medicago polymorpha root nodule microbial communities from Los Angeles, California, United States - small nodules | ecosystem: Host-associated > Plants > Roots > Nodule | place: USA...
GATTGAGCAACCGGGAACAATTTACTTACGAAATTTAATTGATATTCATCAAAAGTATCTACTAAATTATGAGTTCATATGAACGAGATTAATTTTGCTTGGACATGTTTATACGAAATTTGCATGTGATAGTGCCCGTTAAAAAATATATTTATGTATTTTATGTAAATGTACAAAAGAAGTTTAGACCACAATCGAAATTTAAAATCATAGTTTGAGCCATAAATATACAATGCTAGCTCAAAAGTCTAGAACTGAATATTTAACGATAATCCTTTTTGTAGGCACGTAAGAGAAAAGCTCTCAAATTTCCTTCCAGAGATATCATCTGATTTGTACTTTTTTACTATAAATTAATTAATAACCACTAGTCATCTTCTAATTTTAGATACAAAAGTTTGCTTAAACATTGGAAAAACAGCTATATCTTCCACACAAGACCATACATCACGCAAGCTATTTGGTGTTCTGTTAATCTAATTTACTCAAAAAGTTTGTTGTTCTGAGTTGTAATCATTAGCCCTAGCTATTTGACGTCCCAGAAAAAGTTTTTAATGTTTATTCAAGGGATTACATCATCACCTAAGGAACCTAAATTGATGCAAAGATGAATCATTTTGTTCTTCAACACAATTCTTATGCAACCCCAGAAGATGTTAGTTTTGACCAGAAGGGTACGTTCTTTTGTCCCAAACCAATTCCAACAAGGCAATTAGGATGGAAATTTTGCCAAGAAAATGAAGGGTATGATTCAAATGTAGGAACAGAGCTTCTAGATATCATTCAAAACAAGAAAGTTTCATCATCACCACCTTATTTTCTTGGCTCTCCTCCTGTTAGAGCTTCTAATCCTTTGGTCCAAGATGAGCAATTTAAATGGGAGGAACGCATTCCTCAATCAACACCTGTAGTTTCATCATCACCAGGTTTATCATCTTCTTCTGCATCATCTGGTTTATCCTCTCCATCTTCGCCGTTTCGGAAAGGTGGTTGTGTTAGAATGAAGTTTGGAGTTAGATCGGCAAAGGTTAGAGTGGTAGGATTTGATTGCCATGTTCCGGCTGTTGCTTATTGATCTTGATTCAAAGGAAGTGTACATAGAAGACAAATGCAATCAAAGGGTGAAGCAGTGGATCAACAAGAGATGACAAATTCGAGTTAATAAATTATATGTTGGTATCTAATATATATTTACATATTGTATATATCAAATTGTTTTGGATAGTGATGATCATCTAGTTTGCTTTTGTTCATACTTCATGTGTAATATATAAGGGATACAATACAACATGATGAAAAGAAACGGATGGAGGAATAAAAATTGTTCATAAATGTAGACATTATGCACATATGATTAATGCAATACCATTCTTTCATCTCAATTTAATTGTTCTCTTGATCAACTTGTTGGATGTGTGTATCTTTAATGGTTAAATTTATGAAAAGAAACTCGGCCTAAATAAAACTATCTAAGGGTTGATAAAGATAGCTAATGGTTAACTCTTATTTACCTTTGTTTTTGAAAGCAATAATACATTTTATTTCTATTTCTCTTGGAGTTTGAATTTGAACATCTATGAAACATTCTCCCCTACTCAAATATGCAAACATTTTATAAGAGACATATATTCCCTCTAGTCATATTTATAAGAGATATTTTAGTCAATAAAAATTGATGTATTTGTTTCAAAGTCTAACCAAATACATCAATTTTGTTGACATAAATGTCTCTTATAAATAAAACCGAAGAGAGTATTTATTAATGATAATTAAGAATTTTGTTTACATCTTAATTGCAATCATTTAAAGAGATTAAAAACAAATTTGAAGACTTAAAAGAGATTAAATTATCAAACAAAAAAATTGAGAGAGATTAAATATGTTTGTAACCAAAAAAAATATACATATGTTTAGAAAGGAAACAAAATTTAGTGGCTTCCGCCACTAGGTTGATCATTTGAGTTGGTTTAATAAGATACGAGGCATAAACTTGTCTCAACTTTGGATAAATTCACAAAGGTTAATAAGATTAACTAGGAACATATGAAACAACACCAATGGGAGAAAAATGATCAAATTGAACAAAGACGCAATTTAGAGTTTCTCGATTGTTTGCATACGGTTTTCAACCTGATTTGATGGGTATTCTATGAACAGGATAATTATTCTAACCACTACATGATGTGTTTCACAATCAATAACTCTCTGAAGCAATTATATTAGGAGGTCTTCTTCTATGATCACAAGATCAAATATATATTATACACTACTAATACATGTAACAAAAAAAGCTGATCAAAGTTATTTTTGGGGAGTGCACAATGTATACATTCTTTACAAAGAAGAATAAATCGGTACACCAGGTAAGGTTGCTCCACCATCAACAATAAAATTGTTACCCGTGACATATTCAGAAGAATCATGAATTAGGTAACGAGCCAGAGATGTCAATGAAGGATCCGAAGCAACCAAACTTCTCAAAGGGTTTATTTTCGTGATCACATTATTTAGCCAAGCTTTTTGTACTAATTTTTCGGTGATTTCAGATTTGAAAATTCCAGGAGATATTGAATTCACTCTAATTTTGTGTCCACCCAATTCCAAAGCCATGACCTGTCAAACATCATTGGACAAAATGATTTTAATATGCTGCTATTTAATCATTATGAATATAATCAGTAAATGACTCATTGAATATTTTACAGAGCTATAAGTTAGTTGTTTTTTACTTTTGTCTATGAAATAACATGTGAACTTCTAAACTCTAAACCCTGTAATAATTAATAGATAAGTTTTTTAATGGAACAATATTAAACGAGACTTTATTTACCTCCCAGCCAAACACTTAATCACTAGGCCTCTTTCTTTTCCTTAGGAACCAAAGGGTTAAGACCAAAACAAATTTAGAAGAAATTTAACACTTAGAATTGATTTACATAGTGTTCAACTCCTCCATTTCACAGTTGCTTAAGGCATGCCAACATAAGATCACGAAATATATTTTTCTCCTTGGCTATTGATTATCATTTTGTTTTTTCTTGATTAATACAGCATTTACTAGCAATTAAAAGGGCTAATTTGGACATGTTTGGGGATGTTAAGTGCAGAAACTTAACACTGCAGCAATTGACAAGTGCAGAAATTATAAAGAACTGAAAGTAATTGACAACAAATGTAAAGATGCAATGGCATTAAAATGTTAACAGCAAATAGGGAAGAATAAAAAGGGCACCGAATGAAGATGCAAAATGAAAATTTGCATGAGATAAAAATTGCTAACACGAAAATGGCAAGGAAGATAAGCGTGCAACAGTTGAATTAAAAATTGCAAGAGATAAAAATTGCTAACACGAAAATGGCAAGGAAGATAAGCGTGAATCAGTTGAATTAACGAGATTTAAAGTACCTAAATGTAAAAGTATATGAGAGTTTGTAGATTGATGAAAAGGACAATGATTATAATCGTCGATAAATGAACTTGGAAAAACAAATTCCATGGAGTGACTTGATGAAAATCAGTCAATTTTAGCTTGTCTGAATGAAGTGAAACCGGGCATCCTTAACACCTTGACAAGAAGCCTTATCTATAGAAACTTCAAGTAACTACCTATGTCATATTTGGATCTAAGATGTCAGCAGTAACTGCAGTCATCGATTCAATTGTTGCATCATGATCGGACAGTTTATATTCCGACTTCACCAAATAAGATTTCAAATTAAACTCATAATCCCAACGGTCTGGTCTTAATGCAACAACCAAGTTGAGAAAACTGTAGTGACTACAGTGCCGTCAAAGATCTCATGTGTTGAATCAAGATTGGATCATTTGTATTCAGACTTCACCAAATTAGATTCTAATTAAAATTACGAATACAAATCGTCTGATCTTAATCCAACAACCAAGATGTGCAGACTACAGTGGCTGCGGGAAGTTTTGATATCTAATCCAAATCCCACATGTTACTAGATCTGTTAGATAGCTTCCCAAACTTTCATGTTCTAACATATGCCATGTAAGTGTCGGGGTCAAGGGAGGATTTGCACCAGTGGGTCTAGGAACAAACCACCAAGTGTATATGACATTTCCGAGTTCAGATCTGCTCCATTTAGGGTGTTGTCCATTTAGATGTATGAATGCACAACCCGCGGCAAAAAAACATCCAAGGGATGATATTAAAAATTGAAAATTAAGCGTTTTTTAATTAAAAAAAAGAAAAAAAATATAAAGGAAACTGTTCACTCTTCCGTCTTTCCTGCAAACGCAAACACAGTTGGTTGACTTTGGTGGCGGTGTATACAGTGGAGAAGCCTACACATTTTATGTAACAGACTGATGTGCAGATGAAGGTTGTGAAAACTTACATTTGGCGTCCTAAGTTCCCAACATTCTCCTCCCTTAAAATGTGAGTCCCCACGTTATTATGATACCAATCATGTGAAAGTCTCTTTAAGTATCAACAAGATTAGTAACAAAGAGGCGAATTGCTTCACAACGTGACAAGAGGTTCAAAGAGCCAAAATGCCTAACATGGTTCCAAAACCCTAGGTTAGCAGCAAACCCACACCAACCACAATCTTCAAGTTACTCAGCAGCCAAGCCATCAACTTTGATACCACTTGTTGGGGGGGTTTGGGGGAGCCTAAAAGCAAATTAGACCTACACCAATGGACCAAGCAACAAAACACTAAGAACATGGCACTGAATCTTCACTCAAATTTCTAAGACATTAAACTAAATGTATGGGTCTAACTCCTTATTTATTAATTCCATTACTTCAACAATATGTGGGCAAGTTATAAATTACGGATCCTTCTCTACTTGCCATGACAAATTGACAACATTGTCGCTATCCAATTTGAACACAAGGTGTGGTTCTTTTGCCAAAGCCAACACCTGCATTTCTATTTCCAAAATCGGTATACAATATTAGTCGTAACACTCAGCTAAACTAAACTCAACCTTGATTTTGGTCATCTGTACAATATAGTGTTAACTCTCAGCCAAACCCAATACTTGATTGCATTATTGTAAACAAAAAAAAAAAATTACATCCTATCATAGCATAGTGTTAATTTTGTTCGAATACGATGAATTGTAAAGAAAAACGATTACCTTTGTGAGCATGTTGAGGCCAGCCTTTGAAGATGCATAAGCAACAGCACCAGAGAGGTTTCCCCGATTTAAACCAGAAGTTGAAGAAATATTAATAACAGATCCCTTTATGTGTGCATCACACATACGTTTACATACACATTTTGAAACCAACCAAGAACCAGTTAAGTTAGTTTTAAAAACATGATTCCACTCATCTTCAGACAAATCCAAAGGAGATTTAACACTCCCTCTCACACCAGCATTGTTAATCAATGTATCAATATGCCCAAATGCTTCCCACGCCTTCTGCACGGACTTGTCGATGGCAGCGCCGTCCGCGGATACGTCGAGTTCAACGGCTACGGCGCGGAGGTTGAGGTTTCCGTTACCGTATAGATGGTTGATTTGATGGCAGAGGGAGTGGAGGCGGTCGAGACGGCGAGCAGCGGCAACGATTCTGCAGCCGGCTTTAGCGAGATCGAGACAGAAGTCGTATCCGAGGCCGGAGGATGCGCCGGTTACCAACACCACTTTGTCGTCTAGCTTATGCCATGGCTCTAGCTCTACCTCTTCTATTCCCATTGATTAATCGATTCGAATTGCAATTGGAATTAGGATCACAGAAATGTCTCGTATTCACATTATATTCTTACTCTCTCTCATCATTTTTCTTTCTTCTTTATTTTTGACCAATAAGAAGAAGAGAGAAAAAGAAGGTTGTTATAAAAGTTGTACCAAATCGTTGTTCAAATATCATTGCTATTAGGATTAACCAGTCAAGTCACCGGACGGAAAATAGATAGATACATAGATAAATGTTACAAAATTATATTAGTCATTTTTTAATAACTTTTTTCCATCCCATTTTTCATTGAATTTCAGTTAATTATTTGAATTTAAATTCTACTAATACTAGAATAAATTAATCTCTTGTGATATTATTTTTACATATTATTGTTTTGAATTGAGTCAAGTTCAATCCAATAATGAATCTGGTCATCCTAAGTCGCAAGTGTTAGAACGGATTATACGATGGACACGTTTTAAATACATATTCAAACAGTTTCGATGATCAAATAATATGATTTGATCATGATCTCATTATGTTATATCTACAACTATCCATTGAGATAATTGCTCAAATCCTTCCACTATAAACCCTAGTTAATGGCTTAGATCCATGGACACAATTCCTAATCCTAAAAACATCACACCCACGACATTTTACTTTATCGTCTGAGTGTGTGCAGGCACACAACAATAGTAATTTCACTCTCGAAGTTGGTGATAACAAAAGACCTTACAATCTCATTTGTAATGAAAATTTTTTATGATTAAATATGAAATATTATTAAATACATCTTAAAACAATAATCATACATAATTACAAATACAATATAGGTTAATATTGTTCAAGGATCATAAGAGTATTTTTAGTCAGACTTATTTTTCATTTCTCATTTCCTTATTTTTAAAAAGTTCTCAATTAAAAATTTAGCTTATCTTATATATTTAAAATTACATTAAGAAACTTTTCAAAAAATAGTTGTGAAGAGAATTTCAAATAAGGAGGAGACCATCGTAGTTTTTTTTTTTTTTTTAACTTCAATTCTACTATTCTATCAACAACAAAAAAAATAGTAAATAGATTCTAAGGATTGGATAACTCAACTAATTTGAACTAAGGATAGAAAGAGTCAAAAGATCTGAGGTTTAAATCTAGAAGAATGAGAATTGGTAGTAATATACTAACAGCTAATCACTAACCACTAATATTTGCCTATAAAAGAAAAACTTTAGAGTAGCTATCAACATTCACTTCATTTTTCCTCATCTTCAAATTTCCATAGTCTTCTAAATTTTTATTTTAACTTGATAAATGTATTCGAAAAAGAAATTGCAACTTTCTTCATAGTCTAACATTTGTTTGATTAATAAAATTAAATTTATCATAAAGTCAAAATTTAGAGGATATTTGTATTCGTGAGTAATACTCAATGCCGCATCACCGTAGATTTTTTTTTCAAGGACCTCATCACCATAGATAAATATGAGATATGTCACGTCTATATAAAACAAAATATCAAATCTCTAGAGATCCTTAACCAAAAGCTCTCCAAATTCCCAGAAGTGAAATAGGTTATTCAGGTATCTCAAAAAGCAAAAAAAAAGTTTAGGACTACATCATAAAACCCATGAACAATATATTTCTTGCATAATATGATTAACATGAAAACACAAAGATGGTCAAAAAGAAAAGAGCATTGAAAATTCTGTAAGTTGCAGAATTTACTTTTTTTTTCCCCAATCTTTCAAGTCCTCTTGAACTTTCAATTCATGAAAAATCATATCGGTCTCGGGTCAGCTCATGAATGGTAAGCTAATTGCAAGTTTTACCATCACTTGTCAAATGCTTCAAGATTATCAAAACCAGTTATCTCGTATAAAGATAACTTCTGTCCAGTCGCTTGATTGCTTTCTCCAGTATTTGCAGTAAAAGTCACACAATATTAATGCACAACAGCAAAGCTGGTTTCGCCAACCAAATGCATCCTAAGCTAACTTACAGATATTAGAGTAAAATGTACTTGATACATTCCCTCAACTTGGCAAAAATAGCATGACAGAGGTGAACATGTTTGTGTTGTGATACGATGGTCCTAATCTGCATCACCAAGCCCATCACTGCCATCGCCCCTCTTGGATATGGGAGTAAAATTTGAATTTGGTTTCTTTTTCTGAGAGGCAACTTCAGCGTTCTTTCGTAAAACGGCTCCAGGTGATGGATATGGTCGTTGTTGAAACAGAGGACCCTGAAATTGATCAAGTAAGAGAGTTTATACGCCATGTTGAGCCTTGAGAAAGGTCAAACTGAAACCAAAACTATAATTATGACAGACATATTTCAGCATGCATTTCCTATGCTTCTGAACAGAAGTCATAACAGCCAATGGCGCTTGATACCAACAACACTAGAGGCTAGTTTTGCATCAAATGGAAGCTAAATGTCCACCAATTCTACCCATCAACTTTCATTCTCACAATACTTTCGCAAACTTTGTAATAATTTACATGACCTTGACATTTTGATAACAAAAGCAAACCATAAAATCATTTTGAGGATATATTGAAAAATCTATGGATACCAGGTTGGATGCATTCTTTTAGTTGAAAAGGCATAAAGAAAATAGAGATATGAAATGCACTATTAAGAAACAAACTAACAAGAAGATAGGAACATAGAATAGAGCTTCTGAAAAGAAAAGGAAAGAATGTACGTACGGTTGCTGTTGTGTCAGCTGCCCGTGGCTGCACGCCTTTCAGACCCACCACCCTGAAATAAATTGTAAATTTGTGTTTACTAATCAGGATTTTCCATCAAAACACCAAGTTTATCACTAAAATAAATTCATCTGAGTCTGTGAATACATCCATACCAGCCACCACGAGGAGCATCTGAATAGGAGCTGGGGTCCATAGGATCCAACTCATCATCCTCTTCATGAGCGCGCTTCTTGCCCATTTTTTTATTTCCCTTATCAATTGGAGGTTTCCAGCTAGCCCTGGATAGACAAATGAGGATCAGTTTTTCTCTATAGCTTTGAAAGAATAATGTTAGGCCCGCTACTATTTGGTAATAGGCCCGTTATTAATGTGGGGAAGGATATAAAACAGAATGGGAGAGAGAGAGAGAGAGAATGTGGAGGAATAGTACAGAGTCGCGATGACGAGGACGGTGTCGGTAACTACTAGAGGGAGTTTTTTTGGCATATTGGACATCATTCGGTGTAAAAGTAAGGAGTGTCATTCCATTCCATTTTCCATTTAAATGTCATATTTCATCATTAGAATCACTGTATGAAGATATCTCCTCTGATTTTATTTTTTAAATTGGGGAAGGGGAAATGAGGAGCCTTAGTGCAACGGTAAAGTTGTTGTCACGTGACTAAAAGGTCACGGGTTCAAGTCCTGGAAACAGCCTTTTGTGTAAAAACAGGGTAAGGTTGCATACAATACACCAAAATGGTGAGACCCTTCCCGGACCTTGCGTATGTGGGGGCATTAGTGCACCGGGCTACCCTTTTAAATTGGGGAAGGGGAAATTTTTATTAATTAAAGTGACACCAACGGCCATTTTACAACCATGTCCAAGGTAATTCGAACTCACTAACTTGAGGTTACAAGACTAAACTCTTACCAATGAGCTAGCACCACCAGTGTTTGATTCGATACAACATATATTGTAATGGAAATAAAGTGTTTGATTACTATTTTATTTTATTTTTACTAATATTCCTTTTAATTATCCCCTCGGAAATAAAGAAAATCCTTCCGTATTTTTGCAAACCTATCTTTTGAATTCGTTTTTCCACATAGTTGTAGGAATTCTTTCTTACTCAAAGAAAAATAGACTTGTCATACAAGATATTTAATCACAGACAGATGATAGATGAATTCGTTTTTCCACATAGTTGTAGGAATTCTTTCTTACTCAAAGAAAAATAGACTTGTAATACAAGATATTTAATCACAGACAGATGATAGAATTTCCAAGAGAGTACAATATAAAAGAGGAGATATTCTAAAGGATGGAAAGTTACAATCGAAATTTATGTTAGAGAGTTCATGCCCCAAGCATGGCAAATATTAAATTGCTTAGAATCAGTCATTGAAAAGCAATAGTTTTTCAGGAACAGTTTAACAGAACTGTGTATTTCATGCAAAAACCATACCTCTGTTTGCTAGCCATTTTATCAGAATTTTCCCTGGGATGTGCAGCACTGCTTTGCTGATTATTCAAATTCGAGGACAAATACTGACATTGTGGAAGATTGAGAACTCTGCATTTGTCATTTTTTATACGATAGAAACCAATAGAAATATTAGAGATCAATATTAAAGCTCGCGATTCTATAAAAGAGGAGTGCTATCAACACACTCTTCTCAACACACACTCTTTGATTGGTTAAAATTCAAATGGGTCCTAAATTTAGTGGGACCCATTTGAATTTCAACTAATTAGAGAGGGTGTGTTAAATAGGGTGTTGCTAGCATAACTCTTCTATACAAAATTGGATCACAACTAACGAGGTAGACGCTACATGATTATGAAGGATACCTATCAACGTATAATCAAGGTAACTTCAGTATAAACATGAAGCCAAACAATATATGTATATCAATGGCAGAAATAGTGTAAGATGAGGAATTATCCAAAACAAATCCTATGTAAGTAAGAGTCGCAACTATCTACCTTGTGCAGTGACTGCAGTAACTCCATGCTTGCACAAGGCCTACACCCCAACCACCACACCCCATGCACCTTGGTAAATTAGATGATTGGCCATCCACATGACCAACTGACGAGACCAACTGATCCGTCACAACTTTCTGAGTAGAATTAGGATGCTTCCATTGTGATACCTTAGTTTTTGTATTGTAGTAATATTTATGACCTTGAGCAAAAATAAAAAGTAAATAAGATAACTTACAAAATTCATAAAAATGGGGGAAAAGGGAGAGAAGAGAATTTAAAAGTGTATTATGCTTCTAATATTTGTTAAACAACCATGTTAAAATTAAGAATCTTCAGATATTCCTTTAATTGTACAACTTCCTAGTTTGATTAATATTACTCCTAGAGTATAGAACATCCTAGGCTACTGCTTACTAAATAAGCATTCAATGTATTTATAGTAAAACCATTATAAATACGAGTGTGATCTCATTATAGACACAGAGTTTTACACATTTTTGCAAACTGTAATCAAGCCATGGCTAAACTGACCCAACTACTCCAAAGAGCCTTAGACCATTGCCATGTGTTCAAATATTTTATTTTATCTTGAGTACAAACAGGAATATATACATAACCCAATTACAAATATTATGTGGTTGTTACAAAAACAAAAATTGTAATGTTTTCACCAAGTGAATTTGGATGGGAATAAAGTATATTTAATAGTTGCATAACCGAAATACATGCAAAAAGGACAAACAAATAAAAAGTTGAACATCAGAACATTTGAGATTAGTTTGTCTGTCATTTTTTTCCCTTAAACTTGTTGAGTATACCTTTTTATTAAACTTTACAGACACTAGTTTGGTCAAGTAATTTGGCAGTAAGAGATTCAACAAGTTAATTGTGTTTTTATTTTGGCTTGTTCAAAAAAATTAGTTAATTGTGTTTTCTAGTATGCTATTTTTTTAGCAGGATTGTGCCTCCTTTTCTATGGGCCCCTACTGGTGACCAATTCTATTTGCAAACTGCAAATACAGCTGATCCTCAACCAAGATGGAGGGGTGGAAATATCTGACAACCTATGTAACACTAGGATTGAGATAGTGTATATTTATTATAACTTCTCACTTAAACTTAACAACTGCTGACATAGTGGACGTGGTTTAATTATCACCTACAATGAGGGTCATACCTATTGACCCACACTTTATTTCATTAAAAAAGGTAATATACCTTCACAAGTCACAACAAGCCAGTCCTTGACATTGTTATTATTCTTTTTCTTGTATACGCTCACCTAAATTAAGAGATATTACAACATGTAGTGGGCATAATAAAGACTAGTAATTTCAATTTTACAATGCCCAACTGCATGATGCATTAGAAGAAACTAAATAATTTGCAGTGAATCTAGGTTTTGTCCAGTCCTGCTTGTGTGGAACAGATTTTACTGATTAACTGTTGGAGTTTTGGTATTTATAAAGACTAAGGAGTAAACAACTGTCGCGTGGTGTTTTTTCTAGACTAACCAAATTAGGATATCAGAATTGTCAACAATTATATTTAATATGTTAACAACAATGTTTAGACAACGGTCACCATAATGGAGATTCCTTCCCAAATAGAAGCAGAATTGTGTGATGTGCCTCCATCGATGTGTTTTTCCTTCTACGATTCATTGTTGTTTGCATTCTTATGTTGATTTTAAGATAAGAGGTTGCATTATCCATATTCTTGATTTTCTACGTTCAATCAAGTGTTCCAGATAAAAGGGAGAGTAAAGATCAGAAGGAAGAAAGAACTGGAACAAGTCTTAAAATTTAAAGTAGCAAGGCACTAAATTTTTCCACTACCAAGGTTAGATTTCTTTCAAGTGTAACAGTAACCAAATATAGATGTGTCTGTGTAAATTCATTTTCTTTCTAGGAATAAGATCTCCGGACGATAGCTTTATTTTTGAAGCGGCAATTGCAGAAAAGCTTGAGAAGAAATCCATGATACAGAAGAAATCCCATTTGCTAACCAGAATTTAAAGCCATTATTTAAGGTGCAAAATTGATCATACTTGATAAAAATAAAATGATAACAGTAACAACTCTCGTAGGCAGGAATTCCTACTAAACAATCAGAGAAAATACTTAATTGAAGTACTGATCTTAATCAAGAGTATAGTTGTTACGCTTACTTTTATGTTAGAAACATATACCAAATGAAACTCATAAATGATCAAATGCAATAGCAGGATATTTATGTGATGAACCTGTTGTTTCGTCCAATGCCTCCACCCAACTATCTGAAAGACACAAAACCGTTGTTGATTGCTCGGTTAAGGATGCTTCACCGGGTTTTTCCCATTGACTCTTCCCGGTACTTTCATTATAATAATAAAATGCACCACTTCCCGGATCTTTTGCTTCCACCTACATGACAAATTAGTGATTAATATGTGATAGTAAACAGTAGGGTACGAATAAAATAAAAAATCCTAAAGAGTTAGAAAATGATAAAAGTCTTGTAATTTACGCTCAGAATGGGAGATGAACTGTCAGCAATTATATACCTTTAGACCTAATCATGAACTTCATTCTTAAAATGCAAAATTTCATTATCAGAGTGGAAACCGACATCTAACTCATCCTCTTTCAAATATATGATGGGGTTATATTCATCGTAATCCATATAAATACCAAATTTTCATAGTCAATAAGAATCTATATACCTTTTTGGTTTTTCAAACAATTATATACAAGATTGCAGTGATTACTAAACAAGGGGCTGCGATGATACCCAAATCATTTATAAAAAGTTCATACTAATTAGATTTAGGATAGCTGTTTACAAGACATGATGATAAGAACTAGAACAGAAAATTAAGCCATTAATGGATAAAACAGTGAATAAAGGGCGGTAATTGGGAATGCATCAGTAATTATTCATGGGAATGGAAAATCGTGACTGTGGAATAATATTCACACTTCCGTCGGCTACGATCCTACCGATAAGAATACTCTCTGCTCTAACTCACCAATGACTTCCAAGATACCCTCTCACTACCCTTCAGTCTCAATATAACAGCATTCACCACACAGCTAATCCATCCCACTTGCACATCAGCATTCTCTCTTTTCCTCTTCTTCTTTTTCTTAACATAAATTCCCCACCCTGTGGGCTTGGGCAGCTAATATGGTATCAGCCCATTTGAACCCACATTCACATTTGGGGTCCTAACACGTGAAGAGAAATTTTATATCTAAGGAAAACGTTTATAATAAGTGATACATACCCATCCTGGAGGCAACTTTTCATTTCCCATAAATTCAGCTGAAGTGGCTTTCTGAAATTAAAAATCAGGTAAGTTGTAAGATAAATTATCAGGTTGAAAATAACATACCATAAAACATCTATAAAATATGAGAACTGAACATCAAATTCTAATTAAAATTGCAGCGTAATATTTTTAAAAGTTTGAACATCACCCCAACCCCCAAAGAAGGCAAAAATATATAAATTAAATAGAAATAACAAAACTAAAAAAGCTGGTGGAGAAGATGGGAAATAGAATCACAATAACAAAGTTAAGCTAAAACCAATATTCTTACAGGATCTTCGGTATGTCTATCATCTTTAAGAATACCCCGAGCTTTTAACTTCTGCTTGAGGTACTCTGGCAGTTCTTTAGCTGCAGGTTTCTGCTCTGAACATCCATCAAGTTTAGATTCAGGCTGACCAGATGCATTGTTACCTACTCCACAGTTTTGGAAGCAACAAAGTTAATGTAAACTTACTAGTTCAGTTACAGCAATGTCCAAGGGATGCAGCGGATGACTAAGATAATTTTGGAATGAAATTTACCAGCATCATCAGCGTTAAGCTTGGGAACGTCATTATAGGCACCTCCACCAGGTACACCATATCCATTACCGATTTCTGTGTTGCCTGATATAGAAATAAAGGCATATAAATCACATGGACTCTTTATATGTGTAATACAATTATAGAAGAAATTAACCAATAACAGTGAACTAGTAATAATTATGGGAAAAATATAAAACAAATTGTGGTCTAGACTAAAGCCATAGAATAATATCTGTAGCCCTTAAGAGTCTAGACATGTTAGTCGAATTTCTTGCTTTATCTTTTAAAAAACTATAAACCCCAAGGTGGAAAGGTTCACTTTGAGGAGAGATTTTCTTTCAATTATGTCGAGTTCACAAGGCTCATCCATACATAGCTTCCTTTATTTTCTTCATTTGATTCAGATGTTTTCTCCCCTTGTTTTTTTACATTATATTTGTTATCATTCAAAACCAATATTTCAGTCCTAGGTTTATTATTGCATTGTTTATGTTCTCTTCCAGTTAACAGATACTTCCTATGCATCACCACCTTTTGCCTCTTCTTTTTTTTTATCTTTTTTATGTAAGAATAGACGGGATAGAATTAGAAATGGCAGCATTAGAGAAAGAGTTGGGGTAGCGCCAATATTAGAAAAGATAGTAGAAACTAGACTTAGGTGGTTTGCGCATGTAGAGAGAAGACCTATGGATTTTGTAGTAAGGAAAGTAGATCAGATGGAGGGGAGTCAAATCATTGGAGGTAGGAGAAGACCTAGAAAAACTATAAGAGAAACTATTAAGAAGAATATAAAGAGTAATGAGTTGGAGAAAGACATGGTTTTTGATAGAACACTATCGTATCGTTTAATTCATGTAGCTGACCCCACTTAGTGGGATAAGGCTTGGTTGTTGTTGTTGTTGTTGTATTAGTTGAGTAGAGGCATAGGTGCCAATCTATGAAATAAGGTGTGGCCTTATTTAAGAAATTTGTGCCACTATTTTTTAATATGTGCCAGTCTATGCAGGAAAACAGGCCTCTTAGAAACCTCCCTGCAGATTGAGGTTGTAAATAGATGCTTGGAGGACTATTTAACACAGTGTAGCCCCAGTGATTGACAATTATTCATGCCAGGACATGGGACATTTCCATCCAAAGTAGAAGTGGTTTCTTTGTCGACAGAGAAAACGAGTTATATCTCAGATGAAGCAGAGAGCAATTTGCTATGGGCAGTAGCCACAGCACCGCACCAAACATCAAGCAGACGAACAATACAGAGAAATATAATTTCGTGCAGGATATTGAGTAAACCTACCTATAGACACAGGCACAGAGCCATATACTATACAGACTTATTTCCTTAGCCGAAATGAGAAGCTATCTCGTGGATTATGGTGCAATCCAATTTCCAGACAAAATTTTAGCAGCAGCTTATAAATTGCAGCTGACTCGGAATAGCAGAATCATCCACGCTGTGTTTCATGGGCTAAAGGCAGTTTGAATTAACTTATTTTCAACTTCGACTAGACTATCCAATCCATATCATCCAATTGAAAAAGAAATGATAGATACCTTGTTGTGGATGTGTCGGGTTTGGACGCTTAACAGCGATTTGAGCCCTATGGTCAGTGGCCATATTCAAGAGATGTTCCTTCAAAGCATTGGGGTGATGACGTTGGGAGAATATGTCTAAATTATCAAAATCCTTGGTAGAACAGGAAGGTGATGCCATTGCCGCCATCTCTCTTTGAGTCCTAATGATATTTTGGGTAGCAAGTTCCTATGATAATATGTGAATGATTAATCGAAGAAAAAGAAAAGAGAGAATATGGAGAGGGTTGTTATTGTTAATTACTTACTTGTTCCCGCAAAAGAGCATCCTGAGTAGCAGTAGTAAGGGTGGTTCCTTGTTGTTGATAAGGAACATTGAGAGAATAATTATGAACAACACCGGGAGGGGGAGGGGGAGGGAGTGAATGATGATCTTGGGGAGAATTCTCCATAACTGTCTCTCTAGGGGAGGGAGGCTACTGCAGTGCTGCTTTTGCTTATTGTAACAAGTAAAGACGTCAGGGGAGATCCTCTCTCCAGAAAGAGATTCAATGTAATTGCCGATGATTTTTTATTTTTTTAATATTATATATTAAATAAATTTATTTTTTATTATATTATATAATTAAACCCACCGAATTTTTATTTTATTTTATTTTTTTTCCGTTAGTGCCTCTCTCTTCTCTCCTTCTCAAACCATATTCGTTGCTCTTTTCTTCTTTTTTTTTCTTGTTTTTTCTTCTATCCTAATTGAATAAGTGATTTCACATATTTTCTGTTTTCTTTTGTTTGTTTTTGTGATTTCGTCGTCTCTGAACGACTTTGTTTGTTTTGATTTCCCGTCTTAGTGCGGTGTTTATCTGATTCAACTTGAAAGATTAGCTTTGAACAAGTGCAGATCCAATCAATGACAATGATTTTGGCGTCGTCAACGTTACAGATCCGGAGACATAAGTATTCCGGAGACTTGAATATAGTCATATTTGTAAGCATAGATACTTTGCCGTTTTATGCTATTAACATGGATGTTGTGAGTTTGTTCACAGATTCATCCTTTTTGTTTTTAGCGAATTTAAATTTGTATTGTATCGATGTACTCTATCAATTTGAATGAATGAATATCGTTTATTTTTGGGGTGTTACACTCATCCTTATCCCCACTAGAGGAGCATAATTCACTTGGTCCAATGGTAAATAAGGAAATAGATATACCGAAAGAAGGCTTGATAGATTTGTGAAACAATCTTGTATCAGTTACAACTCTAGTTAAGCACGAATGTGATCATTATTCACTACTGCTTGATTTACAACTCAACAACACCTCTTTCAAGTCAAGCTTCAAATTTATGAGAATGTGGTCCACTCATTCTAATTGTGAGAAGATTGTGAAAGACAGTTGGAATGTAAGTGTGGTTGGCTGCCCCATGTTTGTTCTCAACAAAAAGTTAAAAATTGTGAAAGGAAACCTTAAAGATTGGAACAGTTCAGTTTTTGGTAATGTACATGAAAATGTGAAGCAAGCTGAGCTCAAACTCAAAATGATTCAAGAACAAATTCAAACTCTTGGCCACAATGATACATTAATGAATGAAGAGAAAGAAGCTCACAAGAATTTTGAAGATGCCCTTAATAGAGAAGAGATTTTTGGGCAGGAAAAATCTATATTAAACTGGCATTTACATGGTGACAAAAATACTAAATTCTTCCATAGGACAACTAAAATCAAAATCTCCACAAAACTCATTACCACCCTACAAGATGGTGAACATGTGTTGACAGAGAAATCTCAGATTGCTAATCATATAGTAGATTATTATAGGAATCTTTTCTGTACTAACCTTGTTTTGCATGAACAGTTGTTTGTTGATGAAGTTATCCCTCAAATTGTCACTGATGAAGTCAATTCCATGCTAACTATGTTACTTCACATCAGGAGATTAAGGCTGTTATTTTTGCTCTAAACAAAGACAATGCTCCTGGCCCTGATGGGTTTGGAGCCAGGAGCATTCTTCTTTCAACACTATTGGAACATCATTAAGGAAGATGTCATTGCTGCAGTTTTGCAATTTTTCACTACTAGTTGGATATTGCCTGGATACAATTCAAACATCATTACACTAATTCCTAAAACTCAAAATGATCTATCTGTTGACCGGTACAGACCAATAGCAATGGAAAATTTCAAGTTTAAAATCATTTCAAAGATCATTGCAGACATGCTTGCCTAAATCATGCCATCAATCATTTCAAAAGAACAGATGGGGTTCATACATGGTAGGGACATCAAAGACTGCATTTGTACTGCCTCTGAAGCTGAAAACTTACTCCATAATAAAGCATTTGGTGGTAGTCTTGCTTTGAAGATAGACATCACAAAAGCTTTTGACACTTTGGAGTGGCCATTCCTACTGCAAGTTTTGAGAAATTTTGGTTTTAACACAACTTTCTGCAATTGGATTAAAGTCATATTGAAGTCAGTTTTTCTTTCAATATTAATCAATGGTGAATCAGATGGGTATTTCAATTGTACGAGAGGGGTCAGGCAAGGTGACCCTCTATCACCTCTTTTGTTTTGCATTACAGAAGATGTCCTCGACAAAAGCTTATCTAAATTAGTGGAGGAAGGTAGCTTGAATCTCATCAAGGGCACAAGAAGTTGTAGTGTCCCCTCTCGCTCTTTTTATGCAGATGACTTGATGATTTTCTGCAAAGGAAACATTCCAGGTTTGAAGGATCTCAAGGATCTTTTTGACAGGTATGCGCTTGCTTCTGGTCAGATTATTAATAATGGTAAGTCAACAATCTTTTCTGCACCCATCACTCAAGCTAGACTCAACCATATAGTCTCAATCCTAAATTTTAATATTGGTTCTATGCCTTTCAATTATCTGGTTGTCCCAATCTTTAAAGGCAAACCAAAGTCCTGTCACTTACAACCTATTGTAGATAGAATCAAGCTAAAACTTTCAAATTGGAAGGCTAGCCTTTTAACATGGCTGGTAGGGTTCAATTGTCAGTTATCCAAAGCATGCTTACTTATTGCATTTCTGTTTATGCCTAGCCTATTTTTCTCCTCAAGGATCTTGAAAAAGCTATCAGAAATTTTATCTGGAGTGGGGACAAGGATAAAAGGAAGTTGATTTTTGTTTTATGAAAAAAGGTTTGCAGACCATATGCTCAAGGTGGTTTAAACCTTAGACCTCTTATTAGTTTAAATCAAGCCACTAGCTTGAAGTTTTGCTGGAACATGCTGAAATCTAAAAATCCTTGGGCCATTCTTTTGAAGGATAAAGTCTTGAGAAACAAGAAAAACTATAAAACACCATATTTTTTCTTCTTTATGGAGCAGTGTAAAAGAGGAGTTTTCAGTGTTTCAATCAAACTCCATGTGGTTGTTAGGTGATGGAAATGATATTAGTTTTTGGAATGATGCTTGGTGTGGACCAGCTTTATCTTACATCTTTAATATTCCTGATTCTACCAGAGAAGCTAACAAGCTTTGAGATTGATTAGCTAACATTATAAAGATGGTCTTTCATTTAACATCCAGAGAAGACGTATAGAGATTGTGTGACGGAGCTTGGTCCCCTCAATGCAGAGTGGTGATCAGAGCTGCCCTAATTAATCTTCTCAACATCATCTGGCATTTTAGAAATCAAGCTAGATTCAACAATCATTTGATCAACTGAAAGACAACCATTTCAATGATAGTTGCATCTACTTCTCTTTCTGGTAATATGACCTCCAAAGCCTCAAATAACTCCATTATAGACTTTGCAATCCTGAAGGCTTTTAATTGTACATTACATACTCCAAAAGCTCTATTGTCTAAAGAGGTTATATGGCATCCCCCACAATTGGTCAAAATGTAATATAGATGGAGCTTCAAAAGGTAATCCTGACATCTCTGCTTATGGAGACATATTTAGAGATTATAACTCAGATGTCATTCTTTGCTTCTTAGAACCTCTTGGTATTTGTTCTTCTTATCATGATGAGCTTTGTGGTTTCATGAGGGCCATAGAAATTATTCACCAGAATCAATGGAACAATGCTTGGACTGAATCTGATTCTTCTTTGGTAGTTCTTGCTGCTAAAAGATCTAAACTGGTGCCTTGGAGTTTAAGAAATAGATGGAACAATGTGAAAGTAATTCTTAATAGGTTGAATTGCATTATCTTTCACACTTACAGAGAAGGTAACCAAGTGGCTGATTCTTTGGCCAACTATGGATTAACTTTAAATTCTATCAATTTTTGGACTGTTGTTCCTAACTTTAGCAGTTCTAGTTTTATCAAGGACAAGGCAGGTTGGCCTTCTTTTAGAATTTCATCTTAATCTTTGGGAGTTTTGGCCTAGTCCCCTCCTTGTATCTCTCTGTTTTCTCTTTTAATGAATTTTGGGTTGGTTAGCTCTTTGCTACCAGTCTTTTTTGCATAAAAAAAAACACTTTTGTTTTAATATTTAAATTTTTCTAATCTATTTGTTAGATGTGTTATTTGTATTGAAAATTGAGTACTTTTTTGGTAAAAAGAAAAGCCAGTCCAAAAAAGCTGAAAAGGGTTATTTTCTTTATATATACTATATATATATTCATATCGTGTTTGTTACATTTTTTTAATATTTAAATTTATTCTTATCTATTTGTTACATGTGTTGTTTGTATTGAAAATTGAGGGCATTTTTTGAAAGAGAAAAAATCAGGGAAAAAAAGCTTAAAGAGGTTATTTTCTTTGTAGTATATAGTAAATATACAGGCCAAATATCACTTTTGGTCCTTTTAGTTTGACAGAATTCTCAAGTTAGTCCTTTAAGTTTCGAAATATTCAATTAGATCCTTTTAGTTTGACATAATTCCTAAGTTAGTCCTTTAAGTTTCAAATAGACCCTTTTAGTTGATAAACTATTTCAACGTTACCGTTGTTGTCAGTCTCTGTTTAACTGATGTTGATGTAGCCCTTAAGTTGTTGACTAAGATCAAAATGATGCCTTTTAAAAGTTTGAGGGTGTCAAAACGCTACGTTTAATGGTCACAAATGATCATTTATAGTGTCAGAAAGACAACTATTTACAACAACAAATGCGTTTCTAGCATTATTAAACGACATTTTTAATGCTAAAATGATAATTTGTGACGATTCAATGTAACATTTTGACACCCTGGAGCTTTTAAAAGACATCGTTTTGATCCAAGTCAATAACTTTACAGCTGCATCAACATTAGTTAATTATTAACTGACAACATGAGTAATAATGAAATAGTTTATCACTAAAAGGACATATTTGAAACTTTTGAAACTAAAAAGACTAATTTAGGAATTCTGTCAAATTAAAAGGACTTAACTGAAACTTTCGAAACTTAAATGACTAACTTGGAAATTCTTTCAAACTAAAAGGACAAAACATTTTATTTAGCTAAATATGTAATATTAACAAAAAAAAGTAAATATATATTATTACTATTATAAAAAAGATACATTGAACTTATTTTAATATTTAAAAAGATACATTGGATTTTTTTTAAGGAAGGATACATTGAACTTATTTTCATATAAAATTTATTTAAAATAATAAACTGAACAGGAAATTATATTAATATGCATTATTTCCATATAAGCCTTTTTTATTTGACTGGCAATAAAAGTTGTTTTAAGTTTTTTTTGACTGGCACATATAAGTTTAATTAAAAGAATATAGAATTAGCATTATTTACGTAGAAAATTTGACCAAAAAACATTATCAAATTGCAAATAATTATAATTAATTGATTTTTGACTATATTTTTTTAAATTTGACCAAAAAACTTTAACATTGAAAACAAATTGACCAAAAAACATTAACATATTCAGGATCAAAATGTCTATTACAAAAAAATGTGCATAAATAAAATTGTATTTTATTACAATTTATTTTTGACTATATTTTTTTTAAAAGAATTTGACTTGAGTTTTTTTTTTACTATATTTTTTCTAAAAAAAGAATTTGACTTGAATTTAATTAATTAATTTAGAAAAAAGATTTGATTATAATAATGTAAGGGCAGTAGAAAAAACGGACCCGTAGGCTCCTAATGAAATTAGTGAGAGAGAGAGAGAGAGAGAGAGAAAACAACAACACACACCTTAGTCCTCAAAGTTTCGCCATTGTTGCTTCAGCTTCCTATCTGTAACTGTAAGAACTCATCCATCTTATTTATTTATGCTTCATATCTTTGTATTGTATTGTGTAATTCATCATCCACATTAATCTTCTTCATTTTTCATACGTGAGTGTTTAAATTTTATAAACTTTGATTCATTCTAGGGTAGATTAATTAATTCAATTATGTAGTCATAAACTTCAATCCAAACATAACTAGGTTTACAAAACCCTAACATGCTTGCTCAATTTTCAACTTCAATATTCATTCATTGTAGAATTTTTATACTTAGATTTCTTCAATAAATTATCATGTTAGGACAACAACTTCAATCACTCATTAATTATCTTTCTACGCTGTTTCTTTCAATGTCTTCCTTCATGGGATGGATGGATGGATGAATGCTACTCATAAATGCCAATGTTATTAGAATCACAATTGTTTTTTTTCGTGTCGTGATTCGTGAACAATACCTGTTTTATTTACTTTAGTTGATGATTCTATATTATGTATGAATGATTCGTATTTTGACGTATTCTTTCTTCTCCCAGGATCATTTTTCTTGGACAAGTGGCTGGATTTGCTCGTGATCATCCTTTTATGCTCACCTATCTTTGTATTTTAGACTATTCTTGTAATTTAACAGTTTCAGACTTGAAATATTATCTTGTAAATCTGTAAACATTTGATATTTTTATTTTTATTGATCCAATTTCATCGACTTCAATGTTGTCCGATCATTTGCATTGAAAGAGCTCATGCTTTCGATATATTGCTTTTGTTTTCACTGACTTTATGTTACTTTTCTTTTGTGTTTCCACCTCTAAATATATTCTTCAATTCACATGAAACCTTGTAGATTTATATTGTTTATACGCGGAAAATCGAGAAGAATTGACTTCGTCTGAATTCTTGGATACACTTCCTAAGCAGTGAAGAATGGAGACTTTAGCTCAACTCGAAGCATTGTGCGAGAGGCTTTATAACTCGCAGGATTCTGTTGAGCGAGCACATGCTGAAAGTACCCTCAAATGCTTCTCCTCAAATGCTGACTACATTTCACAGTGCCAATATGTTCTCGATAACACCTCCTCTCCATATGCATTGATGTTGGCTAGTTCGAGCTTGTTGAAGCAAGTCACAGAGAAGAACCTTCCATTACAGCTCCGGATTGATATTCGTAATATTTTTGCTTGCTTTCATATCAATATAACTAGGAATATTTTAGGGGATTTATTTGTCCATTTTCCTAACCTGGTTTTACCGAGTGTGATTTCTGCATAATTAGACACAGTCAATATTAGTAGTCTAGTTGATGCCACATGATTTTGCATATATTACCCTCTCAGTTCTTGAATTAACCTCCTAGGGAAATTTCTCCTATTTTCTTTTCAGGTTCTTTTTGTGAAATTTATATTCATAATTTTGGATTGTATTGCTGTCATTTTTTAAACTTACAGTTGCTTCAGTTGCTATTTTCTTTTTACCCATATTGATCAAACTGCAATTTTTCTGAAGGAAACTATCTCATAAACTATCTGGCCAGAAGAGGACCTGAGCTGGAGCCCTTTGTGCTTGGATCGTTGATTCAACTTTTATGTCGTCTTACAAAGTTTGGGTGGCTAGATGATGAAAGATTCTGGGAGGTTGTTAAAGAGGCAACGAACTTCTTGAGTCAGGTGACATGGCATATGTTTATAAGAGAGCTACATCTATGTGAACAGGCCACTTTCTATATTTTACAGCCATTTTATTTTAGTACATTGCATTTACTCAGTGTATAAATGACTTTTATACCATATTTCATACATTAATGGCTACATTATGTTAGTTCTTAACGAATGCTTTTGGTTTATTGTTTCTCTTTTTTCTGAAAATCTCTGAGTCTGACTGTTGATTTTAGATGCCGTATAGTTCACCTAAATGCAGCAGAGTTTAAAAACATTGCACTTTGCCACCACAAAACTTTAGCTTACCTTCTTTACTTCTTCAAATATATGTTGAACTGATTAGAAGAATCGGGTCACACCCAATATTATCCATTGTTGTCAAATTTCCGCTATGGTGGTGCCATGGCTGGTTTTGTGGCAGCCACCATAGGCCGCAACACCCATTATATCCGCCATACTTCCGCCATAGGCTGCAACACCATGTTTATATGAAGGATATTTAACTTACCATCATAATTTTCCCTGAAAAGCCAAACATTGAATTTCACAGAGTCAAACATTATCTACATACTTTTGATGCTCATTTACTTCATATTGGTATTTGGCCAAGACGTGCTTAGTTTATTTTGGTAGTGTGGTTTTGTTTTCTGGCAATGCAGAGAGTTCAATGTTGATAGAAGGAAGTTCTACTAACTGTCGCCTATTAGGAATATTTTTTGAATCCTGGACATGTATTCCATAGTTTCTTTTTTGTTTCTGGCATATGGTGCTTTAGGATTTTGGGATTATTTTATTCTAAATTGTTTTGTTCTGTTTTATGTTCTTTTGATTGGTTCTCCCCATCTTTTGTAATTCTTCTCTATTTGTATTATTACACTTATAATTGTATTCAATTTTAATCTCACATAGTCAATGCTTTTGGCAGGCACAATGTCATTATGCTATAGGTTTGAGGATATTGAGTCAGCTTGTTTCCGAGATAAATCAGGTTTGTGTCAATATTTAATGTTTCAACAAACAGTTATCATTTAATATTAGGCTATACAAAGACACAGCGCACTTGCTATATATCAGTTGAAAAGAACAGGTTTCCGAATAATATTCAAATAATTAATTTGTATATAGGTAATTTGGATTTTATTGGCTTAGCTAATAAAAGGAAAAATAGCCGTAAAATCTGTTCTTATGAAGGGTTCTATTGATTAGTGATGTTATTGATATGTTCAACCAGTGAATGATAACCACATGTCATATTTGTTCTTAATGTTACTTTGGTGACCTACCGCATGTTATATTTGTTTTGAACTGTACCTTTATTTAGCTGATGATTTTGTTGTGTCGTTGTTACTTATCCGTTTCTGTGTTCTTCATTTTCAGCACACTATTGGATTACATGCTACTCGTCAACGTAGGATTGCGAGCTCTTTTAAGGATCAATCCCTTTTTCTGATATTCCAGATATCATTAACTTCTCTTTTCAAGTTAAAAGCAGATGGTATATTGAATATTTGATATGATGGTCATACATGCATGCATTCATTTTTTGGAGTAATAACCCTGATTCATGCTCTGAATTTTGGAATTGTGCTTTATGTAAAACTTTTAGCTGGGAGCAAGTTGCAGGAACTGTCTCTTATGCTTTCTCTCAGTTGCCTATCATTTGATTTTATGGGGACAGCATATGATGAAAGCTCAGATGAGATTGGCACTGTTCAGGTATATGTATATTCCTTTGTTAATAGATGGTTGTCTTTTTTACTTTCCCCTGGTCTGCAGTTCTTGATTTGCAATTCAAATTGTTTGTACAGGTTCCATCAACTTGGAAACCCGTCCTTGAGGATTCCTCAACATTGCAGATATTTTTTGATTATTATACAATGAATCAACCATTTTCAAAAGAGGTTCGTTTCTGTTAGTCTACTATGATACGAGAGTGCCTTCTAGGAAATTTTATTGAATACATAATTTTGTAAATGCTGTCTGAAAGACCTGTCTAGATTTATTTTTATTCTTACTATTGTTTGATTTCGATAAATTTACTTACAAGAAAGTGATTATTTGGGAGGGAGAAACCAAGCTCTCGAATTCTTGGAGGGGAGAGAACCAAGGCTCTCAAATTTCTTGGGAATTTATTGTGTAATCCTATTCTATCAACAATAAAAGTCAATTATTATTAAATCTCTATGTTTGGTATCAGATTCTATCAGACTATTAGGGTTTAGGATAATTAGGGATTCTGTTAGTTTGTTTTGTAATAAGTTAGTTTATTTTTTAGGATATTTTCTGTTTTGGATCGTTGGGCCCTATTGTGTAGGAGTGTCTATATACAATACTTCCTCTCTCTCTTTCACGGATTTCCCTTTCTACTAGTGTTCTTCCAAAGAACTCTAACAAGGGCCTTTGTTTCTTGATTTCTACCTTTATAGCAAAATTCTAAATTTTAATATGGTAGTCTGCTTTATCCATTCGTATGTAAAGAAACTTCTGTGTATTATGATTTTTTGGCATTATTTTTTTGATAACATGTAGGCATTGGAGTGCTTGGTGCGCCTTGCTTCTTCTAGACGATCTTTGTTTTCGGATGATGCTGCCAGATTGAAGTTTTTGTCACACTTAATGCAGGGCACCAAAGAAGTTTTACAAACTGGAATAGGTAAAACTTATTTTTGTCTCCTGCATATTGTGTCCATGCACATATATATCCCTATCTAAATTGGTCTAGGGATCTAGGAGGAAACACCAATTATGCTCCAGAAAGGCTAAATAAACAATTCCATATAGAAACAGCAGTATGTGGTCACTGCACATTCATTATACAAGTGAAAATAGCCATATAAATGTCATCATTGGGATTGATTTATTTCTTATTATGTTTTAGTTCATGGAAATTTAAGTCCCTTCATTTTTAGTCCCTAATTGTTTTTATCAATTTTCCACCTTTGATTCATCATTGTTAGCATTTCCCAACCTTGGTGGATGGGGAGTTATGATTTGCAACACCATGTAGGATGAGTGTCTAGACTCTCGAAGGCATGTAGCAATCTGTTTGCCACATCACTATAGTCCTTTTGGAATGAAAAGTGCTAATGATGATAAAACTTGGGATGGAAAATTTAATTTTTTTTTTAGGGATTAAAAACAAAGATGTATTTCCAAGGACTAAAAATATACTTAAGCCTAATTTATTTAAGTATTACAGTTCAAAGAAAAGACTTGGAATGTTGCTAATTTTTGGACTTGTTGTGTACATACACATTTTTTAGTACATAACCGATGCTTTAATTCATTGTAAAGCAGGTCTTGCTGATCATGATAACTATCATGCATTTTGTCGGCTTCTTGGCCGCTTTAAAATAAATTATCAGGTGAGTCAAATGCTCTTACTGGTTTTTTCTGTATCTCGGATAATCTTTATCCCTGTTTCCTTTAATTGTAGACATGATTTTTTTTTCTAAACTTTTTTAACAATATATGCACCCTTTGAGACTCACTGAAGTAAGTATCACACTTGAGACTGAATATATTGTATATTCACTATATTAGAATGAGGCTAAAGTACCACATATTTACCTGAGGCTGGCCTAACCAATTCCTCAAGATTTGGAAATAGAATGAACTAAGAAAGGAAACAAGGAAAGAATCCCGTAAAATACAATTTGGATAATATCTCGAGGATACTAATAGTATTAACAATATCTTAGGTTTAAATATGTTTTTCGTCTCTATAAATATACTACATTTTGTTTATGTTCATAGTCGTTGCAAATATATCACGTTTTGTTCTTGGTCTTTGTTTTCCCTGAAATGTTTGTTTATGTTGGAATTTGATCCCTACAATATCCCTCCAGATATGGGCTACATAAGGACTAAAATGAATATTACACACATATTACAGGGACCAATTCCAACATGAACAAATTTTACATGGACTAAAATAAGATAACAAAGACTAAGATCAAAAAGTGGTATATTTGCAAGGATTAAAAACAAAAATAATTTAACAGAGACTAAAGGAAAAAATTGCATATTTATATGGACCAATGCTAAGATAATCTAAGTTACTCCAAATTATTCTAAGCTACATCAAGATACTTTAAAATATTTTTAATATATTTGATACTTTCCCATGTTGTACTTTCTGTTGTTACCTTGTTCTCCAATAAACTTTGCTCACCGATCAGGAAAATAGGTTATGGAAACCGTGGCGACCCGTTCTTGTCTTCACTTCCGACTTCCTAATCTCTCTTGCTCGATTTAGTTCACTTTAGTATACACAAATAACTCGACCATCATCTTTTGGTCATGAATACTGACTGGTCTAGTTACTTTTAAAATGAAGACATTCTCTTAGTTCTTCCTTATTTATTTATCTATCTATTTATTTCTGCTGTAGTTATCAGAACTTGTGAATGCTGAAGGCTATAGTGATTGGATACGCTTAGTAGCAGAGTTTACATTAAAATCTTTGCAGTCTTGGCAGGTATGTTTCTATGACCATTTAACATGTTCCATAGGGCCACTGATATACATTTTGTTTGGTGAAAGAGAGGGCTGTATGTCAGACATTCTAAATGATTGTAGGGTGTCATAAACTGATATAAATTTCTTTTTTCATTTTCTTTTTTTCTTTATTTTCTCATCTTTAGGATGCCCACTGTATTGTTTTCGTAGTTTCAACTAACAGTTTACTTAATAATTGTGTTTTTTTCTTTTTTTCAGTGGGCTGGAAGCAGTGTTTACTACCTTCTAAATTTATGGTCTAAATCAGCGACGTCCGTGCGATATCTCAAGAGTGACAAGCCTAACCTGCTAGAGGAATATGTCCCTAAAATTATAGAATGTTTTGTATCATCGAGATTTGATTCATTGCAGGTCAGGTGTTTTATACTCTTTTACAGATAGGCATGTGAGTGAAGTATTTTTTCTCACTTTGACCTTAAATCATCGGTTTATTACAGTCTGAACTATCTGATGAACTTGGTGAAGACCCTCTTGACAATGTCGAAGTGCTTCAAGATCAGCTTGAATTTTTTCCTTACCTCTGTAGATTTCAGGTTGATGCTTTTTGATTCTTTTCCTGAGTTTCATGTTATCGTATGTACAAAATTATATTTTTGAATATCATGGAGTTTATGCTTTGAATAACTATCTTTACTGTTGAGTTCTTTATTGATTCGTTGAATTTCAGTATGACAGTTGCAGTTCGTATTTAATGAAGATAGTGGAGCCTATCATACAAAGCTATATGGTATTCTTTCAGTGGTTGTTCTTCATAAAGTCTTTAAAGTTTTATTGTACAATTGGCTAATTTTGTTATATTTATTTTATATATGTGTAGAAGGAAGCAAATCTTCCAATCCCCATGAATAGTTATGAACTTTCTGTAACAGAAACCAAACTTGCTTGGTTCACACACATAGTTGCTGCAATACTCAAGACAAAGCAGATGTCTGGTTTTAGGTAATTGCTTAAACAGTTAGTGAAAACTAAGCACTTTCGGGAAATTAAGTGTTGAGTTATCTATGATTTCTATATTACAGTGGAGAATCACATGAGGTACTCGATGCAGAGATTTCAGCATGTGTTCTGCAATTGATAAATATTACTGACACTGGAGTTCACAATAAGGTATATAAATTTTCAAGGATAAAATTTAGTGTATCTTAAAATATTTTATTAAAATATTTGAATAGCTGCACAATCTTTCCTGTGGTATATGTTTTTTTTGTCTTACTAACCAAGAAAAATCGCTTAATCAAAGGAATTAGAATCCCTGAAAATAAGAAAGGAAGGATAAAAGGGAAAGAATAATTATTACATCAATTCCAGGATTCCATCTTCCTATAAACCAATAAAATGATAACATTCCTAATTTATCCACACAGTATTGGGCTTTCCTTCCATGTTATATTTCTGCAGTATGCTTGAGTAATTATTCGTAAAACCCGTTTGGTTGTGTCTGTCTTATTGGGGCGACCATGGTTGTCAACCCCTCAAGTTGCCTCAGAATCATCCAGGATTATGACTGTAGGCATCAAAATCAAGTTAACTAGCTTATACAATCATTTGTGTGGACTCTGGTAGACGCATAAATTTGCATAGATTCAGGGTCTGCCTTACTGTAAGGTTGTGAAAGCTATGATTTTAGAGGAAAAGTTCATTGGAAAATTTTGGTTGTGGCGGTAAGGATCGGACTTTTCAGGCATGATGTAATGATAGTGTTTAGATGGCTAACCCACAGAACAAGATTTCCTGAGTGAGACTCCAAGTATACACAATGGAGGGTTACAAAGTTTTGAGGCTCTGTATACCATGTTGATTAACAAAAAGAAAGGTATATAGTGCAATCCATTCCAAACTACATAACGGGATTTCCATATAGATGAAAAATAATAAACACATAGATCAAAGTTTACTACAATTACCGTTATAGCATAATTATGGTTAGCCTATATACAATATACATAGACAACAGTTTACAAACTCCCAACATAAATGTGTCTCTCACTAAGAGCAGGTACTTTATAGTTTCTCATATTTTTAGGGAGGGCAATTCTTTTGGTTACAAATTAGCTTCTTATTGGGCAAGTGGTGATTGCTATACTTGGTGGGATTTGATTCCCTCTTTCATTAGTGAAGACTTTTACCATAATAGGTATGGTCTTCCCCTATTGCGTTTCTTTGTTGCAATCATTTCTTTTCTTAAACATACTTAGGTATGCTAAAAATGATTGTTAGAGTTTGAGGTGCCAACATAGTTAGCATGTCTATCTTTATAGGTAAGCAGTTAAATAAAAAAGCTATTTGTGATCTATTAATGTCAAGCCTACGAAGTTTGAGCTTGCCTCATTTAAATATTTGAACCTAACTTTGAACTCGAGCTAATTTGTTTGATGAACCAAACTGCATTGAATAAGTGCTTAACTAGTTAAGCTCATGAGTAGCTCAACATATTAAGACTGCTACCAAGGTGTTTGCATGATTTTCTCCCCATTTATTAACCTACTGATGAGCTTTTCTTTCATAGTAAAATAATAATTCAATATTAAACAAAGTTGCAATTCTTTAGATAATAGTTATATAAAAAAGCTATTTGTGATCTATTAGCGTCAAGCCTACGAAGTTTGAGCTTGCCTCATTTAAATATATGAACCTAACTTTGAACTCGAGCTAATTTGTTTGATGAACCAAACCATATTGAATAAGTGCTTAACTAGTTAAGCTCATGAGTAGCTCAACTCATTTAGCCCACTACCGAGGTGTTTGCATGATTTTCTCCCCATTTATTAACCTACTGATGAGCTTTTCTTTCATTGAGTCCTATTCTATTTTAGGCTTGCATAATCCCATTTTTGCATCTTTTTTATGACGAAGTTACTTGCAAGCAGCTTTATCCACTTTTCAAATTGACCCATGTTCCTTTGGTTGGAAATTAATAAATTGTAGTTAAAGTATCTCTATGATACAATACTTGTCCATGTCCACGTCCATTTGATTTTTTGCCTGATGTGAACCATTTCACAAAGTTGGTCAAGAATTTAAATAATAACCTTTTCACCTGCTTC
>Ga0315913_1000789_pt1 | contig 31019 bp, 20 predicted proteins | sample MpolsnodulesMG_FD_207736 | JGI IMG/M metagenome (GOLD analysis project Ga0315913, IMG submission 207736) | Medicago polymorpha root nodule microbial communities from Los Angeles, California, United States - small nodules | ecosystem: Host-associated > Plants > Roots > Nodule | place: USA...
ACATCACAGTCTTTTTTTTTTTTTAAGAAGCTAAACTAACCCCTTCAAATTGGCACCAGAGAGAATCGAACCTGAGACCTTGAGGAGGAGCACACTCCCAGATTCCAAGCCAATACCACTAGACAAACCCAAGTGGGTTTTAAACACGTCTCGGTCTTTGAAGTTTGAAAATGCACAGCTAATGCAACGAAATTTTTAGTTGGGGTGCTGCATATGAATAATAATGGAATCGAAGTGTGCTCTACAATTCAAAGTACACTACTTTGCATTCATAACCTTATGAGAAATTAACGCAATTAATACTTCTATTAGTGTAAAACATATGTCCAAAATAATTTGGAGAATCGTTTCAAAATACTACTAATCAACAAAGAAAATAAATGCATTTAGGTATATGTAAAACATCATCCATTACTTCAATTGACCACTATACTTGAAATACATAAAAATAGTAGAAAGAAAAGCTTCAGTAATTATAAGAGAGAGAAAATAAGCCACATATCGAACTTTATAGCATTTGTTGGATGTAAGGTGAACACGGTAATTATGAAGTCACGTTCGATATGAACTGCAAGATAAGCTGAAAAATGCTCTCTTCGCAGCAGGGCCATTAGAAACCTTACGACAGCGTCCAGGATCAAGTGCTATATCAGTGCTGTAATTACAAATGAAAATAAAATAAATATCATGAACACAAACGCATGTACTAAGTTTTTTTTAAATATAAAAAGTATCAAAATGCCGTCCAAGTTAATGCAGCAATGGGTGGGGCGGGGATATCTGAACCCCATCGGGTACGAGACTGGGGTTCTATTTTTCACCTCCGTCGGGGATCAAGGCAGATACATGGATACCCTAAACGGAGACCGCCTTGTTGCCATACCTATTCGTACTAATAAATTTAGGAATTAAAGGGTATGCACTGACTAACATTCAACGAGAATCCGGTACTTTGCCGCGTCACCTCATTTTTGTATGGTTATTTTGAAACAGATAGTATGACATGGAAAAATAGTGGTATCTTACAATATATAGCCATTAAACTCATAAAATTACGGGGTTGGTTTAATTTGTGTTAGCTTAATTTATAGTCACTCTAACTAATATGTGTGAGCGATTGCATTTGCTTCTATTCTAACAGAATTAGTACCGAAGCTAATTATGAATTACACACATACCTCTGGTTCAGCAGGTTTGACTTCTTCTGATTTGAATTCTTCACCTGCATTAGAAAATTTGTTATTTGAGCACAACTATAGAGTTGCTTAAATGCATATTAAGTATCAATCAGTATCTTACCTCCATCTTCAGGTAAATCAGAGGTCCAAAGAGTTAGGTTGTCTCTCAACAACTGCATGATTAAAGTACTGTCTTTGTATGACTCTTCACTCAAGGTATCTAAATCTGCAATCGCCTCATCGAAAGCTTGTTTAGCCAAATGACAGGCCCTGTATGTTTCAGTATTCACATTTGAAGGAAGGTTAGCAACAAATGCAGTTCATTGAACCTATGCAAATGATAATAGTGTTTGAAGCACACATGTGCTTGTGATGTTTTTTGAGTTAAATCTAGATGTCTTCTCTCATCGAAGACAATAATATTCGAGGCCAACATAATAACAAGTGTACAATCTCTCTCCAAGAAATTTGTTTGTCGGAAAAGATCAAAAGAAGGATCTCTCACTAAGGAGTATCCTTGACCACATTCTCACCACTTTGGTCAAATGTGCCTAACTAAAGATATGAAATTCACACTTCAATCATGCAAAGTAAGAGGGGCACTGCATTTCACCGTCTTCGCTATTAAAGAACCCGTGATTCTGAAAGTTTATTTTTGGACCGCATGAATCTTACTTCTAGACCGCACAAAATCAGTAACTTGCTAAACACACTACCAAACCCAGTACATTCGAGCCCAAAAGCTAATAAAGAGTGTAAGTAACTTGCCTTTCAGGAGAGTTCATTATCTCATAGTAGAAGACAGAGAAGTTGAGTGCAAGTCCAAGACGGATTGGATGTGTTGATGGAAGATCTGTGCTTGCAGTGGCTGAAGCAGCCTAATAATAGAAACAGAGATATTATGTATATTAAAACAACAACAACACCATATAGATATAAACACAAGAAATTATATGTGAATCAGTTCAGTGGTGAAATAAATGAGGGAAATATCAGATACTAACCTCATATGCCTTCAGTGACTGCTCAGCTGCCTCCTTCCTATCTTGATCGGTCTTGAACTCAGCAAGATATCGATAATAGTCACCTTTCCTGGATCGTACAAGCTTATTTATCTCTGATGTTATACAAATATATGATACATTTATGAATTCATATTGTCAGTTTAATAATTCAGACTTAAAATACAAACTTAATTAGATGTGTGTTGTGTGATCTTTCATACAATGATTGGAAAAAAAATAAAAAATTGACACTACACCAATCCTGTGCATGAACTTTTTACAGCATTAAAATCCATTTACAAAAATGGAACAAGCAATTTTAGTCCATTCGAAAACAAATTTTCAATAGCAGACAGTTATTAAACTAACCACGAAAATAGCACAAGTAAAACATTATGACTCACATCTTGTAGTAGAAAACAGTAGCTTCCCCTGTGGTGGAAGAAGGAATCAAATGTTTGTCAATAATTGAGAGAATGTCGCTGCAAATTTTCGATAATTCCTCCTCAACCTTTTGGCAATAACTCTTGATCAGTTTCACATTGTTCTCGTTTCCCTTAGCCTCTTCTTTCTGTTCAATTGAAGACATAATGCGCCATGAGGCTCTCCTTGCACCAATGACATTTTTATATCCCACTGAGACAAGATTCCTCTCTTCCACAGTTAGCTCAACATCAAGTTTTGCTACTGTCTTCATGCACTCAACCATTTCTGCATCATATATATAAGTTTGAAGTTTCAGAGAGGAATATCAATATGAAAAATTCTAAATATCACGACTACATCCTGACTAATTTTGGTTGGTTATCTAACGTCACTACTCAAGGCGATTTCCACCAAATTCCAAACTTAAGCGGTTTTGCTATCTCCTTTTAATCCTTAACAGACTTCCTGGAGTTTCACGAATAAAAAATTCACGATGTATACCTCTGCTCTATCAATATATAACATCATTCATTAATTATTTTTACAGGAAAATATGATGGTGGAGCTTTTTTTAATCTTTTACAAGTTGATCAGCTTATGGAAATTACACAAGAATGGAAGGCAAACGGGCAACAAGATGCGCCGTTGATCCTTTTTGGATGGCAAAATCAATCATGTTGAAAACAACATTCATAGACCTAGGAGACACAACATTGTTATGCATGACCCTTTGAACTCTTTGTAGAAGATCAATAAACTCTAATGCTAGGAAGTCAAAAGACCCTTTGTAATTTGTATATTACCAACAACCAAGCCTTATCCCACTAAGTGGGTTGACTACGTGGATCAAATTACCTCATAATATTCTATCATAAACCACATTTTTGTCCAACTCATTAATTTCGAAATCTTTCTTAATAATTTCTCTTATAGTTTTTTTAGGTCTATCCTCTGGTGATCCATAGTGGTTCGACTATACTCTCCTATGTCTTATATACTCTCTTTACTACATAAACTCATTATCAGTTAAACTATGCAAGTTGGTATACATTGCAACATTTTTTATATTGCATTTTGATCAGATTAATTAATTTAAAAATGCATGAGAATCAATCTAGAATGCCATTGAATCAATTTTGAAATTAAAATCAAAATGTTTTAAGATCTCATACGGGTAGAATCAATCAACTATTATCAACAAATATTTTAATTTCCTCAAAATAAATTGTATCCGATGCATGCAGAATTGGTTTTCAAAACTCACATTTATCGAAATTTTAACGTGCAATGCAACTTAATTTACCAAAACTCGAAATCAAATCGATTAGATGAATTTTTCACATAAATAATTTAAACGTGATTTATAATTTGATTAACGGAATATGGAAATGAATGAAGGAAATGCAAACCTTCGTATCTTTCGGCCTGTTCTGCAAGCTTGGCCATGTAAACCTGAGTCTCTCGCTCTTTCTCCGTCGACATTGTTGTGTTGTGTTATTAGAAAGAGGAAAGAAGAAGAAGAAGAAGAAGAAGTTTGTGATTTGTGTGAATGGAGAAGAAGAAGAGTGCAAGCGAGGAAGAAGGGAATGTAGGGTTGAGTGGTTATATAGGTGGAGGAAGTTGTGGAAGACTAGATCTCAACCGTTGGATGTCAGATTTTGAAAGAGGAAGGAATAAAGCGCGCAAATAGGAGGGAGTGATATATATAGAGCAAATAGTCACTTTAGTTCCTGACTCTGCACCTCGTTGTCACATAGATCTCTGACTCAGAATTTGATATAAAAGAAGTCCATAACTCTGCACTTTCATTATCACTCTAGGGTCTGTTTGATGGTCAAGATATGATAGAGGCAGGATATGATATAAAATTGGATAGAAAATATGATATGATAAGGACATGATAAGCATTAATCCTATCATATGTTTGATGCGCACATAATAACAAACAATATATCATTATAATTAAATGAAAAAAATGCTCTCATAATTAATTAAATATTGTAAAAATTGCATGTTATTAATTATAATAGAAAATACATGCTATCATTATTTTAAAAAATGACAATATTTTAAAAATGGCAGAATATCATGATAATAAATAAAGATGATCTTCTAATCCCATTACGATAATTTATAACCCACCTTATAATCAGGATAGAAATTACAAAGGAAAGTCAGAATATGATATGATAGGAAAATAAGTTATTTTATCCTATCCCTTGGTGCATCAAACATGTGATTTAAGCAGGATATGATTAATGTATCATATCTTGTCTCCCTATCCTGACCATCAAACGAACGTTAAATAATTCTGTTAAGTGTGTCACATGTACTAAAGTAAAAGTAGAAAATGATTACTTTAGTCCTTGAACCAAAAATCAATATCTTCAACTTGAATCTCAAATCCCTAAATCCCGTAAATTGAAAGTCTCAATATAGTTTGTTAAGAACTAGTTTCTGGGTTCAATTAGTGATGGTGACCTTTTAATACACATAAATTAAGAAATACGATATCTTTGAATTCCCATTAAAAAATATGAGTTCTTTGACTTTTACATTGTACAAAACACATTGAATGCGAAAGAAACCAATTTAAGAGGGATATATTGCTCGTCACTTCCATTTCATACATATAAAACTCCATTACAACATTGACATAATTAACCATAAACATAACCAAAAATTCACATATTAGTGTATATTTTTTTAGGGATTTAGGGATGACATTTAAGGATTTGAGATTTAGAGATTTATGGATTGAGATTCAAGTTGGGGATATTGATTTTTGGTTCAGGGACTAAAGTGACCATTTTTTACTTTCAATTTAGTCCCTGTGACACACTTAACAAAATTATTTAACGCCAGAGACTAAAGTGATAATGGAAGTGCAGAGTCAGTAACTTCTTTGTATTTAATCCTGAGTCAGGGACCTATGTGACAGCGAGATGCAGAGTTAGGGACTAAAGTGATTATTTGCTCGATGTATATATATGCTTCGCTGTAGTAATCTCGTAATCTTGGGATTTATCGTGAGGTAAGTAAAATCTCGTAAACTCAATAATTTGTTAACACTCGACGCAAATTTTTTTTATTTACGAAACTAAAATGAAATATATCAAACACAAATTAGTCTCTCGAGCACAAAAAATGTTAGAGATGGACTAAGTATAGAGATGAGGTCAATTGAAGGAAGACGGATTGTGATGAAGTTTGGTGAACGTATGTTAAAAATATTTTATGAAGTATTGGACATGTCATCAAATAAGTTGAATTTTCCAGAATTGAATACGATGGATAGTGATGGGGTGAGGGTAAATGTAAGTAAATGCAAGCATCCACGAACTGAAAATGGCGTGATGCTCACTGCTTCTTGCTCCTTTTGGCTTTCTTGCTCGACTAAATTTGCTTTCAATCTTTTGAAAGACAATAGTAGAAGATTTCAGGTCATTATTATTATTTTGTCCATTATTATTATAATTAATATAAACTAAAATTAGCATATAATACTTTTATTTGATGGTAAATATTAATCTTGCATTACATTGTTGTTAATATACTTTAATATTATTGTAGTGGGATGTTCTCTGTGATGCTCATCCATTGGAAGAAATTCATCGCATCACATATGGGGCAGATCCTGAAAACTTTACTTCCATTATTAAGGTACTTACTATTTTAATTATACATGTTTTAGAGAAATGCTAGCGTCAAGCTCTTTTAACACACACTTTTAACACACACCAATAATAAACAGCCACATCATCAAGCTCTTTTTGATCCTTTACCTGCTACCGTTTCAAGCACCCTTTGAATTTTAATTTTTTTTTTATTACTTGAACTAAACCGTCTCTTCTTCACAAGTTTCATCTGTCAAAAGGAGTCAGATAATTGCAATGACCGGTACAATTATGTTCTTCTATAACAAATTGCCATTGTTAACCCACGATGGTACAAAAATTACTTGAAAAAGGAAATGAGATCTGAAAAAGTACCCAGATCAATAACTCGGAATCCAACTCGAAAACCTCGTAGAACCAAAACATACGCAGATCAATAACCTCATAGAACCCAAATCGGAAAAAATTAGGAAATAAGATCTGGAAAATCCTACATCATCCTCGAGGTGGAAGTGCCCCCTTTCCATCAGTGGTGGAGTAGGTTCTGATTTATTCCGGCGACGACAACCTTGGATTTCTGTTTCATATTGTTGTTGTTGTTTATCTACAACAACCTTTGATGTTTGTTTTGTTGATTATTGTGAGATTGATTGAGATGTTGTTTCGGGAATCCAATGCATGATTGGGCCCACCCAAACATGCATATGTAATATACATATAACACAAAAATTCAACTAAACTGGTTATTTAACAATGAGTAATTGATGATGTATTTTGTGATTTTAGTAAATAAAAATAACCATTCACCGAAAATTTAAGCAAAGTAATTGTATATAGTAAAAAAAAATTAATATAACATCAATTTTAGAGGATAGAAAAAGGGGGAAAAATACATTAACCTTATCTTAAGGTTTACGTAAATGTATCCCTCATCCCTTCTATTTTCTCCCTCAACAATAACATCCGGTACAGTATCTCCGTGAGCTTAGCTTTGGTAGGGGTTGGAGTTTGAATCTGACATTTCACTTATTCACCTTTCTAGCCGGATTAGTTGATAAAAAAAAAAAACTGGTGTCGTTACATCAGTTTGCCTTTTAAAAAAAAATTACTTCCTTCAAAAAAATGAAAATCATTCTTTCTCTTTTCATATAATTATACAATTATCCCATACATTTGACATTTAGATTATTGCTCTTAGTTTTCACCTTTTACTAAATTTGATCATTTCTCATAGTTTTCGTCTCAATTCGAAATAGCGTGAACATTTGTTGTTAAACGTTTTCAATTTTGTAGGAAGAAGATGATAAGAGGGCTGTTAAAAAACTAAATGTATATGGCTAGGGAAAAATCTCATCTAAGAGTTGAATCGACCACCCCAAGAACAACTTAATTTTTTTTGAGAGGAAGAACAACTTAATTATTGGGTGCTATTTGCAGTGGAAAAAAAACAAGTATTGGATGTTGTTGAGTTTCCCCCTTTTTCCTTTTGAATGTCTGTCAATTTTTTTTTGAAATACGAAGTTATCAATTTTTGTAATCTAAGTTTTGTACCATTTATTTCCTTTCGGTGATTTATTATCTCAAAATAAATGTTTACTCAAGATCACTTGTTGGTTATTGATGAAAACCAGCATTACTTACGATTGTTTACATGGTTCAAAGGGTGACACCCCTCTCTCTATTTTCCTTTCAATTTTAACAGAGTAACAAACATGACAAAAAGTGTGTGTGCGCGCGCATGTGTGTTTATATGATGTATATTTTTAATGTTCAAACATCACATAGAATGGTATAATATGGTTAGAAATCTTGTTTCTTTTTAATTTTTGGCATGCCATATAGCACAAAATTTGCAACGTCATTCTTGCTATAAACTCGTGATAAAAAGACAGTTAGTTATTAAATGAATCTTTTTTAGTGAGACAAACTTACAAGATAAGCTATAAGCTAGTTTCTAGGCCTTGCCAAATAGACATATATCAAACAGGGTAAAAGGAGAAATTTTGGACTGCGTGTGAGAAGTCAATAGGGTGGAAAAAGAAAAACTCATACTTTGGTCATTGAAAATTGCTTTTGACACATCATCATTGGCTGAAAAACACATGTAAATGACCAAAATATCCCTCGGCACTTAAGTGTCGATGTTTAGTTAACCAGCGGCAGCTAACCACCGATGGATCCGGCGGTACTTAAGTGTCGAGGATTCGATCGGCATTTATGATTTTATGATTTGATGTTAGATTAGAGTTGAATACAACATTGTTGTAGAATTGTTAGAAAATTGTGGTAGAATTTTTAGGATTAGTTTAGGTTTTGATGAATTGTTGTAGAATTGTTAGGATTAGTTTAGGTTTTTTATGAATTGTTGTTGTTATAAATTTGTGATAGAATTGTTAGGATTAGTTTAGGTTTTTTATGAATTGTTGTTATGAATTTGTGATAGAATTGTTAGGATTAGTTTAGGTTTTGATCACTAATTTCCTTTATGTAAATATGTCTCAAAATCAGGGTGATGTTCAGTTGAACAAAAAGGAGGGTGATGAGAAGAAGAAAGCAAAATCGACATGGCAAGAAATCGAATGTGATGGTTCCATAAAAAAAAAAAAAAAGAATTCGAAGATGCCGGTGTATAACCAGTCCAGTCTGAGGAGGAGCGGGAGGACATGCTATTTTGGTCCTCAACTAAAAGCAGGTGCCCCAACGGCTGTCGAGGACTACCCAATTGAGATAAGCGACGAGGGAGATGATTAAATAATGTAATGGCTTGTAATAATCTTGAATATGCCGCACATTTTGGAACATTTTGTTATTGAATAATCTTGAATAAACTTGCGGTTGAATTAAGTTTGAAGCGAAATTGCGTATTTATTCAAATTTAAAATCATCCATGTTACATTATATTCTTCCTAAATATGTGGTATCATTACATTACATTCGGGTAAAAATTTGTAACTTTTGTTGAAAAAGTCAAAAGAATGAAGAGAACACAAAACATGTATTCTACAAAATCAACTATATATGTTATCACATCGAATTTCCTCATATAAGACAAGTCATCACATAAAGAATGAGGTGCATTCCGTGACACTCATCTTATATGAAGGAATTCGATATCATAACTTATATAGCTGATTCTGCATAATACATGTTGTGTTCTCTTAATCTTTTGACTTTTCAAAGGGACATGCAAATTACTACATTCACTACACTACCTAAACATACAACTTCTAGGTGAATGCTTGAGAGTTGTTGTTTAACAGGTTTAACCTTATCCAATTTCAGAGGTAAGACAATTGTTGTAGTTGGAAGGTGCATTCCCTACCTAATCACGATCTTCTGGCGGAATCAAACTGTTGAGAATATCTTTAATTGATATCTGCAACATGACAAACGTATCGATCGACGGGAACATGTTGTGCTGCCAAAAAATCGAGAACATGCTCATCACTTCATCTTCATTCTTTAATTCTAGTCGACTGAACGTTATTCTTCCGTCGTCTAATGTTGGATGTTCATACCAAATGTATTCCACCCTCCTTGTGTCTCCGGGGTTGAGTCCTTGGTTGATTTCATCAAGTTGATCTTTAAGACCTTTTAACGTGACATTAATGTACCGAACCTTGAACATCTGAGGATTTCCACTGTTGAAGCGTATGCAAACACTTGGAGTGTAAATTATACATAAACCCTAAATATCATAACTATAACATAAACATGAAAAAAAAATTAACAAAATTAATCAACTTATGTCTACTCTTAAAATGAATTATATACTCTTACTTGTAAATCTACTCAAAAACTAAAATTGAAAAAAAATAGAAAACAACAAAATTTAAAATAACCCTAAAATTCATAACTATAACATAAACATCATGCAAATATTTTAACAAAATTAATCAACTTACAACTACTCTAAAAATGAATCTAACATGTAAATCTACTGCAAAACTAAAATTATAAATAAATAAAAAAAACAACAAAATTTACATCAACTTATAACAAAAATTATAAAAGAAAAAAGAAAAACACATTTATAACAACTAAAATTTAAGTTAACAACACTATGATTACTTACTTGCGATTTTGTTGAATAAATTTGGTTGGAATTTTTAGAGAGATTTTGAGAGAGATTTGGGAAATTTTGAGAGATTGAGAGTAATAATAGATGAGAGAGCTTCTGCCTGGATTTGTATTAGGATCGCATCGGTAGTTAACTGTCGATGGATCTCGCGGTAGTTAACTGCCACCGGTTCCATCGGTAGTTAACTATCGCTGGTTCTTTACACCATCGACAGTTAACTGTCACCGACGCATTTCAGTCTTTTTGTGGTGTTTTTCAGCATTAAGACATGTGTCAACAGAAAATTTCTTGGTCATTAGCCAATATCACCTAGAATTTAGAAAGCCCAACTTCATATTGATGAAATACACTTAACACTGCAAACCAAGTAAATAACTGTTGTTATTAAACAACCCCTGTACCTTTTAGGTATACCCCACACTTTATCACTTTTCAAAAATGTCCCCGCACACATTTTGTCCTTTTTCCCACACCCCCCACATTCCACGGTATTATTAGACTACATGTTATTAACTTGTCGTTTACCCTGAAAATTTTAAAACGTTAGCATTTGAATTGGTAGGACATCATTGTCCTTGAATTGGTAGCACCTCCTTGTCATGTCACAAAAAATGGGGATGGATTCGCTGCCTTTACTATTTCATAATTGAAGACTTGTGTATTCAAGTTATAGATGAATGATTAAAATAAATTAATTAGAGCATACCAAAAAAAAAAAAAATTATTTAGATAATAGAGAATGATTTGCTTAGAAAAAGATAGAGACCAAGTCATCAAAGTTACCAAAATTGAAAGGTGGTCAATCTCAATCCCCAAAAATGGCATATTGACATGGTATCAATTGGAGTTGGAAATGTTTTTTGCATAAAAACAAATTAATTACATCGTTAAGATTTTAAATGAATACAATGGCACGTTATTAGATCTCAATCTTTTCATAAAATTTGTAAATTCCAATTAATGCATAGCTTAAACGTTCATGTGAACTGAAGCAAAGATGGCATTAAGCAAGTCTCATAGTAAGATTGCTACTTGCTAAATTCTAGTATTTGATACTCCCTCGGTTCCTATAAATAAAAATGGGTCAAAGAAAGTTCATGTATTTGCTATATATGGAACGGAGGGAGTACCTACGTATCAAATGGCTCTACAGAACATTAACAGGAAAAAATCCATTGTGGTCACTTGGCTTATACTAAAGAGATTAATGTGGTACTATGAAGTCATTTCGAGTTCTGGTTGTGTGGAATTGTGATCACAAAAACTCTGTAAGAGCATTACTGTTCTCCATTTTGAATGTTTTTCCTTTGAAATTTTAATTTAAAAATAGTTTCTTAAAATTCAAAGTATATTTGAAGAAAATCAACAAACAAAATTGTTATGCAATGCCTGTGTGTGTGTGTTCTCACTTCTCATTGTGGAGTCTGGTTCACCTGTGGCGTTCCAGCAAAATGAAGATTATCCTTAACCAACCTAAGTAAAGGGAAGAGGTTGTGCTACTACCCCAAGTTCATTCCTGAATTTCGTGGCCATTCACATTCTTTCTCAAAAACTGGAGATTGTTCAACATAATTGCTAGAAGTCCAATGATCAATAAAGAAATTAAGAAGAATAAAAAAATGCTAACAAGATATTGGATGAATGAATTACTACAAACAACCTTGACAAAAAAAAAAAAATGAATTGTAGCTAAATTCAACATGAACCTTTCACAATCTACAGTTTCTTCAATATCTTGAACCTATTGTGGTAAAGATTGAAGTCAAGGCTCTGAGCTCTATATATACACGTGCCAATTAAACAATCCATTCCCTGAAATTGTATAAATAGTGACAAATTATTTCAGATGTATGCTATAGCTAGGCGAATTCATAGCTGTCAGTATAAACACCATTTTCTGAATTGCAGAGTTTCTAGGAGGACTTTAGTTATCATGGATGCTTTTGATCTGACAATATTACAGGATGACACACGGGACCCATGGGACCCTATGTTAGAGCCAAAATAAGATCCATATCTGAAGGAGTCTGTATCATGACCAATTCAGACCTTGAGTCTCACATGACGGGCACAATTTTTAATGCAACCATGATGTTTTAAACTAAATAAAATGCTACCCATTTTTACCAAATCGAGAAAATTTACCCAGTTTGAATAGTGAAATGAAGAGTCTAGAGTAATTACCAGAGCAAAAAAATTGTGTTCATCTGTCATGGTGATTGGTGAGATATATTAGTGCTCAATCATTTTTTCAAAAATAGTTTCTGGCAAACAAGTAACCGCTGGTCACTGCCATTCTGAAGATCAATTATCCTGGCTTCCCAACGTACTTGAGTTGCAAGCGTGCGAGCCATCTCAATCGTTCCCACTGTATCGGAAAGAATGATCCACCCCTGCAAAAATAACAGTGTGTATCAAAAAATTAGGCTTCATAGACCTTCACATTACACTGAGATTGACAGCTACTTGTATTCAAAAACACACAAATCCAATATTATAGTATTTCATATGGGAATCACAACAATAAAGAGCATGCTTCATTAGAGCCAACTCGCTTATAAACAATTATCTGTCAAGATGAGATCATCCTTTCTGAAGGTTGTTCCCAAAGAGGATGGAAAGTACACGATTACTGTTCGACTACACCTTAAAAAAATTAACAATGAAACTTTCCAGCGCGATCACAAAAAAGGAATATAAACACCAAGATCATACCTCTGGTCGTAGTATCCTGTCCATCTCCAAGAATAAATCTATCATGCTGCAGCGTTCTGAAATGAATTGTGACAGAAGTCCATTTGCATGAAGCAGATCATATGTCCGTGGGTAGGTGGGGAAAGGTTCACACCTGAAGATCAATATCAACATTTAGAAACAAAACAATTGTCTACGCATTACCATTATTTTACAAAGAGCTTTGACAATGAATTCCAAAGAAAAGAGAATTCAGTGATGGAACTACAAAACAGCGCATGGTGTTGCTTAGAATTGGGTTTTGCAATAGACTAGGTCGAGTTGCAATCCAACACATCAAGTGCATGCTGCATTAACTTTCGAATTCATTCTCAAAAGTGAAACAAAATCAAGAAGCTAAGGGTGTCTTGGATTAGAAAGAAAAAAAAACTGAATATTTGGTACTGAAATTTCAGCCCCATATATGACTATATGTAGTATGCTTTTTAAAGGAAATTATTGGCATATTTATGAAACTAACGAGCCTTGCATTAAATGTCAAAATATAATTTACTAAATAAGAAGTTGCTACGGAATTATTTTGTACATATTTTACAAACACCATTAAACCATTTTCAGCAATAAAATAATCATGAACAGACATATCTTTTGAAGTAAATTATCTTAAGTTACTGTTAGTTTTCTGTCGTTTGTCATAAGAATTGCCAGTGAGAGTGTAAGAGACATACATTTATCAGGTTTAGTGCTATTACCATTTTATCACCCTCAACCAAAAGTTTTACCTCCAGTCAGTTTATAAATTATAGATAAACTTTGTCTAGATCATGAACAAATAGCAACTTACCAGTCATGCATAACACCAGCAAAACCTCTATCAAGTATGAGAGGAAGTGCATTAGAAGCCCTGGCAGGAACAACAACAACATTCATGACCCACACTGATTTTTTCTCCTCCAGCAGTGCAGCATTCAAACCCCCATAATTAGAACTCATGTCCATAACATTCCGGATCATGTTATAAGGAGGCAGTGGATCTTCATCTCCAGGTCTCTTTGGATGGTCAGAGAAAATTAGTGGTGTAAGCAGTGACCAATAATTATCTACAGCTGATCTCCAGAAATGCATGTCTTCATAAAACTCTTCAGGCTGAACTCCTGCAATAATAAAGAGAAATTCATTAAAAGGAAAAGCAGAACAAAATGGGAAAGAAATTTCAGAGAAGGAAGAGGATTTAAGCTTAAAGCTTCTGAGAAATAATACTTTCCATGAATTTCAAGCTCAGCTGAACTCAATTCAGAATCGAAGGACCTGTTTTGTATTGCAATCCAGCGCTTGCTAGACGTTCCACTTATACATGGTACAAGTGGCTGATAATATGATTGAGTGTCATCCCCATCTTTACATAGTTGAATAGCACGCTGCTTGCTAAAATAAAGAAACAAATATAACAGAATAGCTATAGTTATTATATTATCGTAGTAAGTGATCAATGGAGAAAGACAATATCATTACAAGCAGTAGTTGATGCAAGTCATCTCAAATGAACAGTCTATTTGACAACAATCATTTATCATTCATATAACCTTCACTAGCAAAAATATCCTTACCGAGATGCATAACAATCCAGGTCAGCAGTCTTCTGCCAGATGAAAGTCTCATCTTGCTGGGCTAGGAGCGTCCAACAGAGTTGCTGGGTATGCTCTTCCATTGGGTTCAACGTGATACTCTTTTTCTCCCGTGATGAACCCTGTTGCTTGCTTGTAGGTGATGTTAAAACAAAATATCCTCCAGGTTTAAGAACACGGTCAACTTCTATGAGGAACATTCCATCTGCATGATGAGGTCATTGTTAGAGCTCAAAGTATAGCATTTCATACATAAGATGGACAATCTTAATTATGTTACAGAAAAGTAATGGAAGAAAGGAAAAGGCACATCCTAATTAAGATCGAGAGAATGGATCAAAAGGAAAGAAAATGGGGCACATCCTAATTAATTCATTTGATTGGTGACAAAAAAATTAATTTAAAAAGAACACCTGTGATTTAATAAAGCCAAACATATTTAGATGATATAAGCAAGAAATTAATAAATACATAGACTACTGGCCACAAACTGGCAAAACCAAACCAGAAAGTGACTTAGATCTGGACTTAAATCATATATGTTCCCTCCTAGGTCTTTCCCAAGGTATTAAATCAGCCTATAAAAGATAAATAAACATAAAATACTTAAGAGTCTATAGAGATGCTATGGAAAACCAAATAGTATGCATTTTATGAGTATCTGCAATTAGAAGGAAGCCATTAATAGTTCAATATTATTAGCATGGCTCTTCATGGAAAAGCTCTTTCAGGTTTAAGCACGGACAAAATATATAGGCCCGCTATTTTGTTCCGAAATCTAGTAAAACTGTATAAACGGAGGGTGACAAGTATGGTGCTTCTGAATATTTGATTATAGATATTCTTAAAAGTAACAACATGTCAAGGATCAACTATCCCATAAACTTGAATTGTTGGATGAAGGTCAAGGATGATTTTATATCTCTAACACACAGGTTCACCATTGACCAATTTGTATCATTTCAAGGGCTGCTGATACCTCAATCACTGATTGGTTTCAGTCTACAAAATCAAATACTGTACACCCTACACAGTTTTCCCTCTTACTCCCTCCGTTACAAAATATACGCAAAGTGAGCCCACCAAAATTGATGTATTTGGTTCAAATTTGGTCCAAATACATCGACTTTCTTTGACACACTTTTGCGTATATTTTGTAACGGGGGAGTATTTGCCATCAAATACAACTTGTGACAAATACTATGACTTGAATTTAAAATATAAAATATATGACATTTGAATATGTTCGTAAGTACATAAGAGACTATACTGACAAAGAGGGTTGGTACTTTATTAAGATGAGGAAATCCATTCAGCTAAGAATGAAAGAGTGACGCTCATAATAAAAAAATATTACCCTTTTCATCCCAAATGATGCCACATTGAGCACAGTGAACCATGTCATATGATAATGATGGATATGGAAGCTGTCTTGCAATGAAGTTGCCAATCATAGCAGGAAGGCCTCTCTCAAGAGACAATTGAACTTGGCTGCCAGTTGCCTCATATGCCGCTACACAAACCGCCATTATTTTAAGTGTCAACAAATGAGCTCCGAAGCTACCAAATCCACAATTAATGTCCAGCATAGTTCGAACCTGTTATATTAAGAACAAAATAGATCAGTAACATATCATATCTAACAAAAAGAGCAGTCATTAATGAGAATATAGAAAAGGATATAGGCGGCTGAATAGCATAATCTTCCTTACTGAACCATGTTATGCACAAAACCAGTCCCCATAAAACATTATGGTTCCCCAAAAAACAACAGTTGGTGATTATGACGAGTGGAAGACTTACACCAGCTTGAGGAAGCTCCGTATCGCTTCCTAGCCCTATCATCTCCGCAATTTGGCGAGAGTAATCTTTCACACCGTCAAAGATCAAACCATCCTGTGAGTGAAAGGCAATTTGATTCTCTTCTAGTAGCATCAACCTAGAGAAATCATCGTGACAATTTTGGTAAGTAACTGAAAAAAAACATAATGAATCACAACCCACAAATACCCAATAAAAACTACATTACTTTCATTCAAAGCAATCTATCATCCAAAATTAAAAAACATTGAATCAATCAGTAGTTACAAACAACTTACAAGGGTTCGAAATCCCGGTAACAATTTTTCACTATTTTACTAATCACACAATGAAACTAATACCGAAAGTAATTACCTTTTGGTCATACTTCCGGACGAAAGAAATTGATCTTTGGTTATCTTCACATTCCCACTCCATATAATATCCCTACCCCTAGGCCAACGCAACGGAATTTTATATTCCTTAGGAGGACGAACCAAACATCGATCTTCTTCCCTCGACACTTGGCAGTGCCGATCCAGCTCCTCCCCTTGTTCAAATCCAGACAACAAATTGGCAGTTACATTATGACAAGGCACAAAATTCTCCCTTTCTTTTCCACAAAGCCCTAACTCCTTCTGCTTCAAACCACCGCTGGAAACAGATTTCAGCTCCAAATAATCAACCGCTACACGCTCTTTAATCCTTCTGTAATTTGTATAGATAAGCGAAGCCTGTCTCCTCGGCGAAGAATCAATCGCATTGGAAGATGAAGAACCAAACAATATAATGAAAGCCAAAATACTAATCACGCTTAATATCAACCAGTTCAATTTTGGTTTAGGGCCAAAAATCATCCACAATTTGTTCCACAAAGAGCTTCTCATGACCAAAATCGTGAATTCGCCACTGAATTTGACGAATTAAGAAAGAGATTTCAAAGTTTTCAAAAAAAAAATCAAAAATCAAACTGAATCGTATATGTAAACACCATGAACCTATCGTAATACCATGAATCTTAGCGTTTCGAGATTCAACAAGTGAATCACAATGAATTTGGAAGAGAATTGAGCAATGTCGATCGGTTAGGATTCAGATCGCCGGCGGAATTGATTGAATGAAAACGCGAAACGAATCGGATCGAAGGAAATGGGAGAATTAGGGTTTTGGTGAGTGAGATTGAGGATTGAGAAAGGAAATGTGAATGGTGGAGAAGAAGAGCGCTAATTCCGGTTGGGTCCAAACTGTTTGGATTGTTGTTGCTAACTTTACTTCTGTTCGTTGCTTCGTATTTTTTCTCTTTCCTTATATATCTCTCTCTGCTACTATCATTTATTAAACACATCCAAAAATACACAACATATGCGTATAGGTATAATCATATTCCTAAGTTAATTAATGGTGGTAGTTATGTTTTTTACTTCTAGGGATTAAACTTGGGATTTGTTTTATTAGATTTTTCTGATAAATAAATTAGCGTGACCAAAATTTCATTCTTTTATGTTGAATTACATAATTGGATGACTTTCACACATTAAAACTATTTTCATTGATTGGACGAGATTCTAGAAGAGTTGAGTTAAACTCAACCGAGACGACGCATATAAAAGTTTATTTAATCTTTTAAAATGTGGCAAACTTCTCCTTGATTGATAGGTATATGTGACACGCTACATGTAGAGATGTGGGACATGTATATTGGTATGGTTATATGGCTCAGAGACGGGGGATCACACACCCACAAGTGGAGAGCGACTCCAAAGTTTTGGTCGACATGGTAACAGGTAAATGTAACATTAATGAGAATGTTTTTACCTTGATTCAGCGCATTCATGATCTAAAAAACATCAGTTTGCAAGTTCAAATCAACCATACATGACGTGAAGGAAACAAAACAGCAGATTGACTAGGTAATTTAGTCTCTCTTTGAACTCCTTTGATTTACATGTTATTGAGATTCTTATAGAGCTTGAATGTTTCATTTTTATGACATTTATGATGCTTACATGCCTCAAAATGTTCGTAATATTCGTTTAATCGCTTAATTTTTTATTCTTGGGCTCTGCCCTTTTCTTATAAAAAAACAACGAATCTTGAATTCGAACTTCAACTCTGACATATTACAATGTTCTTATGGAGTGTTTTATAAGATTCTATTGAAATGTTAATGTTATCTCAGTGGGTTTGTGGACCCACAAATGCTCTTGTTAATCTCATTTATTATGTTTCATTTCTATAATAAAGCCTTGGTTGAGCACTAACTATGACGTCAAGGAACACGATTTGGATAATCAGAGTGGAGGCAACAATTTGATTGCCAGCCATCCATATAGGAAAGTAAGACAATAATACAAGTCTAGGCTCAAAATTCAAATATAAATTATTCTTCGTCGGAATGAAATACAAATAAAAATGAATACTTGAAAAGTTGGTGTAAGAGGACTAAATTTTTAACCACATATATTAATTTTTCGATTATCATTTTTGCTTATTTTTTATTCTGGAGGAAGTTATATTCAAAAGTTTAATTTATGTTTGGTCTTTGTGTCAAATTTTGGGTGATTCACCACTTTATCACATCTTGTGCGGGTGAATTTCTTCTTTTTTGAGCAATATATTCCATTTTGATTTATTTAAAAAAAATAAATGTACAGTTATTTTAAACATGTATATAATGATATGTTATCATGTTAATTAATGAATATGTCAATTTATGCGTTTTAATATTCATTAATTGACGGACGTGAAAATAACCAGATGGACTATTGTTTTTGTATTCAAGCGTTTTCATAAAAAATAATTGTACAATGAAATAAATGGTACACCAATTTTCCTTTTTTGTTAAATAGTCCAGTGGCTAAGTGGTTAGATTCACACACATTATGTATGGAGAAACGGAGAATACGTGGTTTGAACTCTGGCCCCTACGCATACTGTTCTTAGTAGTTATGAACTCTACACTTACAAGACTATATTAATTAAATTATATGTACAAAAAAAAAATTATAATATAGTAAATCTCTACTTGGATTTTTTTAATAGAATTTGGAAATTTATTATTGATATGACATTAATCTAAAATTAATGACCTTGCATTTGTGTTTAGGATACGCATCGCATCTCGTGTTGCAGGCATACCATTATTAAATGGGAAATGTATTTACAGCTCAAAACCGTACTTATGTGTTGCACGTCCAGCTACTACTGGACAGCATGTTATTACAGGTATGATATGTTATCGTAACATTCAAAAAATTCCCAACAAAACAAACATCCACGGACCAAAATATTCTGCATTTCGTGCAAGATCGTATAGATTCAGAATATTTTATTGGAAAATAATTTCTGTGGTCAGAGAAATAAGGTAATTAATAAATCATAAGGTATGACCCAAAATCTTAAAAAATTACCATATGATATATTTTCGGGTCTTGCTGATTTATGTTCTAAGAACACAAGATAAAAAATTAAATGTAAAATTTATGTTCAGCATGTTATATACCCTACTTTATATTTTCGGGTATGACCACATATAAAGATTTCGGGTAAAATAAGGTACTTTTTATCATAAGGTATTTTATATGTGGTCAGAGAAATAAGGTAATGAATAAATCATAAGGTAAATAAGGTAATGAATAAATCATAAGGTACCTTATGATTTTTAAGATTTCGGGTAAACTTTTTTGTTGAGGACGATTTCGGGTAATTCATTAAATCATAATGTACTTTATATGTTCACAAGTAAAAATTTATGTTAAGCATTTATTAGAACATAAATTGCTAATATTTTATACCCACTTTATATTTTCGGGTCTTGCTGATTTATATTCTAAGAACACAAGATAAAAAATTAAATGTAAAAATTTAATCTTAAAAATTTTGTATTCATATTATCTTTTCAATGTAAAATTATTTTTTAATTCTATTTTTATATAATTATCTTGCGTCCTTAGGACAAGTTATTATTTTTCATTCATATAACATTTTTGTTATCATTTTTCATCATAATTAAATTAATTGACGAATGAAGCAATTTGGTACATATTAATTTCATCGTATATTTATAAGGGTTATGCTAACAAGTGTCTTAAAGGCACTTGTTAAGGTAACCAAAATTAGTAGCTTTACGTTGAAAACAACAATTTAATTTTTTTTTATTTTTATAATTTGACTTGAACACTTTTTTACCGTTTTCCAATATAATATTTTTATTTTTATTAATATCACTTTAATTAATGAAAATCTCATCATTTCCATTTTTTTAATATCACATTCTTTGTATTGGATTTGGATAAGACTATATAGGCAACAAAACTCTTTAACACCATTGCATTTTTAAATTTCAAACTAAAAACCACTTATTAAATTAAAAGAGATAGATTAGTGATATTTTGAAAAGAGATAGATTATTGATTTAGTTTGCACCATTTATTTTGCTCTATTTATTATGTATTTATAAGATAGATGGACAATAAATAGATTTATAATTTAGTGGATCCCACTAAACTATCATTTATCTTTATATCTCTCATAAATAGATAATAAAATAAAACAAAGTAAATGGGACAAAGTCGAATAGAATAAATGAATATATATCGATGTCTATACTTCATTGGTTATACTTCCTCCGTCTCATAAGAAGTGAACATTTTGTTCATTTTACACGTATTAAGAAAAATGTATAAGTGAAAGAGAGAAAAAAAATGATTTTGAGTGTCATTGTCAAGTAGTATTAGTGCATTTACTATTATCCTAAATGTAAAATGAAGAATGTAGAATTGGAAATGATAAAAGTAATACTAATTATAGTTTATAATTGAAAAAATAGATACTATTGCATTGAAAAATGAAATGGGTCATGACAATATTCCATTGCAAATGACTCGATTTTTCTAGGACGGATGGGGAATATGTTTCCTCTGTTGTCGTAGGAACGAGTTAATTGTTGAAAGAGTAACATCAAAATGCTTGGTTATAAATTAGAAGCAAAATTGTACCCAAAAAAAGGAAGCAAAATTTCCACCCCTCAATCACTTGTAATTGTAGAGTGTCATTATTAATTAAAATGGTGTCGTTAGTGTGGGCCAAGACTTAAGCTTTCTCATTTGCATCTCTATATTAGGAAAGTAAAGCACTGACTTGTTTTTTACTCATCAGAATCGGTAGGTAGGAGCACTAACCTGTACCTTTTTCTTTTCTTAAGCTTTATGGCTTTTTGGAATGAAAGTATGGCGCGCAAGTATGTGTCTTAAAACTGAAATGAAAGAGAAAATATACATATGCAGTTGGGGTTGGTGCTAAAATTAAATACTCTTCCTTTTTTTTTTACGCAAAAATTAAATACTCTTCCTAACTAGTGATATATATGATACTATTATTTTAAGGATATGATACTATACTACCACAATGATGATGATGATCCACCGGAACCCGTTGGAAATGGGAAAGGCAACTACTTTGCCACTGAATACTTGCTGGATTGGATATGTGGGTCAGGCCTTTTAAATAAGTGACAGTTCAGAACTAGTAATATACTACTACCATTCCTATTTCTTGTATGACTTTTGGATGTTAATTTTGTAAATTGTTCTTTAACTTTAGATATTGGTCGCAAGCACCTCAAATTTTCAAAAATACACTCACATGGAGTTACCAACTGTTTCCAGTTGAATGGTAGTTATAAACTATTCTCTGAAACAAGATAGTTACAAACCGTCCTTAGGAACGAGAGCTAAGATTCGCAGGAAGGAATGCGGTATTAGAACCAGAATTTCTGAATTTGACATTCTCAAACGCACTCAACATTTTCAAACACACTCAACTCACATATACAATTAGACACTTTCAAACACATTCAACATTCAAAGTTCAAAATGCCGTGTAATTAATTTGATTAACATTTGAAATTTAATCTGGAATCAACATGTAAAATACAATAAACCATCTTGCAACCACACTTTACCAAATTGGAATACCAATGTATGTCGTTGAACGAACGCGTATAACGATGTTCATCATAGGGGATGAAGATCATGTCGTCGACGTCTAGATGATCAAAGAAGGTCATGTAGTTGTCTTATCACTTGTGGCTCTTGTCAGGGAATGAGGCATGTCAACGTGATAGTTGATCCATATATTACCAACACAAACACCTATTAAACTAAAAAGGAGAATGTTAACGTGTGCCCTTAGACCATTGGCTAAAGTTCTAAAATAAGTATGTTTGCATCAAAAACAAATATATACTAGCAGGGTGTAATATACAATCTTCGATGATCCATGCGGAATATATATATAGTAGCCTCAGCCAAGTAATAGTGAAGAAATGCAAAAGCCATAACATTCCCAAGACCACTCATTAAGTGTATTGAGGTCCCGAAGCGGCTCTAGAAACAGAGCATCAATGCACTTGTTGCTCGTATTTAATAAGATTGTGCATCCTAATAGATAAAGAAGGTAAACAAATATGCAATAAGTTTGATGCTCATCTCTCTAGGCCTCCCTCTTTGGTACACTTTCCAAATTTAAGGGTTTCGTGTGATGGGCCTCAAATATTTCCTTCAGCTAACTAATGAGATGCGAGAAAATGCTCTTCTCTCAACAAAAAACATTCTAATGAGATGCGAGAAAATGCTCTTCTCCCAACAAAAAAACATTCACTCCAAATTGAATGGATGAAAGTACCCCCTTCATGAGTTAACTCACGCTAGGTACTTTCAGCGTGAGTTAACTCACGCATGTTATAAACCAGCGTGACTTAACTCACGCTACTTTGGACGATGGTGTGACTTAACTCACGCTCCTTTCTGCACCACATAAAACATGTTTTTTGGACGGTGGTCAAATGGTAAAACTTGTTTTTTACACGTTTTTTGACTCACCATAATGGTTAGATACAACCTAGGCATCCATTCCCCCTGTAAATACTCTTCCAACCTTCACCATTTCTCATACCATCATCTCACATTCTCTCCTCCTCACTCTCTCCGCCCCTTCCTTCTACACAACAATGTTTTTTCATCGTTGTCTTTTCGCATTTAAGGTCAATGAAGATGCCAACGCACTGCAAAGAAGTGCAGTTTATTTGGGTGCAAGGTTGACATTGAAGGTCTTTTCGCATTAGACAAGAAACATACCTTACCCCATTTCCCTTCTCCCCGACCATCTATTTCTCCTTCCCCTTCCCTTTTAATAAAATGAGATTTTATGTGTATCAATTTTGTTCTTTTATTTATTTTTGTTTATATTTGTATTTATTTTATGATTTTGGCATAAAAAAATAAAATGTCTTCGAAAACTAATTAAACCTACCATGAATTCGAATAAATTTGTGTATTGAATAAATTCAAATAAAGTGGCAAAAGTACACAAAATCAAGTAAAAAAATACATAATTTTATTTAGTTTTAATTTCATCTACATTACGTTACATTACAATACATTTTCCCTAAATATATGTGGTATCATCATGATGTTGGATTTAAGTTTAATTTTTGAAAGTTTGCGGAAAATGTTGGGATTGAAGTGCCGTATACTTCGGGTAGAGATTTGCAACTTTCTTTAAAAAGTCAAAAGAATGAAGAGAACACAACATATGTATTCTAGCAAATCAACTATATAAGTTCTCATATCGAATCCCTTCATATAGGATGAGTATGGACGTAAAGGAATGAGGTGCATTCTCTTATGCACCATTCATCCTATACAAAGGAAATCGTTGTGAAAACATATATAGTTGATTTGCTAGAATACATGTTGTGTTCTCTTCATTCTTTGACTTTTCAAAGAATTTGCAAATCTCTTCCCTAAGTACAAGACACTTCAATACCAACATCTTCCACAAACTAACAAGAATTCAAACCTAAATTCCAACAAATTAAAGACACTACATAATGATGAAAAACCTAATCATAATCTTCAGATTATGGCAGAATCAAACTATTGAGAATATCTTCAGGCGATTTCAACAACGTGACAAATATATCAATCCACAAAAACATGTTGTGCTGACAAAAAAATCGAGAACAAGCTCCTCACATCATCGTCGTTCGTTAACTTCGGCCGACTGAACGTTACTCTTCCCTCGTCGAACGATGGACGTTCATATCAAACGTATTCCACCCTCCTTGTGTCTCTGGGTTGAGTCCTTGGTTGATTTCATTCAATTGATCCTTGAGACCTTTTAACGTGACATTAATGGACCGAACCTTGAACAAATGAGGATTTCCACCGTTGAAGCGTATGCAAACACTAAACAAATCGGTCATTGTTTCATATCTACACCATAAAAAATTAAACAATCAATAAAAAACTCATTCAAACATTTCATCAAACACTTGGAGTGCAAATTATACATAAACCCTAAAACTGATAACTACAACATAAACATGCAAACATCTAAACAATTAAGCAATATAAGTCATTTACATGTAACATTGTATCATTTCTTGCCAAAAAAATCAAAATTTAAACAAACCCTAAAACAAAACAAAAATCTAATTTAAGAGGAAAAATCTAACATATAAACTTAAAAAGGTTAATGGTGTTTGATTATGAAAACTTACTTGTTATTGGAGTGTTGTTTGATTTGAACTTGGAAGGAATTTTGAATTTGGCCTATGGGTGATTTGAGAGAGATTTTAGAAATTTTAGATGTGAAAGAGGAAATAAGGAAATGAGCTTCTGCCTGACCTTTAAAAGGACACGCAACATGAGTTAATTCACGCAAGCCTTCAGCGTGACTTAACTCACGCTTAACTCACACTGGTTTAACACATGCATAAGTTAACTCACGCTAAAAGCATTTTCGGAAGTTTGGTTGAGAGTGAACAAAACTTGCTGAGAAAAGAGCATTTTTCATGAGATGTGTTCACTCTTTACATCTGCGCATTAGCACCAAAGTCCACATCAAAAAATTCAAATAGTAGGTCAAGTAAAAGGCCACAAATGACCCGAAAAACGTGAGTCATGTCGACGTCATAATTTCTTTGAACAAATCAAAATAGAATATATTGCTCAAAGGAGGATGTATTCACCCCGCACAAGGTGTACTAAAAGTGGTGAATCACCCAATGTCTGTTACAAAGACCAGGCACCAATGAGAAAGTGCCACCACTGGACAAAACAAAAAACAGTTACATGACACCCGTACAAAGTAGTGGATGTCACCACCTGTCATGAAAACCAAAAGCAATTGGAACAAAATTAGAAGATATCCATAAAAAGGAGATCCACTTCACCTTGTCAAAAATACTATGAGGATCGATTACCGCATTTCTGAAGACACAGTTGTTTCTATCCTTCCAAATTGTCCAAACAGAAGCAAGCCAAATAACCTTTAAGTAGGGATAAGAAGTTCACGGTAAGCTCGCCAAATGAGTAAATTGAAAGTAATGATCTTTAATATGCCCTGGAAAGACAAATGAAATTCCAAGCCACTGACATACTAAGTACCAAACAGTCCCAAATAGATTGCATCCAAGGAAAATATGATCCGCCATCTCAATGCTACCACACCCTTCAACACATAAATTATCAGTTGATTGAAGAACATGTCGTCTCACCAAGTTAGCTCTTGTCGGAATTCTGTCTTGAAGCAGACGCCAAGCAAATATGGAAGCTTTAGCAGGAACTAGCTTATGTCAGACATCTTTACAGTCACTAACAACCGTCGGTCCAGCAACAGAAGTTAGGAATCGATATGTTCCATGTACCAAGTAACCTTGAATAAGATCAAGTAACCACCTCCAGTAGTCCTGAATATTTTCCTGCAAAATAACGTTATTCAACAAAGCAGAACACTCCCTCACACTCTCCTCCTCCCACGCCATCAGATGCCTCCTCCAACCCCATGCATTTCCTCCTTCCCCCCACCCCAATCTCTCCATGTCCTCCACCGAACACTCCTTATGCACTGACAACTCATACATTTTGATATTATATGGATATATATCTTACTTGAAAGAAGAAGAAAAAACAGAATTCTTTATTACATATCCATCTAAATATGATTAATACATGACATTTGGATAATTCTCCCTTCAGAAAAAGGAAAAAAAATCTTGGATAATTCTTTTCCATATTACAAAATCCATCATTAAATTAAAAATTATAATTATTTTACAAAATTTAAAAAATTAATCAAAAAATTATTTGGTATGTCAATGTAATGCATAAAAAAACTAACTTTTTTATACTAGACGGTTCAGATTTAATTGAGCAACCACGGACGCACCACATTATTTATATAATATCAACAGAAAATCATATTTCTATGCGAGTTTTTCTATCATGTGCAAATTTGTATATGTTAAAAAATTTAAAATGGTAAGTTTGTCTTGGAACTTATGTATTTTAAATTAAATTAGACCCTAACCCGTGCGATGTACAATTTTTTTTTGTTTCATAAATAAACATCAAATTGGATATATTATTACTTGTCGACATGCATAAATGTATTTTTTATTAGATTTCAATAAAGACTACAATGATACTATTGAATAATTCAAATTAAAATCATTTTCAATATCATAAATCAAGTTACATTCAGTCTAAAAAAAAACTAAAATTCACACAATCACATATCATAATCAAAGATTTTCAAACCCTAATGTCGATTCAAATCGAACAAAATTTGAGAAATCAAGGATTGACAAACAATAGAAAAATCATAAAATTCTCAAATTTTGAAACCCTAATTTCAAGCATTGGCAACCAATGTAATTGACACAATCACAATCAATATAATCATAAAGGAATTCAAGCATGACTTTCATGAAAACTGACATAATCACAATCAATATAACCATAATCAACTTTGATATACCACAAAATAAAAATGAATAAAATAGCATTAATATCAAAATTAGTTTAGTGTTCATACCATTTATAAGTTATGGAGGAAATTTACATCACAATCACATTTTTAAAGAGAAAATGGAAGGAAAAAGGGGAAGAAGGGGATGAAAACCACTGCCTTTTGGGTTGAGATCGAAGGAAAAAGGAAAAAAAAAGTTTAATTCTGAAACCGTTCAATTCTAAAAAGAAAGAAAAAAGGATTAATTGATTTTTTTAAAAAGGGCATTTAATATTGAATATCATGTCTTGGAAGCAAAATCATATCACTAAAAGTATTAGTCGTGTAGTGGTCAGAATGTTTAGATGTAGCCAATATAGTTTATGGGTTCAAATCTCTGCAGGAGATTTTTTAAACCCTCAAAAAAGGCGGGATTAAAATTTAATCAAAACTGTTTAACATTTATATATATTAAGATTCAGATATATAACTTTATAACAAATAATGATATTTTTATTGAAAAGTTACTTTTAGGTGGCTTAACATGTGCAATATTACACATGTTATTACATGTGTTAGACAAACCCTTTCTATAATCATAGAATCACTTAAACAAACACAAAGCAACATTATTATTATGATATTATTTTGGTTACAAAAGAAACGAGACTTAATTCTTGCAAACTATATAGCAAACTCAACACTATAGATCTTATCATGACATTATTTTTAGCTGCAACACACACAAACTAACTAAGCACTGTAGCTAGCACCAAGAAAGAAAAAAAAACTAAGCACTAATAACACTATATAGGTAGCTATTGCCTTGTATATCAAGGCACGCAGCTTCTTCATTTCTGCTGATTGCCGCCCATGTTCATGTTCATTCCAGTATTGCCACGTGCAGCACTACCACCGCCGCCACCCATATTTGCTTCTTGTCCACCCTGTCCTCCACCGACATTTGCATCGCCAAATCCAGGAGCAGCTGTGCCATATACACTAGTGTATTCATAGGTGGTGGTTATTCCACCACCAGCAGCAGGAGCTACTCCAGTGGCCTCATAAGCGTACGCGGTTACCGGGTACGCGGCTACTGGTTCCGTAACACCACCTTGGAATGCATCGTTCTTCTGAATATCATTTTCACTATTGTCCGTTCTAGAAAGATTTTGAAATTGATCGTTAGGGCGCTGTTGTTGTTGTGCCATATTAATATTAAAGAAACAAAATGTATAAATTCGGTGAGGGTGAGAGTGAGAATATGCGATGTTATTGTTATTATATATATGGATCAATTCATATTCAAAGGAAATGCATTATATATACTTGAGAGCTCAATTAAGCGGTTGGTGAGGAGTAGCGTTGCTGCCACCGTAGCTTATACAGCATCTGCCACGTTGGGTTGGATGTGTTGGACATACTCAACACGTATATATGGGCCTCAAATTGATAACCAATTCTAGTGTCATCGGTGCGGTATTTTGAGATCAATGGTCAAAAGTCATAGTATCATGCGTTGGATGGATCTTAACCATTGATTCCACATTATTAATAATCAAAAGTAATAGTATGTGTTCTATTAATAAAGTTGAGATCAATGTTGAAGATAGATTTTAACCGTTAACAATATTGAGATAAATAATGGAAAATGCTACATGTCAAGAAAAAATGGCACACGAAAATTTCACGACATAAATGACATACTTTTATTTCTATCAATCTATGTTTTCCACTAATTCTAATATCTAATGGCTGAAGTTAATTCGTGAAATTCTCAAAACGTTTTTGTTCGGGAGAATAGCAGTTCTCATAAATAATTAAGATCTACACATTATTTTCTTAAATTTGTTTTTTAGGTAAACCACCATGTTAGTCATAGAAGTGTAACTCATTGTTATAGTGATATACACATGAAAATACAAAATAACCTCTACCTCTTCATAATATTAGTTGTTTTCGTCTCTAACGATAGTTTGGGATGTTAATTAATTATGTGAAAAGAAGCTGCTGTTGCACTTTTTATAGCTAAATGTTTTGATGATATGGCATTAGGGACCAAATTAAAATGAAAGAAAAGAAACGTGCCTTGGTTATTTATAAAAGAGTTAAATACGATTTTTGTCTCTATAAATATACCAACTTTTCGTTTTAGTCTTTCAAAAAATTTCCTTCAACTTTTGGTCCTCCAAAAATTTTCCTTCTTCACTTTTGGTCCCTCTTTTAAAGTAAACTCATGTAGAATTCATATTTTTGAATAAAATTTTGCAGAAAAATTCATAATATTGTAAGAATCTCTCCCAAAAAAAATTAGAATTTTTTAACAAAAACGTGAATTTAATATGAATTTTTATATTTTTTATGGTTAAAAATTCATATTAAATTTATGTTTTGTTAAAAAATTATAAAAAAATTTTGGAAATATTTTTACAATATTCTACACATTTATGCACAATTTTATTTAAAAAAAAAAATACTAAAGTTAACTTAAAAATAGGGACCAAAAGTAGTGATTGAAAATTTTATAGGGACTAAAAATTAAAGGAAAATTTTAGAATGACTAAAACGAAAAGTTGATATATTTATAGAGATCAAAAACATATTTAACCCTTTAAAAAATCCCCTATTCTGGAAAAAAATAGACACCCTAATACCTTTGTTCCTTCTCTTTTTATTTTTTATCAAATGCTAACTAAAAGAAGCAACATTCATATCATATGACAATTTTTGTAGCAAATTTAAAGATTTGTTAGTTTCTCATTTGCTTCAATCATCATCTTCTTGTCTTGTCTTGCTATAATTTGAACCTTATAAGCTATAGTGACCTTTCATAATAATCTTCAACTTTTCCAAAGAATCATGAATGCGTTGAAGAGATGATAAATACTGTTCCCCCCATTCTAAAATATAAGTAAAAATTGGTCAATAAAAATTAATGTATGTTGTTCAAAATTTGTACAATATACATCAACTTATGTTAACCTATTTTTGTTTACATTTTGGAACGGAAAAAGTACCTCTAAAGTTCGATTTTTTGAGAAGTAAAATAAAAGAGGAGAGATTAGGAAATGCAACCACAAAAATTATCATTTTATTTTGCTTGGGGTTAAAATAACTTCAACAAAATGTAAACCAATTTCAGGTGGAAAAGATCCACACCCTTGACTTTGAGAATTGTGAGAGTCCCAAAGAATATACTATTTTTGGTCACATTTATAAATAAATAATCTTTTTTGAGATTCATTAAATAATTGATCTATCATAACTATATTATAGTCCATATACATAAGTCATTCGGTGAACTTAAAAAAGCAATACTTGCTAATAAATGTGATCGGAGAGAATATTTACAAAACACAAACACACTATGAAATAAAGTCATACAAAAACCTTGAGCATCAAGTTAATGACCAAATTCATATAGTACTTGATTGAGCACTAAAAAACAATTAAACTTAAAGATTTAGATTTTTGAGTAATTCTATTTCGAACGCTTTGAAGCTTCTCATTATTATTGTGGTTATGAAGATCCAAAATTCAATGATGTTATAACTAGTTGTATACGTATGAAGTTCGGAGTTTCCTTGAAGGTGGTGGGATTACCCCTTTTCAAAGAAAATTGTTGTTCACACACTAAAGAAAGCTGAAAGATATCAATTAAATACTAAAATACCCCCTCGACCGTTAACTGCTGCGGAAAATGATAACCCAGAAATCATGAAAATAGCACAGAGCATTCACAAATCTGACAGAAATTCAATATCTCAGTAATAGCAAACTGGGTTTGGGTCAAATAAAAC
>Ga0315913_1000790_pt1 | contig 30991 bp, 17 predicted proteins | sample MpolsnodulesMG_FD_207736 | JGI IMG/M metagenome (GOLD analysis project Ga0315913, IMG submission 207736) | Medicago polymorpha root nodule microbial communities from Los Angeles, California, United States - small nodules | ecosystem: Host-associated > Plants > Roots > Nodule | place: USA...
TACAACTTTGTGATTTCTCACCAAATGAGGAAGAATCCAACTTCTATCACTCTCACTCTATGAAGAACAAGCCCTATCTCTCTCTCCAAAGCTATTGCAAAGTATTCTATGTGATTCTCAGATTAAAAACCAAGACTCCCCTCAAGAAATGATCAACGACTATTTATAAGATTTCAACTCTGCATCAACTCGCCTCGCGAGTTCCTTTGCTCGCCATGGCGAATTGAGGTTTCTTCATCAGTGGATTCGTATCACGTCATCTTTGAGGGGTTTAGCCGCCCTAACTCGCCTCGCAAGTAGATGCACTCGCCATGGCGAGTAAAACTGTGCTTCTGCTTCTGTTGGCTCTTTGATTACTCGCCATTGCGAGTTGGAGGCGAGTGAATTCATCTTTCTGCCTTTTTGTACTTTTTTCTTGTTTTTCTTCTTTGCTCAGTGTCTTGAGTAACTTTCCTGCACAATTGGATAAAGTAAGATAAATAAAGCGTAAAAGGGTCATAATCACTTATCTCTCGGCTTTTCCCCTAATAACTTGCAAAACAGGTAACAAAGTGCCTTAAATATTTAGTTGAATTACTACTTTCTACCACTTATCAGTGCAAACTTTTCAGAATTTGTTCAGCAGATCTAACCAACGAAGCGTCCAACTCGATCAGTCCTCTAGTACTATGCTGAGCAAAGACAGAGAACATGGTTCTCACGTCGTCATCGTTTGTGAGTTTCATCCGGCTGAAACGAAGAGATCTGGCTGAGTCGGACAATGGACATCGATAGTCAACACCGACCACCCTCCTCGTGTCTCTGTCGTTGAGTTGATGGTTGATTTGATCCAGCTTATCCTTCAGCCCGGAGAGGGTGACATCGTTGTGAATCCTAAACAGATGGGGTGGTGTTCCACCGTTGTAGTAGACTGCCGCTAGCTTGGTGTTCGGATCAAAGTCAGGGAATTCCATGATTTTTTTTTATGGTGTAGTTTACTTGTAATGAAAACAGGGACCCTTATTTATACAGGTATCTAGGCATTGTCGACCACAAAAATTGTCGCTGCAATGTGGGCCACACAAAAGAATCCAATGCTGAAGCAATCCAGATTCTAAAATCTAAACCAACACTCACCATACACAAAGTCCCAGGTTTCCCTTTGGTCCACGCCATAATCGTATGTTTCTGGAATATGTAATCCGGAATCCATGTGTAATCCGGATTATATAATCCGGACTGCACTAGAAGTTTTGGTCGGTGGTCTGCACCACAAACAAAACATTTTTCAAACGTTTTTGGACGGTGATAAAGTCAAAAAAAAACGTGTTTTTACACGTTTTTTGATTGTAATTATGGCTTCCCACACATTTTTTAACCCTCCCTCCCCTATAAATAGCCTTCATTTTCTCAAAAATAGTCATACCTTCTTCTTTCTCCTCTTCTCTTCTACAACAACGTGTTTCCATCGTTGACCGTTCATAGAAAGAGGCCTCTTTGGAAATCCATCAGGGGTCATATGATAGGTCAATAGGGAAGGGGTTGGTCTAGGTGTGAGGTTGGTCTTTCTAGGTGTCATATTGACCATCATGGTCTCTGGTTTCCTAGAGGCCCCTGTGCCCCCTCTGTCTCCCCTCCAATAGTGAAGCTACTGGTATGTCCTCTCAGCCGGAGCCAGTAGTATAGCTTACCCCCTAGAAATAGTTTTAGGTTCTTATGTAATAAGACTATGAATAGTTTTAGGTTCTTATGTAAAAAGTTTAAAAAGCTTTAACATTATTGTAATGTATTATTCAAATATCAATGAAATGATTTGTTTTCATCTTTTTGTGTTTTTATTTCTGTTTTATATGTTTATTTGCATTTATAAAACGAATTTCAAAGCTTAAAAATGAAAAAGTTCTGGAAAAAAGGTCATTCCGGATTTCGAAATCTGGATAAATCTGATAAATTATAACAATTTAATCCAAAAAACGAAATCTGGACCAGGGGTAATTTTGAAAAAAAAATAGGGCGCGCGAGGAAAACCACAGGGTGGGAAAAGTAATTCCCTGTTTATTATTGTTGATTTGGTTTTTAAAAAGCCTCATGAAATTTACAATTGTTGATAGATGCACCGTTAACAAAGGTTATAGGTCTCTTAAAAAAAAGTGTTCGGAAGTGCCAGGCAAAATAAGAAAGAAAGGATGAAGTGAGATTCTTTCTAGGTGTGATGAAGTGAGACTTGTTAACGAGTTAGGATATACAACATAATTACTAATATTTATCATCAATGTTTTTATTTTACAAAATTAATGATCAATGTTATATGTTTGGTAAAAGAAAATACTAAATGTTATATGTAAAAAATATTTTTGTAATCAACAAGAAAATGTGATTAAATTGTTTTTTTTTTAAAGGATGATTAAATTGTTTTCTTGTAAGTTGTGATCACAGACTATCATAAAAAATTGTTAAAATGAGTTGGAGTCAACTTGAAATTATAAACACCTCCATGGGAATTTTATTTTTTTAAGGGATAGTGGATAGTAATAGATATTCATCAACCAATTCAAATAAAAGCTTCACACAAAATAAAACATGTTTCAACTTAAGACTAAACAATACTCAAATAAATAATTATGTATTAGTGTTATTTTATAAATACTTCTTCTCATTTTCAAAGCAAATTAAATATTTAATTTCCTACATCTTTTTATACAAAAAGAACTCATTATGGTATCATTTTCCTTTCTTTCTCTGATTTTTTTTTTTAAAAAATAGCTTTTATCTTGATTTTATTTATTCACAAGTATTTGGTCCCATGTGATGCCCGAGAAGTTGATTATCTCATTTACTAATAAATGTGGTAGTTGATCATGAAATGAAATAATAATTGTTGTTGAGCATGAGTTGATGTTTCCAAAAGACGACGATGACAACAACAACCAAACATTATCTCACTAAGTGGGGTTGCCTACATGGATCGAAAGATGTCATATTGTTCTATCATAAACCATGATTAGATACAACTCATTAATCTATAAATCTTTTCAAATAGTTTCTCTTGTAGTTCTTCTAGGTCTTCCTATACCTCTTGTAATATGACTATCCTTTATTTGATTTACTATTCTTACTATAGAATCTACAGGTTTTCTCTCTACATGTTCAAACCACCTAAACCTATTTTCCACAATATTTATAATATAGGTGATACTCAAACTATCCCTACAATGTTGCCATTTCTAATCTTATCTCATATAGTCTTACCACACATCCAACGCAACATTCTCATCTTCGTACACTTTATTCTCGTGTAGGTTCTTAACCGTCAATACTCTGTTTCATAAAACATTGTTGTTCTGACAACTATCTGGTATTTTTCACTTCAACTTAAACGGCACGTTTGTATCACAAAAAACACCTGAGACTCTTCTCCATTTCAACAATCCTACTTGAATACAATGATTTACATATGCTTTTATTTCTCCGTCATTTTGTACTATGAACCCAAAATATTTAAACTGTGTAACTTATATGGTATGATCTCCAACTTTCACCACTAAGGTCGAACTACTTCGCCTTTTGCAGAAATTACATTACTTATACTATGTCTTGCTTCTAATCAGACAAATTTTGTAGAAATTACATTACATCTACTATGTCTTGCTTCTAATCAGACGAAAACCATATGCTTTTAAGACCTGTCTCCAACATCTCATTAATTCCTCCCCAATTAAGACTATATCTCATATGTAAAACGCATACAACTGGGTGCTAGTTGTTGGATGTAATAATAAAACCCACGAATTAATTTAGACTTCATATTATCACATGACAGAGATTGTTGATAACAAATATTTATATCTCTTGCTAACTCAGTTACAATATAATAGATCCAAAAATAGAGATGAATAAAAAAATAACAAATACATCAACAAATGTAACTACCATTTAAAGAAATTTCTCAAATTTAGGCATGATAGTAAATTTAGGTTTGATTAGTAAAAATTGATATACAATTAAAATTTTAAAACTATTTTTTACTCCAAAGATTGCTTAAGAGACATAAGAACTTTTATAAATAAGATGAGAGATCATTTGTTTAAAGCAAAAGAAAAATAGAAAGAAAATATGCAACAACTTTTTTGACTCCAAAAAGTTATCTAAAAAACTTAAGAACTTTTATAAATAAGATAATAAGATACACAATCATTTTCTAAAAAAAATAGAGAAACAACAAAAAAATTAGGAAAGAATTGTGCAACAACTTTTTTGGCTCCAAAAAGTTGTCGAAGACACTTAAGAACTTTTATAAATAAGATAAGATAAGATACGCGATCATTTTCAAAAAATATAAAGAAACAACAAAAAATTATGAAGGAAAAATGCAACAATTTTGGCTCCTAAAAGTTGTCGAAGAGACTTAAGACCTTTTATAAATAAGACTAGTATTTGAACCCGTGCGATGCACGGGAAATTGATTGTTTCATTGATTAATAAATATGGTAGTTGATCATGAAATGAAATTATAGTTGTTGAGCATGAGTTAATACTTTCAAAAGATGACGACGACAACAACAACAACCATACATTATCCCACTAAGTGGGGTTGACTACATGGATCGAAATATGTCATATTGCTCTATCATAAACCATATTTAGATTTAACTTATTAATCTGCAAATATTTTCCAATAGTTTCTCTTATAGTTCTTCTAGGTCTTCCAATACCTCATGTAATATGACTATCTTCTATTTGATCTATTCTTCTTACTATATAATCTACAGGTTTTCTCTCTACATGTCCAAACTACCTAAACCTATTTTTCACAGTATTTATACTATAGGTGCTATCCCAACCATCTTACAATGTTATCATTTTTAATCTTATCTCATCTAGTCTTACAAAACATCCAACACAACATTTCCATCTCAGGACACTTACTTTATTCTCATGTTCGTTCTTAACCGCCAATACTCTGTTCCATAAAACATCGTCATTATGAAAACTGTCTGGTATTATTTCACTTCAAAACTGCACGTTTGTATCCGAAAAAACACCTGAGACTCTTCTCCATTTCAACCATCAAATTGAATACAATAATTTACATCTGCTTTTACTTCTTCGTTATTTTGTACTATAAACCCAAGATTTTTTTGTTGAAATAATGAACCCAAGATATTTAAACTGCGTAAATTGTATGATATGATCTCCAACTTTCACCTTTAAGGTCAAACTACTTCGTCTTTTGCTGAAATTACATTAAATATACTATGTCTTGCTTCTACTCAAACAAATGTCTTACGCTTCTAAGACTTGTCACGAAAGTCTCCAACATCCCATTCAATTTCTCCCTCGACTCTTCAATTAAGACTACACCATCTACAAAACCCATACATCTTGGTGTTAGCTATTGGATGTGTTTTGTAAGTACATCCAAAAGTAATATAAAAAGATAAGGGATTAGGGTTGACCCTTAGTCCAATTCTCGTTATAAAAAATAACAAAAAAATTAGGAAGGAAATGTGGAACAACTTTTTTGGCTTCAAAAAAGTTGTCGAAGAGACTTAAAAACTTTTATAAATAAGATAGGCGATCATTTTCTAAAAACTAAGCAACAATTATTGAACATATTAATGTTGAAATGTTAATTATTAATTAATTAAGCAAAATAGATGAAAAGAAGAGAGAAGGTGGAGTTTATGTAACGAAGAAGAGAAGAGAAGAGAAGAGAAGAGAAGAGTGAAAAAATGGGAAGCAGAGGTCCACCGCAAAAGCATCCTAACTCTGAAGTCTCTACAAAGAGTTACAACTTCACTACTACTTGGGAACAGGTAATTCTAGTAGATCTCGTTTTTTTTCTTCCATCGTCATTCAAATCAGATCAGATCAGATCTGATCTAACCAACTCGTCTTTGTTTCTTTGGCGGCAGAATGCTCCTTTAACCGATCAACAACAAAATGCCATTACTTCACTCTCTCATTCCGTTTCTGAACGTCCATTCCCACTCAATTTGGCGGTATTCACTTTTTCTACTCCTTTTCATTCTAATTTTTGTTTTTCATCTTTACGATTATTATGCATTTGCAGGCACAAGAGAATGCATCTGTTCAGGATAATGCATTGTCTGTTACCATCGAGGATACTTCTTTTGATGATTCCGGTGCTATTAAAACTGTTATGGTTAATACTAATCAAGTATGTATTTGTAGATTTTAAATGCTTTTCCCATATTTTCATTTAATTATTGATTAGTTTTCAATTTAATGCAGTTCTACAAGTGGTTTTTAGATCTTGAATCTGCTATGAAATCAGAGGTTAGTCATGTCTTATTTACACAATTGCTTCTTGCATTTGAATCCGGTTCAATTGCTTTGTATGACTTTATCTACTGGCATAAGCACTTGTGAGACTGTTTGGGAGAGCTTATTAAAACACCTTATGGCATGTTCATAACTTGTTTTTAGCTTATTCTCATAATCTCTCCTAGATAATTTATGAAATCAGCTTATAGCCTATAAGAAGAAGAAAAAAAAAATAGTAAATTGTTTATCCAAATAGTGACAATTGTTTGTTTTGATTGTGGGATTCTTGAACTTGTTCTGTGATTGTAGACTGAAGAGAAATATCAACATTATGTGGGTACTCTAACGGAGCGGATACAGACATGTGATGATATTCTTCAACAGGTAAAAAATATTTCTATCTGATTTTAACGGTTTAGTTGTGGCTATCTGGTTTGATGACTGTTTGATTTAATTCTCACTCTGGTTTGCGTTTGGACTTGTTTGTCTCATGCAGGTTGATGATACCCTCGACTTGTTCAACGAACTACAGTTGCAGCATCAGGCAGTAGCAACAAAGACTAAGACGCTTCATGATGCATGTGATAGACTGGTATGGATTTGTTACTTAATCTCATTTTTCTTTTTCTTGTTTATTTTTTGTTTTTCCTGGAATGATTGTGGAAGTCACTGTGACCTGTGGATAATGGTTACCCTTTGAATCCACACTCTTATTCCTTTAATAATTGGTCACACTAAATAGGTTTATGTATATGTATATAATTACTAGTAAATTAAATAAAAAAACAGGTTAATGGTACTAGAGATTTTGGGTTGCTTTACTGCATTTCCCTTTATGCATAGTTGCAAAGACAAGTATTATTGTGTTACATGCAACACATTTTGTTGGATCTGTTATTTGGATTTGAAGTTGAAAATGTATGATTTTATTGTTTTATCATGACTTGGATTTCTTCTTCAGCTGAAACTATGGATTTGCTCATCTGTTTGTTCCTATTACAGGTACAGGAGAAGCAAAGACTGATTGATTTTGCAGAAGCACTTCGTAGTAAACTCAATTACTTTGATGAACTGGAGAATGTAAGGTTTGACTGCTAGCTTGACTAGATCTTTTTCTTGGATTTAAATTCCTTCTTGTTTTTTTAGTTACCTAATTGCATATAACTTTTAAAGAATGTGAACTTGCTAATTTAACATAAGAAGTCGATGTCAACATGTTAATAGGACCTACTAAATCCGTATTCTCCAATACCTTATAATATCAGACATCGAAAGATTTCATTCTGGTAGACATCAGGATAATGCGATAATTAGTGCTAAAATTGGTCATTTCCTGTGCAACCTGTAATCAAAGAGTCATCATCTTCCAACGTTACCCAACATTGTGAAATAAGTTTCTATTAGTTTTTTTTCTGCATGCTTCTCCTAGTGGAGATGGATTTTTTATATTTTCTTTTTACCTTATCTTAAATAAAGTTATGTATTCTTCATACAAAGGGCCTCGAGGTTTTTGTTTTATTCAGAATTTGTGAATGCAAAAGTGAAAACTCCACATAGTTATGAATTTACAGATGATGTATGTGGTTTCTTTAAATTCTTCTATGCAGGTTGCTACCAATTTTTATTCTCCAAATATGAACGTTGGAAACGAAAACTTCCTCCCACTTCTCAAAAGGCTCGATGAATGCATCTCGTGAGTACTAAACCACGTCATTTATGTACTTTGTAATAACTGAACAATATTTATGATCATTGACATTTTGATTGTTATTTTAGATATGTTGAAAGCAATCCACAATATGCAGAATCAAGCGTTTACTTGCTTAAATTTCGTCAACTCCAGGTAAATAAATTTAATTACTGAGAATTGTTGAGTAATCATAGCAAACTGCTATCTATGGCCGTAAGTCCTATGATAGCTCATGTTTGACAAATATTGTACACATACTAATCCGGAATAGTTGTATTTATAGTCTCGGGCACTGGGCATGATGCGTTCTCATGTGCTTGCCGTTCTTAAAGGCGCCTCTTCTCAGGTGAAATTAGTTTAACAGGTTAAGTGGTTAAAGCGTGTGGTTATATGTATTCTTCAAGGATACATAGTTTTGAGATTCTATGATAAAGTAATTTGGAAGATACCTCTTTATCAGGTCCAGGAAGCAATTCGAGGAAGTGGGGGTGACAGAGCATCCATCTCTGAGGGAGTAGAGGCTTCTGTAATATATGTTCGGTTTAAGGCAGCAGCAAGTGAGGTAAGCGTCTCCTTATTATTTGAAATAAATCTTCAGATGAGAAGGTTTATCACTGACAACAACAAAACATTTAGGTCATCTTTAATGAATAGGCTTTTAAGCACAATATCTCTATCTGACCTCTGTACACCTATTAACTGTTACTTTTTCAGCTTAAACCGCTGCTTGAAGAAATTGAAAGCAGGTCTTCAAGGAAAGAATATGGTCAAATCCTTGTAGAATGCCACCGGTTATACTGTGAGCAACGCCTCTCTTTGGTGAGATGATACAAGCTTTATCATTATATTGTTTGTATTACTTATTCAATATTACTGAGTCAACTGACTGCATGATTCTCCATTGTATTCCTTGAAGATAAGAAGCATAGTTCAGCGACGAATATCTGAATTTTCCAAGAAAGAGTCCTTGCCATCATTGACCAGATCAGGATGTGCATATCTTATACAGGTACAGTTATTTTTAACATTGTGAAGCTAAATAATGGCTTTTGGTCGCTGGTGCGTATTTTAGATAGAATTAAGGCCGTTTGCACTATGATAGTTATGGTTGGCTTAAAATTATGGTTGACAGCTTTCAAATATATAACTTTTATTTTGCATAGATAACTTTTTCCTTTTTGTGTATATAATAATATAAACTAGGACCCTGAATCAAAAAATATTTTAAAGTTTGTTACTATATAATTCAAACAGGGCCTTTTTGACTTATTCACTGTAATTTGAAGTGCAGGTCTGTCAACTTGAACACCAGCTGTTTGATCATTTTTTCCCAGCTTCTTCAAAGGATGTTTCAAGTTTATCTCCATTAATGGATCCTCTGTAAGTTGTCTTCCTGTTACATAAGCACACTCGGTTTATTTTATTTGAACAGAAAAATATTGTTTAGGAAATGGAAAAGAAGTACACAGGGGAGTAGTCAATCCTACTAGAGTAAACTCAAAGGAAAACAGGACCAAAAAAATAGATAACAGAGAAAGGTTTATATTCAAGGATTCCAGTAATTCATTTCCTCCCACTCCCACTGAGTACCTTGGAAGTTAGAGCTCACTATTTTTATAGCTATGGATATGGAGAGAGTTAAGCTTGTAATAGTCTTTTTGCATGTTCTAAGTACACAGAGCTCACTCCAATTACTGTTTGTGTTTTACAAGGGAAATAAATGAGCATTAGAATAGTGTTTATACTTCCCACTTATAAGTCTCTTTTTCATTATTTGTTCTTATCATCTAGTCGGAATGCCATTCTTTAAATGTTCAGTGCCTGCCGCCCTACTGATTTGATCCGTTTTACTTGCAGGTCAACATATTTATATGATACACTGCGCCCCAAACTAGTTCATGAAACAAATATTGATTTTCTTTGTGAACTCGTTGATATACTAAAAATGGAGGTCCTGGGGGAACAACATAGTAGACGGAGTGAGTCATTGGCTGGTCTTCGTCCTACGTTTGAGAGAATTTTAGCAGATGTACACGAGCGGTTGACTTTTCGTGCTCGGACTCATATACGAGATGAGGTGGGTTCCTTATCTTTTCTATTGCTGGTTGAAAGTTGAAACTTTTTTACTCACCATATCTTGCTCTTGAAATGGTTTTTTTACAATAAAACTTTAAATTTCTTTTCTTATACATTGGTTTCTTGATACCTTTTTACCGGATCTTTTTTCAGATAGCGAACTACATGCCGACTAATGAAGACTTGGACTACCCTGAAAAGCTGAAAAGATTAGCTGAAAGTACATCTGAGATCAATCCTGTAAATCACTAATTTGTCTTTCCCTGCAATTTCTTGTCTTGTCTTGTATTACTGCATGCTAGTTTTCTTCTGTTATGCTCATTAGTCATGGTAATTTGAGTTTGTGGTATTTATTACTGCATTAGTTTTTTTTTTTTTTGGTAGATAGACGAAAAAATGGTAAAGCCATTATAAACAAACTCACACACATAAGTGGAGGTGCCGGGGTTCGAACCCCGGTCATGGCGTCCAACCTAACAGTTTCGGCATTTTGCCAGTTGAGCTAGGATTTTTGGACATTACTGCATTAGATTTAGTTGCTTTTTATGTGAACTTTGTCCATCACAACTGTGGGTTGATTCTTCTATTTCGTCTTTAATTTTTTTATGTTTCAAATATTACCACGTTGCTTATGGGATGTAGAAATACAACTCCCAAACAATATTTAAATTTTGTCAATGCCCTCCGGTTTAGCCCCAAATTTACCTTTGGGAGGGTTTGTTAGGTATTGATTCAGATGTGGACTCATTAATGAATATCTCATGTGCTTCTTGCTTACATGCATGCACAAGCTGTATGTGTGTTTCTGGTCTCTTTTTGTACCGCTGGAAACTACAATCTGATATACATCTTTTTGATGTTTTCATTTAGTCACTTGTACATGGCATTCTAAACATTCTATATATTTGTTTTCTATCTTTTGAAATTTGCTTTCTGCTCTTAATTTGTAGGCTGATGACAACCCAGATACATTTAAGACATGGTATCCTCCCCTGGAGAAAACCCTGTCGTGTCTTTCAAAGTTGTATCGTTGTTTAGAGTCAGAAGTTTTCACAGGTTTAGCACAGGTATTAAAGGCTTTATTTAAACTATTTTTAGTTTCTTTCCCTTTCTTTGAATATTTATTAACAATCAGCTTTCGTTATTTCAATCAGGAAGCAGTGGAAGTTTGCTCGACATCTATTCAGGTTAGGCGAAAATCCGCTATCTTGTCTATATACTTGTGATGGTTATATCAGTGCAATATAAATATTGTCGGGGAAGGAAATTTGATACGGAGATACTGACGTAGATCCTTAGGATAGACCCAATTCTCACGAAAATTCCAAATTGTTTATTAGAGAGAAAAAATTTCTTTAGAATAATGCAAAAATAGAGCTAGAGCAGCACATTTCACACATATATTACAAGACAAACTGTCTTACACATTTTGATGTGCTTCAAGGGCTTAATATTGGCTCGATTTCTGATTGCTGCTTTCTCTTGTCTGCCACAGAAAGCAAGCAAATTAATTGCAAAGAGATCATCTCAAATGGATGGGCAACTCTTCCTTATAAAGCATCTTCTAAATTTAAGGGAGCAGGTATTGCTTGTGTGTTTGACTTACCTTTATGAACTACCTAGTAGATTTTATATAATTTGTAAATAATATTTTTTGGTCTTCCAGATTGCTCCCTTCAATATTGAATTTTCAGTCACGCAAAAGGAGCTTGATTTCTCCCATTTACTGGTTAGTGTCTCTTAGCCTAATAATATGCTTTGTGACCTCGTATGATTGTTTGTTAGACTGTTGTCATTTGTTAGAAAGGGAAAGAACTTGGCCAATGGTCTGAAATAAGAACCATGTGATTTCTCGTCAGTTCATTTTACATAATTCAACTTCATTATAAGCAGACAATAACTTCTGGTCCTTGTTTATGACACTGAGATGATAACACTTCTTTTATGGTCGTAAGCCCATAACATCACATAGAAGACAGATTCTTGCAATTTTACCTGCAACTGGAACCATTGACCAAATGAACTAGTTACTAAGAGTTAAGTATTTTAATTAATTTGAAATATAACATTTTTAAAATGAATAACAAGATACCAGGGCAAGGGTAAGGTACCATAAAAGGCTGAAAAGGGTGAAAACAACAAAACAAAAGAAAATTAGAAGAGACTGGGGATGCAGTACTAGGATGGCCTATTCCTTTTGTGAAATGTATGACCTCTAACCAAGGAATTTTTTTTGGGAAAGAGATTCTTATTGTTAAAGATGATAGTTTTAACCCTAGTAAGAGAAAAATAGGCACCACCCAATAAATATCGTAAAACAAATATGAAATATACTTGTCAAAGTACCAATGATCTAGTAAACTAAAAAAAAACGATATTTAGTCCTTGCTTTCCATATGCCTGTGTATATTATGTAAAATTCTATGTGGATGCTGTTTTAAAATCATAAGCAACTTTGGTGATTTGAGATATGTGTATATCCTTGTGACTTCGATGATTTAGCTTTAATATCACTAACATATCATGCCAGAGGAAAGTCTGATTGAACTCATGAATATATGAAATATGGTTCAGGATCATCTGCGGAGACTTCTAAGAGGTCAAGCCTCACTATTTGACTGGTCAAGGTCAACATCATTGGCGAGGACATTGTCTCCAAGAGTTCTGGAAAATCAAATTGACACCAAGAAGGTTTGTGATTTGTGGAATTTACATGGTTTGGACTAATGGCTTGACAAGCAACTGTTGTTTATATTTTGTTGTGCAGTGCTATTTTGTTACTATCCTATGAGAAGCTTGACTAGACACCCTCTAAAAATGGAAGAGTTCAGAATATCTTTTTTGGATTTAATCCTTGAAAATGAGTTTCAAATTCAAATTAATACAATTTTTTGTACGTATATAATTGGTCATCCAATATGCTTTTAGTCTCTATACCATCATAGATTCGTAAGTGATGGGAGAGTTATTAAAACGGAATTTTCAGTGAAGATGAGAGATTAAAGGAAAATGTGGACCACAAAATAAAATAGTTTTAGTATTAGCACCATATTGACCACTCCTCACCACCCATTTCGGGTACAAATCATTTAAAAAAAGTTGTTCTGTAATTTTCTTTAATAATTTTATTCATCTGCTGCTATTTAAATTTCATCCATTATCTAATGCCTTTTGACATGTATTTTCTTTCAGGAACTGGAAAAAAGCCTTAAAGCCACTTGTGAAGAGTTCATCATGTCAGTTACTAAGCTAGTTGTGGATCCGTTGCTCTCATTTGTTACAAAGGTGTGTCTATAATCAAGCCGTATATTTATTTGGTGGCCGTTTAACTGAAAACAGACCCATGGCTTTAAAGCGAAGACACTTGTAATATTAAATTTATTACTGGTCTAGTGATATTTGGTATCTGCACAATGCAGATCTCATGTCTTAATCTTCTATCTATCTAAAATATTTCATTTTTTACTCTCAAGTACTTGTAGACTCTGTTTGGATAAGCTTTTGAAAAAGTAGCTGCAGAAAAAGAAAAGTTGAAATAAACTTGCATTAACTACCACTTCTAAATAATAACTTTCCATGCCAGTTGAAATCAGTTTGTGCGCCTTAGCTTTTTCGTTAGCTCTGTCATCTTAGTTGTCTACGAGCGCCTATAATCTTTATGTAAATGAGGAACAAGTACTTATCTTAGTTGAGAAGCTCTAAATAAATGAGAGTTTAATCTAAAGCTAGTGAACAATCTATCCTGGTAACTTTTGCTATTATTTTGGTAACAAAACTTCTAGGAAACACTTGCTATGTTTAACTATTTTTTATTTAAAAGAGATATTTTTACCAAATTTTCCTTCTTTTTTAGGTTACTGCAGTGAAAGTTGCATTATCTACTGGTGCCCCGAATCAAAAACTTGAGTCAGCTATGGCCAAACCTCTGAAGAATCAGGCTTTTGCTACTCCAGATAAGGTGGCTGAACTTGTTCAGAAGGTAGGTCATTACTCATTGGAAGTATGTATACATTATTCATTCATTGGACCATATAAGAAGTTTTCTAGGAAACATGCGAGTGAGAACAAAACAAGCTGAAAAAGGACTTTGTCGTGTGTGTTTGTTGGTACACTTATCAATTATGAAAGCTTCCTGGGACGTTACACCAAAACCCAAGAATTGTTTTGTTTGTCACTTGCCATAAGTTGAAAAAGAAAGAAACAACTTCACTTCTTTAATCAAGACATTCATCTATAGATGATTAAGTTTCCTAATCCCATTCTTTTATCAAGCTTAACTGATGTTCTGATGTCTAATAGGTCCAGACGGCTATTCAAGAGCAACTGCCAGTGGTGATAGCAAAGATGAAGCTCTATTTGCAGAATTCATCAACAAGAACAATACTTTTCAAACCAATAAAGTGAGTTTTTACGCAATGTTTAATTATATTTAAAACATTTTCCTACCTGCCTGTACTGTGACAGTTTGATTGCTTGATTTTATTTCCTTTTTGTTGGTCAAGGGTTCAGGGGTGGTTTAAACTATTCAGTAATCTTTCAATCTGATAATTTTTTTATTAGTGTAGATACTTTTAATTAATTATCTTGTCTTCTTTCCTTCATTAGTTTATTGTCTTTCTTGATTTTCTATATTTACAAAAAATATTAGAAGAACCACAAGTAATATTCTATATATATTCCCCATAAATAATTCCAACATGGTATCCACCTTGGAGAAAGGTTTCTTCGGTCAGTTCTGTTGAGTTCATGGGACTTGACCATTGTCTAACCATAACCCGTGATCTCTCCTTAGCTACTCCTGCCACTTTAAGAACATAGTCTCAATATCCCATTATGTTGCACATCCTTGTCGTTCCAACTTCTTTACAAAGCTGATCTGCAATCCTATCCACTATGCAGTTTGAACCTCTTAAATGTTGCCAGATCCTAGTCGTTTCATGTAGTCATTGCCTCCCATTTGGGTCTGTCATTCTGCAAACTGGCTCCCATAATCCAGTTTTCAATCATTTTTCCATATATTGATGCTCTTTTGTATGCTTCAACTTGTCTTTTCCCAGACTGTAGTTCCCATTTAGTTGATCTTTCTGCATACTGGAACTCCAGTCCCCCGTTCCATAGATTTGCTCTCTTTTGATTTTAGGTTGCAGTCTAACCTTCCCACTTGTGTAGTTTGATCCCTATGTCTCTGATCCCAGGAGCAGGGATATGACCGAGCACACATTAAATTTTCAAACCCAAGTTGATTCTCTCCAAAAGTGTTGGTGTTATTTTATGTAGATTATTAGCATATATTTAGCATAAGCAAGACAGTTATTATTTTTTATTGATATTTTCCTATACTTGAATTAGTTAATTATTGCCTGTCTTTCTTTTTCTGTTATGTATTGCTGTACAACTTTAAGATTAAGATTATAAACAAGCATAACCTCTTAATGCTAGAAGCACCACATATAATATTTCGCCGATTAAAAAATACACAGTGGTAGTACAACTTAAGACTTCAGAGACCTTAATTCAAAAGATGTCAGTTAATTAGATGATCTGTTGTGCATTCATTCTATGTTAGGTTAGAAACAACTGCTTAATTTTGGTTTACATCACATCTAGTTTTTGTTTCAGAATGTTATTTTTGAATTATGCAGAATCTTACTTGTCTATGCTTTTCTCGTGCTCCTGTAGGACTAATATTATTGAAGCTCATATCCAAGTACAATCCCTTCTACAATCGGAATACACAAGTGAAGATATCCAGATTATTAATCTGAAATCCGCACAGGATCTGCAAACTGAGCTTGATAACTTTCTCTAATCTTATGTAAATGCCATTGAATAACTCGATGCCCATTTTTTTGCCCCACTTGAGGATAACAGGCTTAAGTTACATCATTACATTACATACTAGATAAATTTGTAGAATTATTAGCGAGATGACAGCTGTGTTTTTTTTATATTATATATATATATATATATATATATAAAGGGGCGAAAGCCCAAAAAGAGATTACGCAGATATTAAGTTAGAATTAGAGACTAGGGGTGCAAGCGCTTCGGATTAAACCGAAAAATCAAAACAAATTGGTTCAAAAACCAAATGAAACCAAAGGAAACTGAACTCGATTGGTTTGATTCTCGAACTGACGGTTTACTAACTTGTTTTTTTTTTTTAATATCTGCTAGCCCTGGCCTGAAAAGAATGACACCATTTTAGTATGAGATGTAATATGCTGTATGCATCATTAGATTGTTGTGTTGCAATGCAATATGCAGCATGTATGCAATACGAATCATTAGATTGTTGTGAATGTGATTTAGTATGCATGGTATTATATAAGAGATGTTGATTGAAAATTGCAACATACACAAACAGACTAGGAAATATTCGAAAAATAAATATAAATTTTTAAATGCATTTTCAGGCAAACTGAACCAAACCGAATATGCACCATGAATCGAATTCGGGTTCTCATGAACAATTTATCCTAAGGATAGTTCATTAACCACTTGAGTTTAATCACTTGGTTATTGGGGTCATGCCAACTAGTGCATGAGACATTAGTTAAGGAAAGAAAATACAACTTTTAAATTGAAAAGTGCATTTTCACACTGGTTTGTATTTTTTATATTAAAAGAAAATGACTTAAAATATGATTAAATTGATTGAACTTTGATTAAGAAAATAAAATAAAAATGGGATCACTTGATTAAAAGATCAAGGTTTATTATGAAAAATATTTTGTGATTTTTCGGTTATTTGCAATGTTTTTGGTATTTTTGAATATTAATTAAAACATAAAATAAAACTAACGTAACAAGAAAATAAAAGTGCAAGGAATTTCCGTAGAGACGTTGGATCACCACGAAAACCCTTTTCTAACCTAATATTTTTTGCATTTTTTTGAATTTATAACAGCGGAATAAATAAAATAAAATAAAAGAAAGGGACAACCGAAGGGACAGAATTACAAAGGGAAAAAATTACCGAAGAGACAAGATTCCAAAGGGACAGAAAAAAGAGGGAGAAGAAAAGAATAGCTCGTCAACACAAGCTAAATGAGGGAGAAGAGAGAAAAGTTCTTTGACAACTCAAGAGAACTTTTTGGTGTGTGAAATTGTGAGGGATGAGGGCTCTATATATAGGTGAGGAGGTTGATGAAAATGGAACATTGGTTTAATGGACATTGATGGGGAATTGAATGAGATTGATGGTTTTGGAATGTGAAAGTTGACATTGAGGATACGATAACTCAAGTTTCAATATGCTATTACTACATTTGCTTCCTTAACTGGTTTCTCAGGGGCACTAGTTAACATTTTTCTACCTTCTATTCTATCACTAACCAGCAAAATACGGGTAACACTTGGGTGACATTGTAGTTGGTGACATTGGCCAACCACAAAGTCACAAGTTGCTTTCTTCTTTCTCTTTCACAAGGTTTTTGTTTTTTGTACACTTGTGACATTATGGTTGGCCAATATCACTAACCACTATGTCACCCAAATGTTATCTACAAAATACATGTGCGTTTGCAAGTGTTATGCGTTGTTAGTTACCATATTAATTTATACATATTATATAGTATTTTAATATTAAAATTTCAATATAAAATATTATCTGAGTTTTAATGTAACGATTGAAATATAATATTTTCAATTATTGTTTCAAGTCAAATATTGATACATATATACTCCTTTTTTTTAAACTTCATATTATTATATTATTATACTAACAGAATGACGGACACCGACATGTCCGTCTATCTATATTTTCAATTTGCATTATATTGAGTTTAATTTAAAAAGTTTATATCTCAAGAAAATTTGTTTTAGAAAAGATTAACTAAATTTGTAGTTAATTTTTTAGTTGCTTGAATTATTGTGTGGATTTAAATTTAGTTATAGTAGATTCATGTCTTGTGGGATTGCTTCAGTCTTGGTTTGGATTTCGGGCTCGTCTTTCACTTCTAAGTGTCTATTGATGTCTTGTCTCTCTTGCATCTGTTTTAGAAAGTTGAATACCGATAATAATTATAAAAAAAGAAGAAGCAAGAGTATGGTATTAAAATATTGGTGAACTAGTTTTGCTCTTACCACTCCTTGGGTAAAACAGATGCAAGAGAGACAAAACTAGTCACCGGTGAATATAGGGGGTAATATATAAGGAAACAAAACAGATAATAATAGTAAGAGAAAGAAAGAGTATGGTATTAAAATATTAAAACAGATGCCCTAGCATTAAAATATTAAGCCAGAGTATGGGAAATAGTAAGAGAAAGGAAAATAAAATGGTTAGAGCGAATATGGGGGTAATATATAAAGGAAAGGAAAGTTATTGTGTACTCTGGCTTGCCCTAGCATTTCTCTCTTCTCTTTTCAATGTCTCAATTTTGGTTCTTAGATTTCTAATTCAAAATTGATGACTTCATACATTTTAAATAACATGGCATACAATATGATGATTTAAAACGATCACCAAGGTTGCTATCTCATTGCCAGTGTTGCTACTACTCCTCCTCTCGCATGCAAGCACGCTCGCGCACACATGCACAAGTTAAAAAAAAATTGGAGCATAAAGCAAATGTTTCACTGGTCTAATGGTTGAGATAGACCTGCTGACTCTTACTTCTCTTTGATTTGTAAGTGTTTTGACCAATGTCTATATAATTAGGGGTGTACATGGGTTGCGTAAACCCAAAAAACCGTCAAACCCACCCAAAAAAACCCAAAAAAGTGGGTTGGGTTGGGTGATTGGGTGAATATGGTTTTAAAAAATGAAAACCCATAAAAAATAATGGGTTTTGGGTAAAACCGGACCCATACCCAATAAACCAACTTACCCAATAATTTTCAAATTTTAATTTCATTTTCATAGGGAGGAAGAAGATTAACAAAGGTTTTGATCATAAATTTAGTTTAATTTTTAAAATTGACACAACACATCCTCTATATTGAAAATAAACAAATGTTAGAGTTACAAATTATGATGTTGCAATTTATAGTTACTTTGATGCTAAAGCAATTTTATGTCATCCAACTTTGATTTGTTTCAAGTATTCTACGATTAATTTTTTTATTTAATATTAAAATTTATTATTTTATGATGCTAAAATATAGTGAATATAGTTTACATAATTATTTTAAGAAAATAAAAAGTTGAGCAATTTTTATAAAAAAATACAAGGACTCGTCATTTAGTCATTTCATATTAACAAATTTTTTTTTTGGATAACCCACTACCCGACCCAAACCAAACCGAAAATTAGTGGGTTTGCCCAAACCCACCCATTAATATAACGGGTGGACATTTTACCTAACCCAAACCGGAGTACCCTATATGGTTCGGATCTTGGGTTTGACCAAACCCAGCCCAAATCGACCCACGTACACCCCTAGATATAATAGTCATAAAATTTGCACTATTTTCCATTTAAAAAATTGCATTTATTTAGTAATTCATTATTGTCATTGGGGAGAGTGTTAAGTTATTTTAATTAACAAATGGATTGATATAATCAATTATTATGAATTATTAAACGTTGGAAATTGTTGATTTAAAGAAAATAAAATACTCTATTTTCTCTGACCGTCTGATTTTGATCAGACAACATTGGAGTGTTTGATTGAAAGGTTGCACGATACGATGATTGCAGATGATTGATCATCTTCAACCTCTTCCAACCCAATACGCAAAAACCCAGAAATTGAAAAAAAAAACGAAGAAAAAGTAAAAACGCCGTAACACATCTTATTATTGTTTTTGGAAATCTCTATGAATAAAATTTTGGATTTTAAAGTTTATTAAAGAGGATGGTTTTGAGATTTTTCTTATCATTATCAATCTTCCCATCTCACAAAAATGGCTTCAAAATGCCCAGCTACAAATAATCATTATTACTTATTACTTATTAAAATTATGTTTTTCTATTTTGTTTGGGTCTTTTGTAACCAATACAAAACATTGCTTGAATTAAATAAAATATATGTGTCTGTACTTGTAAGAGATCATTTCTTTTATTTCTATTTATATTGAAAAGTACAAAAAAAGTTGTCTTATAAAAATAAAAAATGTCTCTATAACATGAACAACAAAAATTGCACATGTGAAAATGTATATAATTATGATTTTACATTGTAATTGTGCGTCAATAAATATCCTCCATATAAACAATGATGCTTCCTTGAGATATATAGCCGAGCAACGAGACCACTTTTCTCAAACCCAAACACAAATTTATTTGTTTTTGGAAGAAAAAAAAAAAGATGAATTGGATCTCAAAGGTTCATTAAGGCTAGAACATATCTCAAGGGTGCAATAACACTGAGAGTCAAATTGACTACCACCTTTTTTCTATTATTTTGGATTGCAATCAATGATCATCTATTCAGATAATATATAGTTGAACAATGAGTTCCTTTTCTCAAACACAATTTTTTAGGTGAGTTTGTTTGTTTTTAAAAACTTATCAGACCCAGTACAAATTTCAAGGATGACAGCACAGTAGTAAAGTTACGTAACGTACATATTATTCACAAACGAGGTTTTTATATTGAAAGCATGAGTTGAATGCATACCTTTGTAGGATATGAATCAACTCCTTGCCAAATAAACAACCTTGTGTTGGCTTACAAACAATATTTTATGCAGCTTATCTCATGAAAATCAAATTAAATAAATCAACATGATAATTGAGCTTTAAACGCTCATTTAACAAAAGTAGTCCAAAATTTATTTTTATTTAAATAATTTAATACAAAAAGTAGTGTGACACATCAAATGCTTAGATCTTCAGTACTTTGTCTACATAAATAAAATAAAATCACCCTAAAAAGTAAAGTACTGAAATGCCAAGTACATGTGGCAAAAATGAAAAAAAAAACTCCATATTAAAAGTAACAAGATAAAAAAGATATCATGTAATTATCTACGTTATCTTACATAAGAGTTCTAAATTACATTTCCCATCCCGTATAGAGGTGCGGAAACTTCCAAAATATCAAAGGATGATATTCAACATTGTTCTAAGCATTTTGTTCAACCTGCATGCAAGATAAACAATTAAAATAGTGGGTCAAAATTAAAAACCTAAAAACCTACGTGGGTTAAATTGAACTCTGCATGATGACACGAGTATATGTAGCCAATCAAGAAGCAAAACGAGATAATTAAAAGAAAAAACTAAGGATAAAACATTCAGGAGAAATTCAAGTTCAATTTCTAGTTTTAACAAGTCTTGACCAGACTTTACTTACATCTCGATCGGACTCCAGATTACCAGGGCGTCTTTCCTTAGGAACCAAAGAGTTAAAAAAAAAAAAAACATAACATGTTAATTACGTTGATGATTAAAGATACATATTAAGCCATAGCAAATATAGAAGAACCATGGCAATACCAATACCATGTCATGCAAGCCTCTTCCTAATTTGATCCTAACCATAGAAGTAAAGAACATACTTAAGTTAATGATGATCAAAGAAAGTCAACTACTAACTCCAAAATTCTAGCATATTATTTTTTTAAGGAAACTTCTAGCATATTATTGTCTATTGTAACTTTTGTAAGACCTTTATAATAGCGGTGTCATAATTATTACGACACAAGGCAAAATTTTATGGACGGAGAAGTGAGATAGTTTCTTACCTAAGAAGGTGAACCAGGGTAGTCGTCTGATACACCACTCAAACAAGTAGATGAATTATTACCTGCAACGATTAATTCAAACTAAGCTTTGATACTTGAGAAATTTTGTATATGTAACAACTTAAAGATGGGTAAAAAAAAAAATTCTTTCAAATGTATACATTGATCCTCAAAAACACAAGAGAAAGTACATACCAAAAAATTGAGAAGCAAGAAGAGACGGATCAGGAAAACTAAAATTTCTAGGCAATGGTTCATTCGCAAAATTTGAGTTGGGCTCGACATTAGCGATTGGTGTAGATGAAGCCACACTGGCATTTGGTCTTGCCTCCACGAAATAATTTCCATCAATACCAAACATGTGAGGAGAAGAACTTGAATATTCAGGTTCAGATACGGTCATGATCCACCCATTGATTTCTTGTTGTAGACCCATGTTTGTGTTCTGAGTATTATAAGGAATGCTTGAAATATCACCACGAGCAGACATATCAACCATACCAAATGATGAACCACCGTTATTAGACACATTAGATAAACAGGAATTCACACCGTGTAGAATATTTTCATGGTTCAAACTTCTTGGAGTTTGCACATCGGCATGATAGCACATTGGATTCTCAATTACTGTAAAATTAAAACGACATTCAAAGCCGGAAAACAAAAAATAAAGGAAATAGCTTCACTACTTTCATGCCTCTAGAACAATAAATGTTACGAAATGTCTTGACTTGAACATGTCACGTTATATCAGAGTTGCATTTAAGTGTGAGAAAATAAGAAGAAACTTACTAGCATGGATATGTGATCCATTAGAATTTTGTAGTGATGGAACTACATGATGATGAAATCCATTAGAGATAGGTAGAGATGCAACTATGGTTTGTTCCGAGACCATTAATTGCCTTTGTTTCTCCAGCAATGCATTGTATTGTTCAATTTGTTGATATAAGGCCAATCTTGTATAATAATCTCTGAAGAACGCATGATTTTCTGCTTTAAGCCTATGCCAAACTAAAAAAAATTGAAGGGAGAAGAGAAATTTATTATGATTTTTTTTTATTATAACCAAAATTGAAAAATCACAAGGCCTAGATATATAATGGAAGTCTTGAAATTAAATTATTTGCAGCATCGGCTTAATAAGTAATGACATGAAAAAGATTGAGATTTTAAAAGACTATTTTTACAAAAAAAAAAGTCTTGAAGATTTTAAAAGATTGTGTGGGAATGTATTAACTTTCAAGATTTTTATAAAAGACTTTTAAGATTTTGAGGGATTTTAACTCAAAGACTTTTAAGATTTGAAAGTACTTTATGAGAATTCCTAAAATTTGAAATGACTCCATCAAATTTTAGCAAAAATTCAAAATTACAAGAGTGGATGACTAAAGATAATAAAAAACCAAAGATTTACATGATAAAAATAACAATTTTTTAAATTTTCAATAATAAAGTGGTTCTAATTTCATGTCTTCCTAAGTGAAATTTCTTCACATACTTAAAGTTAAACTAATCTACTATAAATTATCATCTTCTTATTCATGTTGTTTCGTTTGAACAATAAATTGATAATATTTTTAACACAATTAAAAAGTTCAAATTTAAAATAACTTTTTTTTAACAATTAACGATATATATATATATATATATATCAGTTTTTTTACTATGATTTTATGAGATTGACTACTTATATAATAAAATTATTATTATTATTATTAATAATAAAAATAATTACTTAAAAAAACTCATTTCTTAAAAAAAAAAAAAACGTATTGATAATAATAGAATAAACATGTAAAAAACAACAGGACAAAAAAAACATGCAGTAACGTGATCATGAGATTGTTGATGAGTGAAGTGAAAATAAAATAAAAAAAGGAACCCTATCATGACATAATGATTCTCACATAAAAACAAAAGAGTGAAATGAGGATATCAATGGTAGCACATGTTTTCCAAAAAAAAGAAAAAAACAGTAACATATGTTAATGAGTGAAAGTGGGAGAAACCAAGAAAGGACGCATAATGAGAGTAAAAAGAGTATCAGGAAATCTTAGGTGTTTGTATGAGGTTGTTAGTTTTAAAATTTTCAACTAGAAAGTCTCACAAAATCCATTCTACCAAGTAATCTATTGAAATCTATACATTTTTGAATATCAAGAGACAATTTTTTAAGTTGTGAAAAATCTTGATTGAATACCACCAGATTTTGTTGAACTCTTTAAAAATTCATGAAATTCCTAATTGAATACTACCGGAATTATTTCTAATCTTTTAAAATCTTAATTGAATACCTTAAAATTTTTTTATAACTAAAAAGTATTTTAAAATCGTTCAAAATCCCAATTCAATACACACTCTGAAGATAAATATTATGAAGCTTTCAAGTTGCATCTTATATATATGGATTGGAAAAGTTAGGTCTAAATATTAAATCAAAGTAATTATAAGGTAAATATAGCAAGATGAGAAATATGTAGGTCGAAGACAATGACGGGAATGTATGTGAGATTAAGTAAACAAGAATTGAAAATTAATTAAAACATGTAACAATTAATGAAGGAATCAGACTCTAGCTAGAGGTGCCTAATCCATGAATGCCTTTTCTAAGCCACTGATTGAAATCACTAAATAAATAAAGTAATATAGACATTCAAAAATACTTCCGTTTCTTTAATTTGAGGTTTTAATGAAGGAAAATGTTGCTTATTTATGAAGTATCAACCAAACAAAAGCTCCAAAAGTTTCTTCCAAAAAAAAAACCCAAAAGTTAAACAAAGTCTCTTCTAAATATCAATTCTTTTAGGGTCCTTGGAGGGGAAGGAATAATTTAAAAAATTTGTGTTTGGTTCAATTTTTAGAAGGGGAAGAGAGTGACAAAAATCCTTCTTAATTTTTTTATTTTATTATATTTGGCTTATTCTTTTTCGTTGTATGCATATTATGGATTATCAAGATAAAAAAATTCAAATAGTTTTACATTGTACTCTAACATTTATGAATACCTCATTTGTTTTACAAGAAAAATTTATGATTATCTAATATTTTGTTAGAACTTTTATGTTTGATTATTTATGGAGTTTTTGGCTATTGAGTTTTCATGTTTAATTTTTTATGAAATGAATAAATTTAAAATTATGAGATTGTTTTGAGATTAGAGGTATAAAAAAAAGTAATTTGGTTTTAAAATATCTTCCCTCCCTTTGTGAACCAAACGGACCCTTAACATTATTTGCACAACAACATAAAGTAGTGTCAACTTAGCCAAATGAACCAATAAAGAAAGTATTGTCAATGTTTGTACTGAGAACCGAAGACTAGAATATCAAGGTGAGGCACATAATAAAAGGAAAATGATTGGTAGACCACTCATATTTTCATACCACCCATACATCCTCACATATTTAAGAGGAGAGAGATGGATGAAAGTGAAGAGAGACAAAGTGTTTGTGGGGTCTAGGCCACATGTCACATGTTTATGTGGAGGTTTAAGTGTATATGCCACCTATGGGTGTGCATGTATCACCACTCTAATAAAAATATCAATTTCTTCTGAAAAAACTAATATTTTATATAAAGGGTTGGAGATGACACAAACTTAACTATCAATGTCATGCTAGGGTTAAACTTTGCACATGGAAAATAATAGCTAAAATGGAGATGACACAAACTTAACCATCAATGTCATGCTAGGGTTAAACTTTGCACATGGAAAATAATAGCTAAAATTTTAAAACTAGACCTTAATCATATTTCAGACATCTATGATTTATTCAGAACAAAATATTAACAAAGTGCCAAGAATCAAATGAATAATAATAATACAAAATCTTTGCAACTAAAATATCAAGAAATTTACATATAGTAGAAAACATCAAAACTGAAGTGACAAAAACTAGAAGGAAAAAACTTTATTACCTATTTTAGTAATTACAGGCTTTATTTTTGCTTTCTTTTGTAGTGTGTTCACTACTTCTTTCGGGCTCATATATAGTTGCATGCATCGTTCTATGAGATATTTCACCTGTCGACATTGGGTAAAAAAGTTATTGTTAGCAATCTTTCATACATGTCAAGTGAACCGGACAAATTAAAGATGGAATATCAAAGATATTTTGGAAGAGAAGTAGGAGGAAAAAGAGAACACAATTACTCAAGCAAGACTATATATTAGTAATCCTTAGATGACTTAACTAGGCTATTTTTTTTTTGAGGGAACTTAACTAGGCTATTGTTGCTATTTACTATTTAGTATAAAAAATTGTGAAATAGAGACTATAGTGGCGCTATAGCAGTGTTGCGTAGCAGAATTTAAACAAATTGATATATTCTATGATATGCATTTGACAACACTCACATTAAAAATAAAAATAAAAATAAAAATAAAAATCGTCAACTATAAAAATCCCAAACTACATAAAACCAATACATCTGATATTATACTATATATATTTGGTTGTGTTGAAAACTAATGGCCTAACCATAAGAGTAATTACCTAATCCCATCCATACAAACATATATTACATTTTTTTCCTAGATCCTTAATAAACCAATATACACCATACAATTCTCATTAGTTTTCACAATGAAAATAAATATAAAAAGAAGCAGGTAAAGATAATTACACTGTTTCTTTAGATGCTTAACAAAAATATTATTCTCAAGAAACAATGAAGAAAGATAAAGATGTTCATATATTCAAATCCTTAAAGAGAGATAAGTTAATTACATGGTCAACATATTGACGAGTATCACGTTCCACAGATCTCCTTGACATATTGCAAACTTCAAGTATTGAGTTACCAACTAAATGACAATGTAAATGAATAGAATAGAAGCAAAACTTGAAATCAAACACACAATATGATGAGAAGAACAATGCAAAACAAAGCAAATAATATAAGTAGAATCTACATCTATATATATATTTTTTAATCAGTAAAAATTTATTCAACAGCAACACCCAATGTCCCAATCAAAGGTGCTTGAAGCCAAATACCAACCCAGGCAAAACCTAAAAATAAAAAAAAACACAACCCTGCACACCAATAAACACTCCAAAACCTAACCGAAAAAACTCAACCCTGCTAAACAATCTCCCGGACACCAATTCCATTAGTAAAACAGACAAGGGCATACGTTCAACCTACTCAAACTCCATATATATTCAAGATAACACTTTTAATTCAAATATAAATTTAAATGCATAGGTGAGATTTGATCAAACAAAAAGAAAACATGGCAGTGAGGAGTCCTATGGTCAGAATAGTGAAAAGCTTTAAAACATAAAATTTGATGAGTTCATGTATATATTGGAGGGAAACGTAGGTACCTGAGTGTGAGCGAGAGAGATTTGAGGTTGACCTGAAAAGAGAGTGATGTGCCGTGGCTTTGGTTTTTTACTGTTACGTTTTATCGGTTTTTTTTTTGTTCAGGTAAATTTAGGGTTTGTGGTCTCTATATTTTTTGTTTGATAAATTTAGAGTTTGCCGTCTCAATAATTATAGTGTTCTGTTGGTTTTTACTACAGACATTATTTGTAGGGGTAGGGTTGGAACTCCCGAATTTGAAATTATAAAATTCTTCCTTAAAAAATCAATTTCAGTTTTTTTTTTTATTTAACAAAAGAAAAAACCAATTATCGTGCATTAAATACTAAGATTATTTTAATAAAAATATTAAAGTTTTTTTTTGAAGGAATTAAAGATATTATTTAGTTAAGATTTTAGTACCAAAAATTATTCTCTAAATAAGCTTTTTTTTTTTGAAGGAAATTTCTCTAAATAAGATTTGAATTCCAAAAAATAAGGCTATAAGGCTTGAGCATGTTAGTTCATATTTTCTCTCAAAAAAAATGTTATTCATATTTTGGCACAGTTAGGCCGTAAAAGAGTAAGTCAACAAGCTCTTACCACTATGTTGATACCATATGAATAATAAAAAAGAAATGGTAATTGAGAGGTTATTTGAAAGAAGGAAAAAAAAAAAAGACATATAAATATATCTAGCAATTTAATAAGACTTTATCTATATTTAGAGACAATTTTTTTCTTCTCATTTGGACAATTTAGGGACCCTTTTCAGCCAGCAACTTCAGACGGGCACTTTGTACCCATCTTCACACTTTTTTTATAATTCTTAAATAGGATGGAGAATTTTGGGTTATACTAAAAACCATATTGAACAACAATGATTAAAAAAATATGTATAAATGTTTCTGACTTTTAAATTGTAACAAACCATCTTTATCATTTTCAACTACACCAACAATATACAAATATATTATAAATTCTTTTTTTAGAGGTAAATATAATATAAATTCTTATATTTTTAATAACACCGACAGTATAACAATATTATAAACAAATTTGTTGCGCTAATGTGTATAAATTATGAACAATAGATAATATGAAATTTTGAGTTTGATTAGAATTATAGATATAGATATTTTGCAATTTCATATTGTAACAGATGATAATTATCTTCATCTAAAAAAAATATTTACCTTTTTCGATGGCACTAACAATATAGTAAATAGGATTAATTGTTGAAATTGACCTTGTAATATACACAAAGTCACAAAGTCTGAAAGATGACCCTGTAAAATAGAAAACACATATTCTAACCCTGTAATTTGAGATGCTAACTATTTTTTACCCTTTAATATACACGAAGTCCAGAAAAGTGACCTAAAGGTTGAATTTTTTTATGATTTTTTTTATACATGTTTAGGACGTTAAAACATGGCTTTGCACAAAAATTTATAATTTTTCAATTAGGGACGAATTATTTATGAATTTTTAAGGCGCATAAAACTCAAAAATTAAAACAACGAAAATCTCGACCTATAAACGAAATTTTGAGCTGATTGTTTGGAGAGGCATCTATAAAAGTACATAAAAATGATTTGCAAAGTTCGTAGCATTTTGAACACGTTTAAATTTATTTTTAATTTTCAACCAAAACATGCAAAATTACAATTTTGTTTTGAGTAAGCGCATATTGCCGGGTAAAATTTTGTTGCCTAATTTTGTAGGAACGGTTAGAACATCATAAGAACGTTCACCATGAAATTTTGGAGTTTTTAAACAAGAGACGAAATAATTTTGAATTGTTTAAGAAATTCATAAACATTGGGAATAAAAAAATTCACAATTAATTTGTCCGTAGTCGAAGTAATCTTTTTTTATTTGTAAAGACTTAATTGAACCTCTAGGTCACTTTTCTGGACTACGCGTATATTGTAGGGCCAAAAATAAGAAAAATTTCAAATTAGAGGGTTATAATATGTGTTTTTTATTTTACTTTCATTTTTCAGACATTGTGTATATTACATGGTCAATTTCAACACTTAACCATAATAAATATAATATAAATTTTTATTTTTTGAATGCATTCTTTTTTTCTTTTTCTTTTTTTGACCAAAAAAAAAATCAAAATGGATTATATCCACAGTTGCATTCTTATAGACAAATTTGCTTAAGGATATAATTGGAAGTGAATAAGTTATCCTCAAAACTTGTACTATTTCTTTTATATAAAGTAAAATATAAATGTAACGCATTATCAGGTTTAGAAAGTATTGCACAAGTTGAAACGTCGGCGACACATTGTTCAAATAAAATACCTTTGAAACATTGATAAAAATCAACTTTTATTTTATAATCCCCTAAAAAAACTTTTATTTTATAAAAAGTAGAAAATAAAAACACATAAATTATTTGTAAAAAAACACAAACAAATTTAAATATTTCATACTAAAAGAAATTAAAAATATATAGTAAATACAGGGGAAAAAGTAGCAAGAAACGTGTAGAATATAAGTTTAATAGTTTATAAATTTAGAAAATCCTCCGAAGCTGTTTGACATTTCGCTTAATTGGAATGGAAATAGAATGATTTGTTTGAAGAAAGATTTTATTTGTTGAAAAAATATGTAATAAAGATTAAAAAAAAATATGATCCTGAAAAATATTCGAATTTGTTTTAATATTCTAATAGTATATAAGTGTGGGTATATTCTACAACTCCTTACCACTTTTTTTACGGCCCTAATTCTCTTTGTGATTGAAAGCTTTGCACGCTCAAAACTATACACACCCTTCTCTTCCATACTAAACCAACCTTACGCCATCAACAATGGCAGTGCCGTACTCTAAACGACAAAAATCATCATCAATTATGGCAGTGTCGATCCCTGAACGGCAAAAATTATCAACCTTGTCACCATCAATGCCAGTGTCCATCTCTAAACGGAAAAAATCATCAACCTCGCCATCATCAACAATGGCACTGTGGAATTCTAAACGAAAATTTTAGTTTATGTTTTTTTAGTTTAAATTTTAATAGAATGTGTTAGGAATTATGTTAAAGATTATATTTGTGACACTAATCTTTTTTTGTAATATGATGATAACATATATTTACATGTATCTCAGGCTCGTTGGTGCAATATTTGTCGACTCACAATGGTTTAAGAAGATTCATCTACCATCACTAAAGAAGCTAAAACTTGACAACGGTTATTGGGAAATGTCTTTGATAAATGCCCTACTTTCTGGCTGCCCTATCTTAGAATCCCTAGATGCTTACATTTGTGCTGAAGACTACGACGAAATTCGTGTTCCACCTACATTGAAGAGGTTGAATACTACTGTTGACTATGGCAATCAATGAGCCTTCCCTAGAAATTCAAGCACTCACTTTTGACTATCTTAACACTTCCCAAATTACATTTGGTGAAAGCATCTCTTGATGTTTTCTCTTCTTTGGATGATCCTAACTTGACCTCACATTTACTTAAGCTCTTTGGTGCTCTTTCTGGAATAAAACACCTACTGTTGAGTGTTTCAACAACAAAGGTATAGTTTTATTAGCGTGGTTTAATATTTCCCTACCCTAAATTGTTTTTCCTATGTACAATGTCTTACTGGCTAAGGAGGGTGTATTGGATTAGGATTTTAACGGACAATTTTTGTTTGAAAAAGTCTTGAGGATTTTAAAAGACTTTGCAGGATTTTGATAACTTTGAAGATTTTAAAAGACTATTGAGGATTTCAATGGATTTAATTTATAAGATTTTAAAGGATTTGAAATGATTTTATGGATTTCAAGAGATTTCAACAGATTTTATCAATTTTAAGAAATAATTGAAAAAAATATCATAACACACTCTCTTTCACAAAATCTCAATAAAGAGTCTTATTTATTTTACTTTATTTTTTACGGGAGAGCTAGAGAGAGAGAGAGAAAAGGAAAAGGGAGAGTAAGAGAGAAGGAAGGAGAGAGAGAGAGGAAGAGAGAGAGAAGAGGAAAA
>Ga0315913_1000792_pt1 | contig 30982 bp, 14 predicted proteins | sample MpolsnodulesMG_FD_207736 | JGI IMG/M metagenome (GOLD analysis project Ga0315913, IMG submission 207736) | Medicago polymorpha root nodule microbial communities from Los Angeles, California, United States - small nodules | ecosystem: Host-associated > Plants > Roots > Nodule | place: USA...
TAGAAATTAACGATCTGAAATAGCTTCCGCGGTTATTCAATCGATTTAAGAGATTAAAAGGTTATAACTTAGGAAAAGGTTTTGAGTCAAGAGATTGATCAAAACTAATTAGTTAATTTGTCTTAAAGAAAGAATAATTGTTGAGAGTAAAGAGAGGTAAACTATTCACATAGGGCAATAGCGGATTCACCGGCTTGATCATTCATCTCCAATATATTTTCCTACAAAGTCAACATTTACTTTTTGTTGCACTCAAATCTACTGCCTAGGGCAACCAAAATAACCTTTACATATCCTAAACGAGAACATATCTGTTATAATTGAAATTAACACAGTCCTTGTGGAACGATATTTATTGCTACTTTGATAACTTTTGGTACACTTGTCAAATATCTATCAATGTCCCTGACAACCGGGGACTATATTGTTATTGTTTTAAAATAATGATTATATCTTATTCAAAAAATATAATTAATGCATTTATTTATTTGAAGAAATATAAAAATCAATGAATAGGCCGATATAGATTTGTTCTAACAACTTTTTAGTGATGAATCAAGTTTTCATTTCCGATTGCAAAATATGTCCACGTTTTGTTTTTGACGGTGCCTAGAATATTTAATTTGATGTGACCCATGTGACTTTTAACCGATCAAAGAGAGTGTGTTGAAAAGTGTGTGTTAGAATGTGTGTTGCTAGCATTCCTCTTAAGGAGGATAATCTCCTTAAGAGAAACTAAGAGTTTAACTATCTATATGTAGTCCCATATTACCCATTAACATCATGAAACTATATATATGTATACTATATATAACGAGAATAATCTCTTTTGAACTGATTTTTTCTCTTTCCTAAATTACTTTTAACTTTAAATACAAAAAACATGTATAACAAATAGATAAAAGTAAATTCAAATATTAAAAAATGTGTAACAATTCAATTTTTATTGTCCATGATATATCAATTTTTTTTCCTTATCCTTCGTTCTTTTAAAAAGATAATTGATGTAAGTGAATTCAAAATAAAAAAATGTACCAAACATAATTCATGATTTTTTATAATTTAAAAGCAACAATATTTTATATTTATACTTTTAATCAAAATCAAAATTTCATAGAAAAACATCAATCATGATTTTTAAACTTTACAAATAAAATGAGCAGAAACACAGGTACGTTAGTGCCCATCTTTTCACCAGTAGGAATAATAAATATTGCATTGTCTTAATATTTATATATTAGTTGGATTTGGACAATACCAGATAGTCTTGGTCTTCAACTTAGAGGCAGCTGAGATCATCATACAAACTTTTCATCGTTCTTTCCGTAACCGTAGGCGATGAGAGAACTAAGACTTATTTCCCAAATTCATAAGTGTCAAGTTGGACCCGTAATTCTTCAATGTGTTTTTGCTCTTTAATGAATAACTCTACTCTTCTATACACTTCTCTCCTCAAAACTATAATCCAAATTGGTTTTTAGAAATCAGAACCTCCCTAGTTGTTTCCTTCGTTAGAAAAAAATCACATACCCACGTTTGTTTTGAATTTTTATTTTGAATATATATATTAAAAATATCATATATTTCAATTCAAAGTCTCTTTCCACATTTTAGTCAAGACACCAAATGCTACTATCCATGCTATAAAAAGGACTCTAATCCTCTTTATACTTCACAAATATCAACATAAACAAATTTTGTCCCTCCTTCTCTATTTGTATTTCAAATTCCACATTTTCAAATTTTATAAACTTTAGAAAAGATGAAAAGCACCATGCACAAAACTGAGGCATTCTTAGTTCTCTTCATGTTGATGAACTATGCTTTTGTGATCTTAGAAGCTCGTCCATTGAGTATCATTGACACCAAAAACTCAGCTACTAGAGAAGAAGTCGTGGATTTGTTTGATTGGTTATCACATTCTCTTGGAGCAATCAAGCAAGGTGTGCCAATGGAAACACTCGGAGGGATCAAGGATTCGGGTCCAAGTTCTGGAGGCCCGGGACACAAATTTACCGACAGTGAAACACTCGGAGGGATTAAGGATTCGGGTCCAAGTTCCGGAGGCCCGGGACACAAATTTACCGACAGTGAAACACTCGGAGGGATTAAGGATTCGGGTCCAAGTTCCGGAGGCGTGGGACACAAATTTACCAACAGTGAGACTCTTGGTGGAATTAAGGACTCTGGTCCATCACCTGGCCAAGGACATTAATAATATGTTCTTCACTCCCTTTGTTTCATTTCATTGATCCCATTCACCTATAGTTAGCATTAAGCATGCTAATTTCCGATTGATTAATTTCTTCATTTATTTATGTGTAATTCTGTTTCCTTCTTTCACATTATTGTTTATGTTGCAATCGTTAAATTGATGTAGAATAAACTATCAATTTAATTTCTTAAGTATTCTCATGTTAGTGATGGACCAGAGCGTGCAATATGATATTTAAAGCTTGTTAAATTCTCTCCTTTCTTATGGAACCTAAACAAAAAGAAATTATTAGACAAAATCAACAATAATAATAATAGTAATAAAGGAAAAAATTATAAATATTACACCATAAGTTTTAACATGGAAAAATCATTTCAACCTAAAAGAACAAAAATCACGAGACAATGAAACTTTAGTATGTTATTCTAAACGAGACAAACATCAAACAATCAACTAGCAATGGTGGAAAACCTATCTACAACAAAACAAATCCATAAAAATGGGCGTCCCGAACCAACAAAAAGAGAGGTTAAAACTACTAATAAAATATAGGGTTAATAGTGTTTTTCACCCCTGTAATATAAATCATTTTCGGTTTTAGCCCTTATAAAATTTTCGGTTTAGTTTCCGTCCTCGTAAACATTTCCACATCAGATTTTATTTTAAAAAAATTTGAAAATTAATTTTAAAAAATCATAAAAATATTCAGATTATCTTCAAAAAAAATTTAAAATCGAAAAAAAAAATCAGAAAAATATTCATATATTTTTTTCCAAAAAATTGAAAAATCGAAAAAAAATAAGATTTTTTTTTTCTAAAATAAAAAAAAAATCAGAAAATATTAAGATTTTTTTGGAAATTTTTAAAAAAAAATAATTTACGAAGATTTTTAAAAATTCTGGAATTTAATAAGTTTTTTTCTATAAAAAAAATTATTACCAATTTTTTTCTAAAATTTAAAAAATCAGAAAATAACTATAATTTTATTTTAAATTTAAAAAAAACAGAAAATATAATCAGATTTTTTTCAAAATTAAATATATTTTTAAAAATTCTGGAATTTAATTCTCAAAATACAAAAAAAAAAAGAAAAAATTTAAAAATATAATCAGATTTTTTTCGAAATTAAAAATATTTTTAAAAATTCTGGAATTTAATTCTCAAAATACAAAAAAAAAGTAAATTTTCAAAATTTAAAAATATAATCAGATTTTTTTCGAAATTAAAAATATTTTTAAAAATTCTAGAATTTAATTCTCAAAATACAAAAAAAAAAAGCAAAATTTTAAAATATAATCAGATTTTTTTTCGAAATTAAAAATATTTTAAAAATTCTGGAATTTAATTCTCAAAATACAAAAAAAATCAAATTTTCAAAATTTAAAAATATAATCAGATTTTTTTCGAAATTTTTTTCAACAAAAATAAATTTCTGGAAAAAATTTTATTTTTTAAAAATCTGGATACAAATTTAGAAAAAATTCAATTTTTTTTTCGAAAATTTTATTCCATAATTTTTATAAAATCTTTTTCGAAATTAAAATATTGGAAAAAATATATTTTTTTTTACAAAATTATGAAGATTTTTCAATTTTTTGCTTTTTTATATACAAAGAAAAAAATTTGGTAATAAAAAACATTTCAAGATTTTTTTTTTAAAACAAATTCCTGAATTTTTTTCTAATTTTTAGAATTTTTTAAATTAATATAAATGAATTTATTATTTTTTTTGGATTTTTTTTAAATAAAATTTGATGTGGCCAATTAAAAAAAATAAAAAAAGAAGAAAAAGCCAAGTCAGTGCCACATAAGCAAATTTGCTGAGTTGGATGGGGGAAGGGGGTTTTCCAGAAGAAAAAAAAAATTTACGAGGGTGGAAACCAAACCAAAAATTTTATAAGGGTTAAAATCGGAAATGGTCTATATTACAGGGGAGAAAAACACTATTAACCCTAAAATATATCAAAATGACAAACTCTTCGTTTAGAATTACATACTAAAATTTCAATTGAAACGTAGTACATATGTTGAATCCACCTCCAACACCGGCATCTTTTTTTTCTTTTTTCTTATGTGCCGCTCTCTCATTTTCTTCACTCTCATGCTCATGCACCGTATCTTTGTGGCACACGATTTTCTCAACAAATCAATGTCATTGTCATTTGGATGATCTTCAGCCAATTCATGTGAACACTTTGTACATCTAGCAACAATCATAAAATAATTGGCGAGTTTTCAAGTGTCCCACGATCGAAAGTTATCATAACCTTTATCACATAGTTTAACCACTGAAAATAAATTCAACCGAATGTTTGGAACATCCTTCACACCCATGAGAGGTAACTTGGTACCAAGAAACATCTCCAAATTAACATCTCCAAGACCAATACATTTTAGTGACTCAACTTTACATCACCTAATTCACCTGAGAATTCTGCTCTTCTCCCAACACAAAACACTCGCGCCCAATTGAACTTTCCAAAATACACATGCGTGAGTTAACTCACGCAAGTGTAAAAAAACGTGTGTGAGTTAACGCACGCTAGTTCCATTCTTGATAGCAGCTGCATGCTTTTTTATCTACGTCCACAACATCGTCAAAAACAAAAATCACCGATTGTAAAACACCCTTTTTATTCAACATGTCAAACCAAAAAAAAAAACCACCATTCCACTTTCTTATTTAATTTTTTTTCAACAATCATTCCAATTTTTAGGCATTGATCTACCCCAATTTTGTTCTCACAATTATACCAAAAGCATTATTTTTAACCACAGTTATCAGACACACAATCCCAATCTTTAAAGTTTAAACCATGAGAAAATTCTCACATCAAAGGTAAATCAAACAAGCCTCATCTTAGAAGCTTCAAACCCAATCAAAGACCCAAAAAGGCCTAACTTATTCATTTTTGTAAAGAAATGTGAAAGACCAAAGAAAAATTGCAATTCCACTTATCTCATTGAAGAAATTACAAAACCTAACTTAAGATGAGAAGTTTAGAATTTGATCTACATGCAAGAAGATGTTGAAAAGAACTTGGGAAAGAAAACAAAACCACCCACCTAAATCTAATATAAACTCTTACTACTGAATCTTTGTAGTTAATTTTGACATAAATAGTTAAGTATGCTAGCTAAAAGCATGCATGGTAGTTGCTGTCAAAAATGGAACTAGCGTGAGTTAAATCACGCAGCGTGACTTAAGTCATGCATGTGTAAAAACTAAGTCACGTTTTTTACACTTGCGTGAGTTAACTCACACAGGGGTATTTTGGGAAGTTCAGTTGGGCGCGAGTGTTTTGTGTTGGAAGAAGAGCCGAATTCTTCACCTGAAGGATAAGAGAATAAAATATATATCCTCAATGTGACATATATTGAGGTACCACTATGCACTATCGATCACCCAAATGGACATAATATATCAATACCAAAATTTTGCTCTTCAATGAGAAGCAAGTCATATGATGTCATATTTTACATTGTCGTCATCACCCGTGGTGGAGCTTTGTATGGGCCAAGGTGGCCACAGACCACCCACCCAAAAGCAAAACAAATTTTTTTCTATAAGAAAATTACTAAAACACCCCGTGTTATTAAAGAAAAATACAAAATGATCATCTGTAAGAGGTTTGCCCCTCGTCCAGATTCATTGTTCAGGGTTAGCTTTTCCCTAGCGCCGCTCACCCCCTCTGGCTAGGTTTGTTTGTTCTCCTTTGAGAGGAGAGTGTTTCCCTTTTCACCTCATCCTCCTTTCATCTTTCATGGGTGATCCACTAGTTTTGATTGACATCCATCTCTCTCCCCCATACCAGTTCTCCAACAGTGGTTGTTGTGTGCCACAACCCACCCTATCTACGGCGTCGATCCGGCCTCCTCCGGAACCTCCTCCTCTGTAGACATTGTTTCTCAACACTCCCCTGTTTTCTTAATCTTTGTTTACCGTTAGCTTCTCTAAATCTTTGGGTTTCTTTTTCATTGTTAGTGTCTTGTAAGATCTGTTTGTTTTTTATTCTTTATTAGGGTCTAAATTATCTTTTTTATTTTTAACTTCTCTCCAATTCCAGATCTGATTCTAAAAGTTGAACCTTTAACCTCTTATGAAATCATATGCTTGTTTTTCTCAGGTCATCAATCAAGAAAGGGGTAATAGCCTACTGATTCTATCTTGTTCACTGTGTTATGGGTTATTATTTTGAGTTTGTGATTTTAGTAGGTGAAAATGTTTTGTACAAGACTATTCACTCCCTGGGCACGACCAGCTAAGCAAAGGATCCGTTGCTACAACATGATCTCATTTCTCACCGTCAAAGTAGCTACAGTCTTTCAAGAAGGGGGTCTGCTCTTCAAAGATTTTTTGAGTTTCAAGAATGTTTTGCAACACTTTTAGGGTTGTTAATGTTAGTATTGGTGGAAAATTTACTTTTCTAGGGTTAAGTTTAGCTATATTTTTTGTATTTATTTATTGTTCTTGGTGTTGTTCTGTTGGGTTGCTTCTCTTCATTCCTAGCTTGCCAAGTTAACTGTGATCCTGTAGATGTATAAGTCAGGAGCAAGTCTTGTGCTTTAGAGTTTTATCTGTTTGATTATGCAAAAATTATGTACTTTACCTCAATAGTGGGTAGTGATCTACACATGGTGTAATTTGTGGCTGTTTTAGCTTCTGGAATGAATGAAACATGTTTTTCGACCAAAAAAAAAACGGCCCTTCCTTCCCTCAGGTTCTTCTAACACACGCAATTTCCAACTTCAACTTCCCTCTTCAGCTCTTTTACCGTCGTTGCCCGTTCCGCTTTCAATCTACCCCAATCGACGTTGCCATAGCTGAGGTGAAAGCCCTCTTCGTAATCTCTCTCTCACTCCATGTCTCAGTTTTTCACTTTGAATTTGAAAGTCAATTTCATGTCGCTCGTTGGTTTTTGAATTGATAGGTGTTTTGTTGTTGTATTTATATGTCTTTGTTGATTTGTTTTTTTTTATGTCGTCACAGTTGCTTCAAATATCCTTCATTACCATTTCTAATTTGATTAATCTATTCCCGCTTGCCTTAATTGCAAAGTGTAAACTAATTTCTTAACCTTTGGTAACGAAACAAAATGAGAATATAATTAAGGATAGAACGAAAGATAAATGTTTGAGCTAGCTCTTGTTGTTTTCCCCTTTCTTTTTTGTTTTCCACTTATTTGAACAGGATGAAGTGTTATAAGAAAGTGAAAGCAAAGTGGCCAAATAATTTGATATTTATAAAGTTTAAAAAACGACATTTCATGCATATATGACAATTACTTATATTAAGGATAAATTATGTTTTCGTATTGTTAGGACTATACAAGTTAACTATATTACATCTCTTGTTGAAGACAGCTAAAATAAAACTATAAAAAGTTCAAAAAAAAATTATTTTGGAGTACTTTATTGTTTATTTTAGTGGCCCACCCGAGACTTTTTTGCTGGCTTCGCTACTAGTCATCACAATTTCTTCTATCTCTTTTCCTTTACATATGTTCTCATTATCTTTTTTTCAAAGACCAACAATTCTTCTGAATATGTCCCTTTTTACCACAATGGTAGCACTCAACATGAATCTATTTCTTGAATTGATGAGACTTTGGTCTATTGCCCAAATATCAATTCTTGCGTCTTTCCTATATACAATAACAAATACCTCTAACTGCATAAAACATTCATACTTTCTTCTTATCTATCGATTCAAACTACTACTCTTAACGAGATTTGATGACAACATTCTTAAAATTTCCCACAAAGCAGACAAGAAACCATAAACCAAAGGGTTTTATTATAGGACATTTACCGGTAAGGTAAACTTATTAGAATTGACATACAATAAGAGTCTACTATTTTGTCACTTCATCATATATTAATTTCAATATGTTGTGTGACAAAATGGGGTTAACGTGACAAAATACCGCACACTCTTCGAATGTTATTGCAAAATTGGTTTACACTAACCATCTATTTCTAAGGGATTTTTGTCTTATGGTCGTAAAAATTATTCGTGGGAATATGAAAATTATAAAGATGGGTTCCTATGTTTGTTTCTAAGTTATACTATTGTTTTCTTCCTCATTAAGTTATGTAACTAGTGGCGGAGCTAGAGATTTTAAGTTGTGGGGGCGATATTCAACGTATGTATAATATCGAAAATATAAATCTTTTTCATCAGAGTATATATATACACATCACAACATTCTTGATCACTTTTTAAAATATAAAAATATATGAATGTTTTTGAAAAAAATGCAGAATAACAATCATTTCTTACGTTATCATGTTATATTGATTATACTCTAAAAAAATGTTAAATTGATTGTTGAAATAAAATAAAATCACAATTATAAAAATATTATGATCCAAAATATGAAATTTTAAATTAATTATATGTCCTATCAAGTTATTGTGAGAGACAAGAATTAAAGAGTTGAGAGATATTTTTCATAGGCTGCACTTCTACTAAACAAACCAACTAAAACATCAACCAACTATTCAAAATTACCACTTAATAGTATACATAGGTATAGTTGTATTCCAAAAATATTTGTGCAGGCAGGAGCCCTCACAGTGTTGTGAGTGGCTCCGCCACGGTATGTAACCATTTCTTTCGTTATGTAAAATTAAAAATGTGATATGTGTGTATAACGTTGATATGTGTGTAAACCTGTGGGCAATGGCAGATCTCGAGTGATTTTGTTGTGGGTGTCAAAATCCATATAATATATATAATGCTATTCAAATAATATCATAAATTGTTAATTTGTGTAGCCTTTCATTTTACATGGGTGCTGCCTTTTGGTCATTAGATCGAGACCTACATAACTTCTTTTTTTTTAGTATAAATACATTATAAATGTAACAGAAGGAATCAGAAGGACTTGAACTCACAACCTCCTATTGCAAAAGACGGACAATTTTCGCTAGGGCAGATACAAAATTATAACCTTGTACATCTAATTTATAGTATATATAAAATATGTGGGGGTACCATGGCATCTATGGGCTCTTGAGAAGATCTGCCATTACCCAAGGTCAATACTTAATTTTATCTACATTGTACGTGGCAAACCTAAAATTACTTATTACTTTTATAAATAAATAAATATATTGCTATTACATTCTTTTTGACTTATTTAACCATTTATTTTGCATATTAAAAAAAAGCAGAACACTTTCCTTTTACATCATGTAGCGGTTGATATGTGCGTGTATTCAAAGTCCATGCTCGAATCTAACATAAATTATGCACAACAAACATAATATTTTTTATAAATATATTAATATCGATTTCTTCCTTTTGATTCATGTAAGCTCTTCTTTTCTATCTTAAAAAATGTAAAATTTCCCTTTTGAATTAAGTAGCAGTTAATACGTGCGTGTATTCAAAGTCGATATTGCAATTTATATAAAATATGCATAAAAAATCTAATAGATCTACAGGGGAAACGAATCACTCGTCAGTCGTCTCCTTCCTTGTATATCCATTTATCTTCTATATGTAAAAAAAATGCAAAGATTTTCTTTTAAATCACATAGTCGTTGATAAGTGCGTGTATCTAAAGTTTTGTCAAAAAGAAAGTGCGTGTATCCAAAGTCAACACTTAAATTTTTTATATAAATCGTACTTAGCAAACCTAATATTGCTCATTACTCTTATAAATAAATAAATAAATCACTATTACTCTCTCTTGAGTTATTTGATTATTTCTTTTATGAACTGTGTTATTTGAACAATCATTTGTATGAAAACTTTTAAAATAACTAAAATTTTATAAAGAAAAAGAGGTATTGACACAATTCAAAACAAAACATTTTTTGAGGGAATATTAATTTTCCAATTTTCCAAATAATAATGAGGCGAGTAAAAACTCTTTGAAAAAAGAAAACCCTAATATTAAAATGATATATAAATGTGTGCGAAAAAACCAAACAAACGGCATTGTCATAATAAATATTGAATCTTGAGTCTCTATTCATTCGGTCCGAAAATAATCACTGGTTTCTCGAACAGCGTGTCGTTTTCCGTTCCCGCCTAGTTACATTTTTCACTCTCTCTCGCTCTCACCATGGGAAACTCTTCCAAAGATGCTGACTCCGCCAACTCCGGCGACGCTCCTTCCGGCGACGTTCCTTCCTCCGATTCCAGAATCTACTCCGCCGGCGAAAAAGTCCTCGCTTATCACGGTCCTCGCATCTACGAAGCAAAGGTACTTAACATTTCTCCGCTTCTAATTATTATTACTTTCTCTAATTATCATTTTTAATGCTTTTTAAGGGTTCATTGTTTATACGAGTTTTGAATTTGTGAATTCCGTGTTTGTTAAGGAATTTGAATTTTGCAGTTACTACCTGTCAGTAACCGTTTTGTAATGTGATTTTTTTTGTGTTAGGGATTTGGTTTAGAGTTTGTGTTTGCATATGTAAATTTTTTTGTTAAATTTGTTGAAATTTTCAATTCTACTTGCTTTGACTGAATTGTGACTCAATTTTTCTCTTGAAGTGAAAATTTGAAAGGCCTTGTTTTGTTTATCAAATTTTCCTAATTTCTCTTGTTTAAAATTTAATCTACAAACATAAATTTTTGTGATTTTATCGTTTTTCGTGTATTTTTTTTTGCTGATATGTGATTTGAACACTATGACGTTTGTCTGTTTGATTCATGTAGTCGGCCCCACTTAGTGAGATAAGGTTTAGTTGTTGTTGTTGTGATTGTTTGAATTTTTTGCGTATGATTGTATGGAATCTAGATTCAGTCACGCAGCCAGGCAATCCGTGACCGTCAGATCCGGTCCTAAAAGAAAATATGTTTTAATTTAAAAAAAAAATTATTGACTTTGAATTCTGTCGGACGGTCACAGATATCTGACTGCTTGACTGCACGGGAACCGAATCACATCGTTAGATGTTGAATTGAGAGTGGTTTTAAGATTCATTTGATTAAAGTCTTATTTTATGTATGTAAACCTAATGCAAATTTTTGTATTAATTGAACAGTACACTATAGAGACAAAGTGTGTATATTTTTTATACCCTGGGACTGTGATCTAATTTACTGCATTTTTTTTTAATCATCAGGTGCAGAAGGCTGAGATCAGAAAGAATGAATGGAGATACTTTGTTCACTACCTTGTAAGTTTAATCATGATGTTTCCTTCCGCATAGATCTTGTTCCACGGACTTAAATTCTTGTTTGGTTTTCTGTTGGGAACATTTAAATCCAATTTTTGCCTTCAAATTCAATTTGAAATGGAAGCAAGGGGTGGATTTTTTTTCTTCCCAAACCTAGTTTGCAAAATGAAGTTTTTTCAAACTTTAGTTGTAAACTTTAATCTGATATGAAGTTGTTTATACCAGTCACTTCAATTTAAGTTTTCAAAGTAATATTTATCCTGCGAGATTCGATAAAGTGATTTACTTGATAAGTTATAATCTGATACTTAAAGTGATTACAGGATATAGTATTGACTTTTGGTTGCTGTACTCTTTTTTTTTTTGCAGGGCTGGAATAAGAAGTAAGTTTCTTGTCATTTCCGTTGTTTTATTTGAAGTAATGAAGGTACAAATGGCATAGTCATAATGATCATGCTGCAAAATTTCAGTTTACAATTTTCTGAAAATACTTTAGTTGTTCTTGTGTACACAACTCAAAATTGGTATAAGCATTACCATCAAGTAAGATGCAGTTAATATTTGACAAATTTCTAAGTCAACTTCTCATGTTAAATGTCAATGAAAGTGGTATGTAAGGTTCTTGTTGGAACTTGCCTGACAATTTGTTTACACGTCCTCTGTAACGATTGATCGTTAGCTTTTTAGAAAGAATTGCTTTCACTATGGTTTTTTTTGCATCAACTACATCTAAAAGGTTAAACAGAATTATTATCATTGGTTTGATGTATTTCCAACAGTTGGGACGAATGGGTAGGTGAGAGCCGTTTGATGAAACATAATGATGAGAATGTCGTGAAGCAGCGGGCCCTAGACAAAAAGCAAGGTGTAGACAAGAATGTTAAATCTGGACGTTCAGCTCAAGCAAAGGCCAAGAGTTCTGCAGGTGAGAAATGCTCTCTTTCAAATGGAAATATTGTATTATGACAGTTTGTTAAAGCTTTTGCATAATGAACTTCTATTCTGGCAAGGGGGTTCAGAAGAATTCTCCTAGTATGTGATTGAAAATGTAAAAAGATTCTCTGTTAATTCTTATCTCTAGAATATTTGGGCTGTGGATTCAATTAATCGACCTCTCTTTACTGAGTGTCTTTACTTATATCTGATATGTCTATAATATTTAGATGTGGACGCTTTAAGACATTTGTTTTCCATTTTGGCTTTCTTGGGGAGTTTGGACTGGCAGGGGGGTAGGAGCTAAGAAATCTCCTTCGAAGAACCATTTCCAGTAGTTCAATCCTTCATTCTTTTTTGTAAGTCATGAGAATGAGGTTTTCATCTCAAAAGGGCCTTTGTCAACTGACCTCTGAACATGGTTGGTTTTTATCAGGAAAACGATATCTTACTGTTAAAACGGAAAAAAGAGTATGATATAAACAGATCTTATCAGGTGCTTGGATGCGTTCTATTATATAAGTATAGACAATGTAGCGTGTTTTGTTAACGTTCTAAAGTACATTAGTTTCAATTTGAGCTACTTCTGAAGAAAAAATGTGATAATTACTTTTGCCTAAAATTAATCCTGGTTCAAAAGTGCTTTTGAAATTGTTACAAAATATGTAACCTTCTACAGTAAGTTATAATGCTTAAATCAATTTTACCTTCTTTTAAATACTAGGCAATATGTAGGTGCAATGCAATTGCACAGGCACCAAATCCTTATTCTGCTCTGTTTCCTAAACTGCTGGACTTGGAAAGATTATACTTAGAAATGCTCCATTTTGCTTGCTTTGATAATTTAACATTTTCTTTGGATTCTGTAGATGCCAAGGTGGAGAAAGAAGACATCAAGAATAATGGTATTCACTAAATTTCATCTTTCTGGTTTCCTTTTCTGTACACACTCCATTTAAACACAGTAATTATTAATTAATAAGTTGGACCTCACAAATTCTCCTGTTTGATTGCAATGTTTTCATTTATTTGTTGACATGAAAACGTATGTGTTTATATGAGCTTGCCTTCACTAAAGTTTAATATGTCAAACTCTGCAGTGTCAAAAGGAAAAAAACGAAAGATTGATTCAGGAGTTGAGGTTTGGTTTATACCATGGTTTAATTGTATTGTATGAATCTCTTATATTAATTGTTACCTATTTTCATTTTACATTTCATATTATAGAGACAAAATATCATAATATAACATCAGATGTGAAGGCTAATAAGTATGAAGAAATTAGGAAATCGAACTTTGTTTCCTTAAAAATGCAAATACCTTCCTTTTTGTATTTGATGGAGTTGCTCTATATTTTTCGCCACAATTCTTTTCATTGCAAACGTTCTACTAAGTGTGATTTTCTAATTATTAGAAGGGCAGCGGGAATGATGAAAAGCTTTTCAAGATTCAAATTCCTGCACCGTTAAAGAAACAGCTTGTTGATGACTGGGACTTTGTTAATCAGCAAGACAAGGTAAATGGAAACGATTAAATTCACTCTTTCCGGTTATTATTTCTTGCTTATGTTTAAATTACACTTTTTTAAGGTTACTGTACCTGATAGAGATGACCATGAGTTAAATTGTATATTCTCTACTTGAAATTAAAGATGCTATTGTGCCAATACAATTTTACCCTGCCACCAAGCAATTTGAAATCATCTGACTGAATTATATTATATTATATTAAGCCACCTCACTAATATGATATCATAATTTATGATAGCTGAATTATTTGACAATGATCTTACAGACACCAGCCCAGGTTTTTCTCTTTTGGATTTCTTGTGAATGTCTTCTCAAAATTGCATTCATCTGTTTAATCCTTGACCAAAATGCGCAAATGCCCAGTTCTTGTATAGCTTGTATAGTCATTTATATTTAAATGAAAATATTACGTTTTACTAGTATTCTGTGCAAATTGAAGATAATTATTGCACTCATTTTCCTTGGTTCTATTACAGTGTGTCATTGCTGCCTCTCAATTATCTGACTATTCTATCCTTTTGGGTCATAGATATTTTCGATGGCATTATTTTGGTTCTGATGCAATGCATAATTGTTTAACTATTTATCATTTGATTACCACTTTAAAAAATGATAACCTATTTTAGGGCATTATCAGCTCATCACATGTTAATATATTTCTTTTAACATTTCTGGAATTCTCCTTGCAGCTTGTAAAACTTCCTCGTTCACCAACTGTTGATGAAATCCTGACAAAGTACCTTGAATACAAGTCCAAGAAAGACAGCGTGTAAGAAATTATGTATAGTTAAAAATTCATACGCTTCCTCCTTTTCTACTATGGCTATCTGTTTTTCTTATTTGTTCATCCCATACGTCTAGATGTGATAGTGATGATGGCATGTACAATGTGTTTTTATGATACAGAGAGGCTGATTCAACAGGGGAAATTTTAAAAGGAATAAGGCTTTATTTTGATAAAGCATTGCCTGTGATGCTCGTGTATAAAAAAGAACGCAAGCAATGTAATGAAGCAGTTATGGACAATGTATCTCCTTCAACCATATATGGGGCTGAACATTTATTACGCCTCTTTGGTATGTTCATTACTTTTTGCTGCTTCTAAGCATCTGCCTTAAAGAGGATACTGTGTGTCCACATATACTTTTATTTTGTCTTGGGACATATTTTTGTCACCCTTGTTTCTTTTGCGGATTATTTTGAGTCAATATTAAAATAATGCTTTATTGGCTTTATTTAGGTTATAGTTTTTGTGGTGATTTCTTTGCTATGTTACCAGAATTTTAATCTGCTCGTATCTTTTAATGATTTTTGGCTAGTTGCAAGAATTTTTAATGATTCTTTGATGTGTTATTTGTATTTCCAGTCATTGCAACAATATAATAATGTTAGAGACATTGATGTATCACCATTAAGGATGTAGCATTTGAACATTACACATGATGCACATGCCTAGCAAAAGTTTCATAAGTGTGTATGCAAAACAGTCAGATTTTTTCTTGTGCTTGCAGTTAAGCTACCTGAGCTTTTGTCATATGTGAACATTGAAGAGGAAACGTTAAGTCGCTTGCAGCAGAAACTACTTGACTTTCTCAGGTAAAAGCTTAAACTCGTCTCATTATATTATATATTAGATTCTATTGTGTCAAATCCTTGCTGAAATGTGAGAACTTTATGAAATGTCACTGCACTATGCTCCTACCTGAAATAACGAAAAAAGCTGTCAATTTAATATTATTTGCTTTAATAGCCAATACATCTCAGCTTCATAATCTGTGTACAAGCTGATGATTGCACTGACTAAATTGCAAGGATTTGGTCTATAATGGCAAATATTACATTACTTCTATTCGTTTACTAAAAATATGCGTAGGTGATGGTGCAACCTTTAGATTTTGATTGAGTGAATAAATTAAAATATGTCCATTATCCAATGTAATTCACTTGCATTTCTACCCATTATTGTTGATACATTGATTTTTGTTGATTTTAAATTTTTAATTACATTTCTCTCCACAGTTTTGTTGCTATTCGTTTGATAAACAAAATTCATTGCAGGTTTTTGCAGAAAAATCAAAGCACTTTTTTTCTCTCGGCATATGAAGGAACAAAAGTCTCTGGAGGAAAAGGCAAGGGGAAGGATGAATGAGAGAGACTGTTGATTCCTAGCCAGCCTCATCTGTTGTATTCTTAATGTCTGTCATATATCTTTCCCATGAATAATTCACCACAGGAACCCTGTTGTTGTAATAATAATATTGACTAGTTCATTCTTTAATTTTTCTAGTTTACATAATATTTGCAAATCTAAACATTTGATGTGCGGGATGAGTAATATTAACTGAATAGTGGGGGAACAAATTTTCCCACCACTACATCTTCGAAAGAACTACACATGACTCGAAAGAGTGTACTTTTGCACGACATAATTGATGTGGAAGTGTACATTTGAACTACAAAAAGTTGTGTTTATTTCGAATGTGTACATCTGAAGTAATTTTGGGAGGTGATAAAAGTTTCTCACTAGTGAAATTTAGGGTGGATTCTTATGTTTGGGTCTCCAAATACGAAAAACTGGTTGGGGTTGTGCGACCTATTCTTAGTGAATTACTTTCCTCTCTACCCCCTCTTTTGAAAAACTTCATCTATATAGAAGTGTACATTTAGACTGCACAAATTATCTGGAAGCTTGTATCTGCATGTGCAAAATTTGGTGGCTTTTTAGATGCATGCTGGCAGGTGGAGAAAGTAGCCTTTTATTTTTAACTTGGTTGCGCACAAACTAAGTTTGTCCATGATCAAAGCACATGGTAAAAAACTTCTTTTGGTTTGTATACTGAAGGAAAAAACCATAGATAGTACTCCGAGTTTAATTTGTATGCATCGATAGTTAAATCTTTTTTCCATAGGAATCCAATCAAATCATGTAGATATTTGTGAAGATATTTTATAAACTAACTATAAAAATGATATTATGATTTGATTAGATGCATGTGTAGAAAATATTTACACTGTTAATGTATAAAAATTATAGTAACTATCTAAATGCTTGATCCTATTCCGAGAAGTAAAATTGTATTGGTGTACTTTATACGTGGTATTAGTGAAATACAGTAGTCACATTATAATAGGAATCGAATCTATGTTTGGATAAATCTTAATTGATAATATAAAAATGCTTACACCAACTGTATATATGAACTAAATTAATTTTTCTAATGTGTAACTAGTTGATGACTTTGCTAAAAAAAAAACTAGTTGATGACTTGATGTAGAAGTGCATATAGAATATACAAGTATAATATAATATCTAATATTAAACTTTAAAAGGTCGCATGGTGATACTCATTGACATTGAGATTCTTTTATGTCCACTGAATTTTATTTTTATTTCGAAACATTTTGTCTTTCATCTTATCAACTTAATCCCATATTACATTTTTTGAATTTCACTGCAATGTAATTTTTTTTAAGACAATGCAATCAGTTAGGCCAAACAGAAATTTGCTAAATGATTGGAAATGAGCACACTATGTGGTGCACATGTCGTAACAACTAACTGAATGGCTCATTTTCACTCCCTCAAGTCTCTATAGTCCTCCACTGTAATGACCCGAAACAAGAAAAAACAAACAACTGCACCACAATTATAGGTCATATGTCCTAATAAACTCTGATTCTCCCATTTCAACATTCAACTTTTATAATAATGGCATGAAACTCGTCTTCGAATTTCAACTCCCAAAAATGGAAGCAATTTCATACTCAATCCCTTCTATCAAATTCCATTCACTTCACACCACCAAAACCACAAGAATCCAATCCTCTAACCTCACTTTTCCTCTTCGCACATCCCCAATTTCTATCAAACCTCTCTATTCTTCCAAATTCCTCATTCTTCATCATCATAAACTTCGTTGTTCTGCAAATCACACCGATCATAACCATAACCATAACCATACTCATAATCATAATCACCATCATAATTGTAATCATAACCATCATAATCATTCACATGACATCGATGATGCGAATCTCACTGGACCTCAAAAAGCGATTATCAGTTTCGCCAAAGCTACCAAATGGATTGACCTAGCGAATTTCTTGAGAGAGCATTTGCATCTATGTTGCGTATCAACTGCTTTGTTTGTTGCTGCAGCTATTTGTCCTCATACTTTGCCCAAATCACTCATCAAACCTGTCCAAAACTCGTTCATTCTCGTCGCATTTCCGTTGGTTGGGGTAACAAACTAAACAATCTCTCACTCAATTTAGTTCTTTACTATTATGTGATTATTTAATTATAGCACCGACACTTCTGATCGTAGACGTCTCTGGTGTCTGACACATGTCCGTGTCCAACACCAACACGTGTGATTACTTTTGGTGTTTGTGTCTGTGCTTCATAGTTATTTATGTGTATCAGGTTTCGGCATCACTTGATGCTTTAATTGAAATTAGTGGTGGAAAAGTGAACATCCATGTGTTAATGGCAATGGCAGCTTTTGCAACAATTTTTATGGGGAACGCTTTGGAAGGAGGGTTGCTACTTGCAATGTTTAATCTTGCACATATAGGTAAGTTTGTATTATTTGAACTTATGAAGCATGGACACTCCTCGGATTAGGCGTGTCCCAATGTCGGACACGAACTTCGAACAAACACATTATGGTCGTATTTGGATAAACAACTTAGTGCATGTTTGGTTTTGCTGTGATAAAAATTGATTTTGAATGAATTGATTTTACTTAAAAAGTGAGTTGAATGTGAAGTTGTTTATGTTTCGATACATTTATGTGAAAATGAGTTGAACAGTAAATTTTCAGTGTAAAAACCATGTTTAGACTCAAAGCTACAGATCCTAGCTTCAGGATAGAATCAATTCCGGAAGAAAAATCAATGCCACTCGAGAACAAATATGTCAAAATCAATTTTGCACCTCCAAAATCAATTTTGACTACTCCAAATGTGGAACCAAACATAGGCTTAATTAAGTGCTCATGTCTAAGCTATTTCTATAACATAAGATAAAATAAAATCAAATTTTTAAGCTATAAGTTGTTTTAATATACTATCCTGGACTGGAGAGTTAATGTAAATAAATTCAAAACAACTTATCGATATGTAGATAAACTCATACCTGTAGATAAACTCTCCCAAGCAGTCTCGGGTACTTATACCTGTAGATAAACTCAAATAAGATAATCCAAACATGCCCTAGTTTAACAAGTTAAGTGCTATGCAATGAGTTTGATTCGTTTAATTTGAATGGTTTATGCAGCTGAAGAGTATTTCACAAGCCGTTCAATGGTTGATGTTAAAGAGTTGAAGGAGAACAATCCAGAATTTGCACTTGTTCTTGATACAAAAGATAATAAACTTCCTAATACATTTGATTTCAAATACCAGAGGGTTCCTGTGCATGATATAACTGTGGGATCATATGTCCTTGTTGGTGCTGGAGAGGTAACAAGTTTTTGAATTTTAATTGCTCGGGTATAATTAATTTGCTTAAAATTCTAGAAAGTGAAAATATGATTGCTTCCTTGTGTTGGGTTTTGAGGTTTTCAAATGGCTAGGCAAATTTTTTTACTACAATTGTTAGTTGGAAATCATTTCAACTTTTGATGGCTTGGATATGCTAAACCCGTGGCATTTGTGGTTTACAACTTTGCTGCATAGTAAAATCAATAATCAATAATTAAAATAAAAATTTCAAGTTTTCTATAGAAGAATATTGAAGTATAATCGGAATGGTATTGTGATTAGTCTGTGCCTGTAGATTGTGAAGTTTTCCATGGCGGTGCCACAATTACCATTGAGCACTTGACAGGGGAAGTCAAACCTCTGGAGGCCAAAGTTGGAGATAGAGTTCCTGGCGGTGCAAGGAACATAGATGGGAGAATAATTCTGAAGGTATTTGGGCCATTTCAGCGCTTGCTGTACTGTATTAAATTTCAAATTTTTAGCCTTTATTATAGTAGAAAAGCTTAACAATGTTGGTGGTATGAGGAAGTGGAACAGAAAAAGAGTGGCAATAATAGTATTTGGGGTCTGTGTACTATGGTGACTAGTTGTGATGGATGAAACAGTTAGGAGAAGGTCAAACTAGTGATGTTAATGGGTGGGAAACAAATCAAGCAATATTAATAATAAGGTGTCAGTGGCGGAAATAATGTAATTAACCTTGTTACTCTTCTGAAGCTTGGTTTTCAATATATATTATTTTAGGAGGATTACTGGAATGCTGTTGCGTAAATCGTTAGTTCTGAGGTTGCTGGTGGTGATAGGGATGAATGGAGTTGGTGTTGGTGTTGTTGGTGGTAATTAGTGAGAATTGCTGTATGTTTTTGCTGGAAACAGATATCTCCATTATAATTAACCAAGTTTCACATGACATTGACCAAACCTATGTTTGGAAGTTTCATTTTAATTGACAAAGATTGAAAAATAAGGTGATGAGTCAAGTTTCAAGTATGTCTAAGGATAAGTTGCTAGAGATTGTAATGCTAGGTTGCCAATTTTAGACTGTCATTAATGTGCTGTCTCGTTCGACACTCTCAACTTGTTTCTGATAGGTGAGTTTGTCTTGTTTACAGTGCAATTTTGTTGGGAACTTACAGCAAAGTACAAAATTATTTCATCACAGGTAACAAAGACATGGAAGGAATCAACTTTAAGCAAAATTGTGCAGTTGACTGAAGAAGCTCAGTTGAATAGACCTAAACTTCAAAGGTGGCTGGATGAATTTGGTGAACGTTACAGTAAAGTTGTTGTGGTGTTATCAATTGCTATTGCTGTTCTTGGTCCACTTGTATTTAAGTGGCCATTCTTTAGTACACCAGGTACTTTGTAAATTCTTTTAATCTAGCAGTGTTGTATAATATAATTTATAAAATTTTCAAATTTGTAAACTAATCATTTGTGGGATTCTATATGTCATGTCAATTACTCCTTTCCTTTAATAATCATTTAATAGAAATGTGGAATTAAATTAGAAAGAACGGATATCGAGCTCCTTACTAGCAGAGATTTCCGATACTGAAATCACAAAGGAAGTGCAGGAGAAAAGAAAAAATAATTTACATGGGAAATTCTGCAGATGCACAAAATATCTCATTGCTACCCAAAACCTCGCCATTTCTCTATTCTTTCCTACCAATACTATCTTGTGTGCCTGAATCACTCCACTTATTATTTCCCCATTCATACTGCACCAGCTGTTCAGGCTGTTAACAACTTTTTTCTTTTTCTCTGCTCATCTGCTGTGAGGATTGAGGACAGACCCTGCAATTCCTCTCTTATGGCTCCTTTTATGTGTACACAGTCCTTTCTACTCCTGCAGCCTACTTGAGCATAGCTCTTGTTTCTTCATCCTTGTATAGACTTGGGCAAGGGCCCTTGACTTCCGCAGTTCATTAATATTATACTAAAGTCATTATCACCAACTTCATATAGTGCTCACTGCAAAACCTTCATATAATTATTTTTCAGCTTATTTAGTCTTTGTTGATGCAGCTTGCAGAGGTTCTATTTACAGAGCCTTGGGGCTCATGGTTGCAGCATCACCATGTGCCTTGGCTGTGGCTCCATTGGCATATGCCACAGCAATCAGCTCCTGTGCAAAAAAGGTACAAGTTACCTATTTACCGGTATCTAAATACACTGACATCTGAATATATTAAAACTTTAAACATCATATACTAATTGCCGCTTTGAATTTTTGTTAGCCCTTTAGCTAGAATGAAATGGTATCCTAGTGTTTTAGTTGTTAAGTATTTGCACCATCTGTACAGTTTATGTTCTTCATTTTGTATTCAACATTATATTTTTAACAATCATAATCCAGCATCTTCTGAAAATCGTGCTTATATTTCTGGATTTTTCAGTTTAGTTGAGGAAAGGAAATGAAGAGGAAAGAAAAAAGCGGGACTTACACAAATAGTTTTCTCTTCAAATGTAGGAAGAGAAAAGATAGAAAGGAAAAAAACTTTATTTTTGACATATTTTGCCCACACAATCTGCACCAATAATTGATTATTATTGTATAAAATAATCACTTATCCCAACTAGAAAATCGACTATTTATTGGTGGTCATGTTATTAACTTTGAAGAAAAAACAATAAATCGTACATTTTTACCTTTTCCATTCAACGACAAATGATAGTGAAGTTTTCGCCTTTCTTTCCTCTTCCCTGCACGCAAACCTGTATTTTCTTCTCTTTTTTTCTCTTTCCATTTTCTTTTCCCTTTATTTCCATCATCTCTTTTTCTTTCTGCATCCAAACAAAGTATTATTAACAGTTTTAACCAAGTGCAAACTTGGAAACTGATCAAACTTGTTACTGAAGAAAGACAAAGTAATACTATAGACACTAATACTTCATATTTTAATACATTGTTGAATATGGTGAAACGAATTATACCGATTAAATAAACGTTCCGGAGTAGATCTATCAATAAGCTGAATTGAATGGTATACTTTGACTATCTTGTCTATTTTTATTACATTTTTCAAGCCCCACTTTCTGAAGTTTGTGTTTGTCGGTCTAACGTTAAGTAGAAACTTATTCAAAATTTAAAACATGGGATGTTCATTTATTTGTGGGTGTGACAGTTACCTAAATTTGCAGGGCATATTACTCAAAGGTGGACATGTTCTGGATGCACTAGCTTCATGCCATACCATTGCATTTGATAAAACAGGAACATTGACTACTGGTGGACTTATATTCAAGGCAATTGAGCCTGTTTATGGTCATCACATTAGAAACAAGGAATCAAACATATCTTCCTGCTGCATTCCCACCTGTGAAAAGGAAGCTCTTGCTGTTGCGGCAGCTATGGAAAAGGGCACTACCCACCCCATTGGAAGGTATCATTTTGAACAGATTATATTTGTGTTACTTTTGAACCAACCTCGTACAAGTAACAACTGTGGCTGTCATTGGCTCTTTGCATCATTCATCTATTTATTGAGGAAGAGTAGTAGTGTGTTTTCTTTCTTTTGTGTGTTTCTCAATTTGGTATTGGACTATTGTGGTGAACACTATATATTATTGCAGTGTCTTGCTAGTATATATGTTACAAACCATTCAATTTAATCTTGAATGTTCAGTTATGCCATCTCAAATATATAAATATAGCACAAACTTCAACATGATTATCTCTTCTCAGTCTTTACGCTTTGTTTTTTTCTGTAATGAATTGCAGGGCTGTGGTTGAACATAGTGAAGGGAAAGACCTCCCTTCTGTTTCTGTTGAAAATTTTGAGTACTTTCCTGGTAGAGGCCTTACTGCTACTATTAACAGCATCGAGGTACCTTGCTATTCCGTGCATTGCTCAACCCATTATTTAAATATTCACTTTGCTTGACAAAGCCAAGCATTATAGTTTACACTACCGTGCATTGTCAGTATTTTGAGCTCCTATTGCATACATTTCTCTTGGAGAATCCCATTTTTTTCATGGTACACTTTTAAAGATGTGTTATCATTATTTTGCATTGTATTCTTTGTATACTGAGTCTGAAACTAATGCTGGTACTAACTATATGTTATAATGGGACCTATGAAGTATTCAGTAATAAGATAGACTTTAATGTATGCATATTTTACTCTCATATAGTGTATATGTAAATGACAAGTAAAATGACTCAAATTGGTTTTTATTTTGTTATAGTCAGGAGATGGAGGTGCTAACCTATTGAAAGCATCACTTGGGTCTATAGATTTCATCACTTCATTTTGTCAATCTGACGATGAATCAAAAAAGGTCAAGGAAGCTATTAATGCATCTTCTTATGGCAGTGAATTTGTTCATGCTGCCCTTATAATTAATAAAAAGGTAGTGTACTGTCATATACTCTTAGTCTCTTATGGGTGCGTTTGATTCACAAAACAGTAAGTACTGGACAGAACAGTACAAACTGTACTGGAGAGATATAGAGGGATGATATTTTTTATGTTGGAACATGAAAAGCGTACTTTGGTAATTTTGATGGTTTGTACTCTGGATAAAAAGTTGCCTCACGGTTTAGTGAGGGACAGGAATTTATGTTTTTGTCTAGTCGCACGACCAATTTCTAAATTAAATAGGGTAAAGAAAAAGTTGTTCAGTCCAGTCCCCTGTTTATTAGCATATCAAAAGCACATATATTTGTTGGGGCACAAATAATGCTCTTAGCACATTCAAAGCGCAAAGATATCTCCAGCTTTAGAAGTTGGCTTCATACCAAAGTTTTTAAACTTTTAAACTTCTAGAGCCTGTTTATTTTGAAAATTATTTTGCTCCCTTTTTCTGCCCCTCTTCCCAAACAAAACACATTAAATCTCACTAAACATGATCTGCTAACCCCACTTAATGGGATAAGGCTTGGTTGATGTTGTTGTTGTGAACATGATCTCTGCTGTCATTTTTCCTTGTCAACATTTTCCTTCTGGGCCTTACTGACTAACCACTTGATGCAGGTCACGTTGATTCACCTGGAGGATAGGCCTCGTCCAGGGGTTTTTGATGTTATTCAAGAATTGCAACATAAAGCAAAGTTCCGTGTGATGATGTTAACTGGTGATCATGAATATAGTGCAAGAAGAGTTGCAAGTGCTGTGGGTATCAAAGAGTTTCATTGCAACCTGAAGCCTGAAGACAAGTTGCGTCATGTAAAGGATATCTCAAGAGATATGGGTGAGTTTCTTGATTTGAGATTTGTCTTCATCTTTTGTCTCTGATAACATGGTCTTATATCTGTACTACATAGCATGTGTTAGAAATAATGTAAATAGGGTAGTTATGACGACTATATACATTACATACATACTTGCATATAGTACTTTCGTTTTCGTATTTCTCAACAACTCAAACGGGTACTCCATAATTCATGTCATACCCGATACTTATGGGTAAGTACTGAGTATTTATTTACTAAAAATTATTGTGGCTACTTTTTGGGTAAATCCCGGTTGCAAACTAATGAATAAATATATATGTCATTTATTACAAAATTATTATAAAATGAGGTTTTCCATTTTTTTTTTTAAATTCTCAATACTTTTGCTATTATATTGTACACTATTTTCCCTTTTTTTGCTATATAAACACCCTTTCCCTAATTCATTTGTAAATATCCTCTTACAATCCTAATTTTTCCAATTTTGCATGATTATTTCCTAATTCTATTTTTGTTTTGTAATGAAGTATATTATGATAGATATTTCCTCGTATGTTTTTATGTTAGATGTTATACTTATTTGTAATTTACATCAATTATACAAACAACTAAACAAGTCATACCCACTCTAATTATGTTAACAAACTTATTTGTAGAAAATTTAATTTTTATATTATTTAAAAAAATTATGTTAACATACCCACTCTAATAGTTTTTTGAAAAATCTAGATACCGTGTTCATGAAACTTAGCTCAAAAGCATGTTTTTCGTGTTTTCTTTTTTAAAAAAATAAAAATTGAGGAAGGGGATTTTTTTTATTAACAACGGTAACACTAATGGTTATTTTACAACTGTCCCGTGTAAGATTTGAACTCTGTCCATTGAAGTTATTAAATCAAGCTCTTGCAACTACGCTACACCTTTTGGACTTTTTCGTGTTTTCTTTTGTAGCGACACACTATTGGTCCGTTTCAGTGTAGGTTTCATGCATGGATGCGCACGCGCGCGCGCACACACATACACACCCAAAATAAAACATATATTGTTGTTCTACCTTAGTTGACTCTGTTGTCTTAATCTTGTGATGAGACTGTTTCAAATAATGTCTGAATTAAATGACGTCCTTTTTACATTTTTGTGCTCAATGCTATTGTTTTTACTTCTGTGACAGGGGGAGGCTTAATTATGGTTGGTGAAGGTATTAATGATGCTCCAGCACTTGCTGCTGCAACTGTTGGGATTGTACTTGCTCATCGTGCTAGTGCAACTGCTATAGCTGTTGCAGATGTGCTGTTGCTTCGTGAAAATATTTCTGCAGTGCCATTCTGTATTGCCAAATCTCGGCAGACAACTTCACTGGTAAATTAATATCATTTGTTGGGATACGCAATCTTTTCAGCAATTGGATGTTGTTGTCTCATATGTCAATGAACATGCAGATTAAGCAAAATGTGGCTCTGGCATTGTCTAGCATATTCTTGGCTTCCCTTCCGTCAGTTTTGGGATTTCTTCCATTGTGGATAACGGTATGACATTCAATCTGATTTAATGCTCGATCATGTTACTATTTGTCAGGCTGTCAGGCGTGTTTTATTGTCCTTGTAAACAGAATGAATGTGATCATGCTGCAAAATATTTATTTTCTTTAGAAATTATGGCACCATGTAGTGAATAACTTGAACATGCTTTTTCCCCTTCTCTTTTCTGTGTTTACATTCTCCCTAAACGAAATTTGAAGACATCTACAACACTACATGCCAATTTTTCGTAATATAGTAGAAGAATATACAAATTCTTTAAGTTGTGCCCCTGATAAAGTATTATTTTTCTTTAGCTTCCTCAATAAATATCCTCAAGCTCTGGCTGGTTGCTTCTCTCGAACCTTATTCTATGGTTGTTTTTCAATTCTTGCTTGCTAATCAATATGTAACATGCATGCAGGTTCTCTTACATGAAGGCGGAACCTTGCTTGTTTGTCTCAACTCCATACGTGGTTTAAATGAACCATCCTGGTCCTGGAAGCATGATATATTACAGTTGATTGGTGAGGTTAAATCTAGACTCCCTTCTCTTAGGACAAATAGAAAAGGCTCAAGCAACATTACAACCGCGAATTTGTGATGTATGTAGTGTTGTTTAAAAGTAGAAAAATAGTGTATTGCGGTTGCAAGTTACTATATTGCTTGTTAATAAGAAAATGTCAATACCCCTTGTAAATGTATAGGCATCTTTTTCGTCCCAAAGTATTGGACATTCCCTATTATTTTAAGCTAGTGTCCCTTTAACCCCCGTTTTGCCTTTCAAATCGAATAATGAAATGGCAAATATCAGGGGAAGAATTTTACGTAGTTTCCCTGTTATAACAGCACGAGAAGTGGCAAATCCCTGACGCTTTTTTTTTACAATAGTTATTATGAAAAGTTAAATGATTTCATCTAAGCAATAAAACGGTAGTTTACTAAACCATGGCATCATCTTATTTGAAGTTATCAAGGCAATGACCAAAATGGTATTGAGATTTTAATATCTTAAATGATTTATTTAATAATCTATTTGCTATATTATTGTGGGTTTTTTAGTACAAAAAGAGCTAGAGGCTCTTCTTGTGGTGTCTATTACTATGTGGAGTATGAGAAATAACAAAATACAAGGATATCCCTTCAAAATAAAAAAATACAAGGATATGATAAATAAACGGTCATTCATAAAAATCAAAAATAAAATAAAAAACGGTCTTATACTTCCTCCGTTGTAAGTGTCACTTTAGGTTCTTACTAATATTTACTTACGCAATAAAATTAAATTAAATTTATTGATGAAAATAACACACAAAAGAAGGAAGAAGAAAACAACAAAAGCATATAAATATGAGAGGACAAAATCAAAATCATGTTAAACAATTCTCATTATATTCTTACTCTCACTTCTCTTTATTTTGTTTTTTTTTTTATCAACATCTACATTTCTTTATTATAAATTATCTTAAAATAGTTGTTTAAATAATACACTTAAATTGAATCGTGTGTATCAACAACAGGTATATGTCAACCAATGTGTCTTCATTTCCTATTGATGCTACAAATTTAACTCAATGCTAAGACTTGACTATTGCCGCGGATGATGAGTTTATTATGATGCATCCAAATCGCAGATGTATAGACATAACAAATACGAAATTTTCACTAAAAGTATAATATTACAAATTGTCCTTTCGTATTTACAATTCTCAAATTAGAAGTGGTCTTAAATGAGTAATGATATTTTTGTTTTATATTTAGATTGTGTTTTACTTTTTTTTTCTTCCTCTTTATTGTTTTTTTTTTTTGACTCATTCTCTTTCTTTCTCTATTTTTTTTTTTTTGACTCATTCTCTATTGTTTTTATCTAAAAAAATGGTTGTATAAATACTATTACTCTATGAAAAAGAAATTGAGAAAATTACTCTATGAAATATTAATTTCCATAAACATTAAATTAAATCAAATTACAATCGAAGATAAACATTAGACTTCAAAAACTCTTCTAAAAATGGCACAACTAAAATGGCCATACTTGGGGACCAAAAGTTGATTTCAACTTTAATAATATTTTTTAGTTAAACTTCAATCATATTACTATGTCCCTAAAAAAAATATTATTAGGATTTAAAAAAAAAAGAGTAGTGATATTTGAACAACTCTTTCGATACAATTTTTGAGATAAAAATGATTGTATAAATATCATGATTGTATAAATATCATTTTTAAAAAAAAATATTATAAACAACTTTTCATTTTTATAACTATCATTAAAATATTCTTAACTGTATGATCACTGATCAGGTGGTTTGAAAAAACGGTGAAGTGTGGTTTGATGTCAAATATAAACGGTGAGGTGAAGTTTGATCATTGATGTCAAAAATAAAAGGTGAAGTGAGGTTTGAAAAAAGAAGGAAAAAAAAAAACTACCAAAAACGGTTTCAACTACCCAAAGCCAAAGTTTAATCGCAGAAAATTTCTCGATTCTAAAATCAAAATATAACCATATAAAAACTGATCAACTAATTTTCAGACTCGTAAAAGTGTAACCGACAAAAAAACAACTCCCAATTTTTCTGCACCAAGAAACTACTACCTTACCTTAATTAACATTTGATTTGAACCATGATAACGATTATATTTAAATTAAAACTTGTACCATTGTACTTGTACAGATTAAAGCATAAGATGAATTAAACTCAAATAAGAATTTTTTTAAGATATTCTCATTTTTTCATGTAACCCCTGATGATTTTTTCCAACCAAACAAGAGAGAAATTACAGATTTGCCATTGCTAAGTAAATAAACTTCCATTTCCCCAACTAACTCTCATCACTGTACATTGGCCAAAATTATTTCCTAAACAAAAAAGAAAAAAGAAAGAAAGACTCTCTTTTACTTCTTCTTCTTCATTTTCCGTTAATTAACAACTTAAAACAGCCTAATTAAATTCTAATCATCCATCAACCCTGTTAATCCCAATTGGCTTAGCAGAAACAGAAACATTTCTAAGCCTATCAACTCCTTGAAAACACATTCCATTTCTCTCTTCCATATAACTCCTCACTTCATTCTTTATCATCTCTTGCATAACCGCCATAAATTCACCACTCAAATTCAACGCTCCAATTCCAACCTCTTCAGAAGCTTTGGCCGCCACTTTCGCCGTTACAGCACTCGTCGGCGAAGGACTAATCGGCACCGCAGCATCCACACCTGGAAGAGAAAGCGACAGCGAAGTTAAAGGACCGTCATCCTCCTCCTCCACCACCGCTTCCGGCACCGTCACCGTTTCGGGTTCCGGTGTAGTTTCCACAGGCAAACGAATCGGAACAGGACGAAAAACAGTTAGAACACCAGAATCACTTAAATCAGAACCAGACGGACTCCCCGGAGCACCGACCGAAGCAGAGCGTTTAAGCGGCTGAGGATTAAAATCGCGATCATCGGAACCGATGAAAGATGAACACTTCCGTTTGAGCGTAGAGTTCCAGTGGTTTTTGATAGCGTTATCGGTTCGGCCCGATAACAAACGGGCTATAGTAGCCCATTTGTTACCGAACTGAGCATGGGCTCTGATAATGATGTTATCTTCTTCAGGTGAAAAAGCACGATGCTCAACTTGAGGAGAAAGCTGATTACACCATCTGAGCCTGCAAGATTTACCACTCCGACCAGGAATAGCACGGCTGATGAGTGACCAGTTACGAGGACCGTAACGATCAACGAGTTTTGTTAAGGATTCGTCTTCTTCGGGGCTCCATGGACCTTTGATCCGATCCATTTTTGGTTGATGAAGGAGCGTGTTTTTGTGTTATGTGAAATGAAATGAAATGAATATGAATGTGTGTGGGGTTGGGTTAAGGGGGTTACTCTATTTAAGGGTGGGTGAATGAAGGGAAACGGTTTGAGAGGTTAGGTTTTTGGGGATTTTCGTATCGGTCATGGTGAGATGGATACCGCTTGTTCCTGGGAAGCGGTTGCTTTTAGGATTTTTGCGATACAGCTGTATTACTACACGCGTCCTTTCTTTCTAGCACAACTCATCACTTCCAGTTTATTTTATTTTCAATCAAATCTTCACTTGTTTTATCAAACAAATCTTCCATTTCATTTCTATCTACAATAACAGTTTTTTAGTTAGTTCAAAGTTCCAATGTGTACTCCTTGTAGATTGAAGATTTTTTATTTTTTTTGGAACTTTATAGTAAATTTTGCCACCTGTAATTTGAGCAAATTTCAATTTACTTTATGTCATATCATCTCTTTTTTACAGTTAAAATTCATGAAGGTTTAAAATCAAAAATCTTTAAATTATAAGAACGGAAACTAAAAAAAATCTACAAAACGGAAAACCAAAAATAACGTATTTTACAAGAGAAGATGAAGCAGTATTAACCATTCTTTTTATTTATTCTCTGAATTGCATAAATTATTTATTGCGTGGAGTTTTTTTTAAGTGATATTGATTATCAATTTACAATTATTTTAGGGAGATTTAAGCCCACTATAAATGTTATAATACTAAGCTTTTATCACTAAGTTGGCAACTTAAATGCATAATACTCCATTCTTCCATATATATAAACTTCATTTGTTTTTTTCATACTCTCTCCGGCCATATTTATAAGCAAAAAACAAATTTTTAGGTACATTGAATAACTAATGTATCTAACATATAAATGCGACCGGATACATTACTTATTCAATGAACCTAAAAACTTGTTTGTTGCTTATAAATGTGACCGGAGGAAGTATTTCTTAAGAAAAATTGTTAATGCAATTAATTTGTTTATTTTGTATGTAAATATTACCAAATTATGTTTTGTTTGTATCTGTATTAAATTTCATTTTTCATATTTCAAGATAAATTAATAGTACAGTAGAAACTCTATAAATTAATAATGTCAGGACCGGAGAAATTTATTAATTTAGAGAGTTATTAATTTATCGATAAATTAATAATTATTAATTT